>Ga0100380_10003481_pt1 | contig 16683 bp, 14 predicted proteins | sample CryGeymeta201504_FD_80417 | JGI IMG/M metagenome (GOLD analysis project Ga0100380, IMG submission 80417) | Groundwater microbial communities from Crystal Geyser aquifers in Utah, USA - Crystal Geyser metaG 2015-04 | ecosystem: Environmental > Aquatic > Deep subsurface > Groundwater | place... | reverse complement strand
CATCGCATTATAGGTTCCGTCTGCTTGGCGCAAAAGCTGATTACCGCCCGTAATACTCACTTTCACATTTTCTGAAGCTACGCCTGGCACCGAAACACCCAGCGGATTTTCGAGTCCGCGATACAACACATTCATTTTTGCTGCCGAAACCGTAACACTTGGTTCTGCAACCATGTATTCGCCCTTAAAATGATAATCTTCAAGTGAGCCGTTTGGTTTACGCAATTTGATCACGCCATCGTATTGTTTCAAGCCAATCGAATTATTTTGAAGATCGATCGCACCCAAGCCATTTGCTACTTCAAGGCTATCAAAAGGAGTGAACACATCAGCTATGCTGTCATATTTACCCAACACCATTTGAGGTTGCTCGGTAGTGCTATAAGCCGCCAAAAACACTTCTGCTTTGAAGGGTTCACCGCGAAGCACATAATTGCTCACTGGTATTACCTTGGCTTCAATTTTATCAAACTTGAAATCTTGCTCATTGATTTTTGAGAATAGCGACCGCAAGGCAAATCCTTCGGCATTTCGCACATCATTCTGCAGTTTGGTGATGGTGGTAACGCAAGCAGCCAGCGGAATATGATAGAAATTTCCCGTTTCCCAAGATTCAGTTTGGCCATCAGGCGTTTTCATATTATTCAAAACAATGGCTTTGCTAATGGAAGAACGGATGATTGAATCTTGTTCTGCATCAAATAGCAGGCTCAGCTCAGCTAAGTATTGCTCCAATTCTCGTTTCAAGGTTCGGGCAGAATAAGGCGTTTCTATCGGAAAAGCAGGTTCGCTACCAATGAGCAATTCGGTTGGTTTGTCGTAATTGTCTTTACCGTTTACGTTTTTGAGCATGTACATAGAATCGGGCATGGTTTGCTCAAAACCTTCGGTGTATGACACAATGTGCTTTTTCACGCGTTCTAAGTATGCTACGGTAGAATCAGCATGTGCTTTTACTTTGGTAGCGCGATTAAAAAATGGCGCCACTTTTTGTTGATCCAATGCCAATTGCTGCTCGAATTGACGCAGCGTTGAAGCGCTTTTTTGTTCGGTATTGTTTGCGCTATCTGCCAAACTATCATTGATGATGACAAATGCATCGAGTATGTTTTTTGAAACATTTAGCGCAAGCATTGCCAATAGCACTAAATACATCATTCCTATCATTTTTTGTCGTGCGGTTTCTTTACCTCCAGCCATGATTTCGAGTTTTAAGTTGGGTTAAACAAGCGTTGATTTTTAGGCAATAGCCGGTCAGGGCATTTTTTGCTTTTTCTGAAAAAGTTGAATGCTGGGAGAAAGAATAGCCGATGCTTTGCGCTAAGCTAAAGCCAGTTCTTTTGCATTTTATTGGAATTCCGAATTGTGATGAATCCTTGATCAGAGAACCAATCACAATAGCATAATGCAGGAAGAATAAAAAGTAACAGCCTTTGATGAAAATTTTTAAGAAAAACTTTAAATCCCAAGTTACTGCGGGTTTTCCGTCTGCAGTTTTGGATTTTCTACGTTCGATTTTTGCTCTTTATCAGCCATTTCAAAAAGTATGTAGGCTATAAGCAACACCATAAGCAAAGCGAAGAAAAAGCGTGGATTTTTGTAGACTGGTTTTTTATGAATATCATACACAGCACGCTGATAATTGGTTTTAAGCGCATCAAAATTTCTGAGCTTGACAATTTCAGACTCAGGAATAGTGGGCTTAACTCCTTTTTTATGTGTGTATTTTTTCATTTTATAATCTTATCTACTTTCAATATTCTTTCGCATTTTTTTAAGAATACGATACAATTTCATTTTCATATTGGCCTCAGTAATACCATAAATATTGGCCATTTCGGCAAAAGAACATTGATCAAAAAAGCGCAATTCTACCATTTGACTGTCCTCTAAACTTAGTTGATTTAGTTGAGCAATCATGCGTTGAAAATTGTCGTCCGTTTCATCTACGCCCACATCATGCGCAAGTGTGCCCAGTTGCGCATCGTCTATCGACACTTCGAAATCCGCTTTAGATGTTCGAAAATGCATATTGAGCTCATTACTGGCAATGCGCAATAACCAAGCGATAAATGGCGCACCACGATCTTGGTATTTTTCGAGGTGAAGCATGGCCTTTAAAAAGGTTTGTGAGGTAAGGTCAGCCGCTAATTCTTTATCTCCAATTCTCTTATAAACAAACTGAAACACACGCACAAAATACTTGTCATAAAGCACAGAAAAAGCCGCGCGGTTTTTCTTCGCCTTTTGAACGAGTGCATGGTCTTCAGATTTTTTAAAAGAGATGTTCAAAGCATTTGGTTAGCTGATACTATAATGCAGCTTTTTAAAAAAGTAACAGGTCAAATAATTCCAAACTGATTTGCCAGCATATTTTTCACCAATTCTTTTTGAATGCGGCTAATCGGAACTTGAAAATCATCTTCCATCAACAGCATGCCTTGCGTGTTGCGTTGGTATTCTTTTACATAAGCAAGGTTAACCATATGGCTATTATGAACCCGCACAAAACCTTGGTTTGAAAGCGCCTCTTCAAACTCTTTTAACGCCTTTGTAACCAACATAGGTTTTTCATTTAGCATGAAAATGGTAGTATAGTTTCGTGAAGATTCTAAACGAATTATTTGGTCAATATTGATGAATCTGATGCCAGAAGAAAGCGGCACACCAATTTTTGTTTTCACTGCAATTTCGGGCAATCGCACTTCATTTTGGTGTATTTTTTTTGCCTTAGCAACGGCATCAATCAATGCATCAGGATCAATAGGCTTAAGTAAATAATCTACCGCGCCAGCTCTAAAAGCTTGAATGGCATATTCGGCATGTGCCGTGGTAAAAACGACTGAAAATGATGGCGTTTGAAGTTTATCAAAAAGCATAAACCCATTTCCACCAGCCATTTGCACATCCAAAAAAACAAGGTTAAAATTATCTTTCTCGATCATCTCCACGGCTTCGTTCACATTCGAAGCCATTTCAATTACACTTACATCATCTGTAAATCTGATCAATAATTTTTCGAGGCCAACACGTGCCGCTTCTTCGTCATCTACAATTAATACGTGCATTTATGAGAGGTTTGGTTTTATCAGAGAGAGCTTGATTTTCGCTCCCTTTTCGCCTTGTTCAACGGTTAAAGTTGCACTTTCTTGTTTCATCAACTTCATAATGTCTAATCTCTTCTGAATGGCTGAAATAGACGAGGAACCTTGTTTTGCTCGTTCAAACAAATCTTGTTCGGTAAGTCCTGGTCCATCATCTTCTATAGTAACACAAACATTTGTTTGAGTTTCAGTAACCGTAAGCCAAATATTGCCTCCAGTTTCACGTTTAAGCACCGCATGTTTTATAGCATTTTCTACAAATGGCTGAATGAGCATTGCTGGAGTTTGTATCACATCTAAATCTGCCTCTGTCTTGTTTTCAAAATGAAATTTCAGTTTTTTACCAAAACGCAATTGCTCTATTTCAACATATTCTTTCACACTTTGAAGCTCTTCGCTTAAGGAGATACTTGCCAACTGTGAATTAGCGAAAATGCGCCTCAATAACACTGAAAGCTTAGAGATGTAGCGCAAAGCTTTGGTGTCGTCTTCTTGTGCAATGAAAGAAGAAACCGTGTTCATCGAATTGAAAATAAAATGAGGATTGAGCTGGGCAGAAAGCGCCTGACTTTGAGCTTCAAACAAACCTTCTTTTAGTCTAAAGCGCTCGTTTACGACTCTTAATCTGAGGTAAACGCCAAACGTCACCATACCTGAAACTATTAAAGACACCAACAGAATGAAAGGCAACTTGAGGTAATATGGTCTGTCCACCTCAAAATATTGCATTGCAGACTCACTCCATTTGCCATCCACGTTTAATTGCTGTACTTCAAATTGGTATTTGCCGAAACCAATGGAACTTAAGCTAAGGCGATTAGAATTTGTACTGGTCCAAGGCTCATTTTCGGAAAGTCGCCATCTATATTGTTTTTTTAATCTGTCGGTAAAATCAAACTGAGACCAAGAAAAATTCAAGTATCCTTCATCGGAACCTAGCAAAATATTATTGGATAACATAATATTGGTTTTGGTTCTAGCTTCGTAGATAACTAGAGGCTTCTTGTGATATATATTCGATCTTTTAGAATAGTAAACACCTTCTCCAGTTGCTAAAATCAACAGAGCTTGATTGAAATAAAAGTCGTTGACCTGAGTAGTTTTCTGGTTTAAAGTAATTGCATAAGCAAGCTTTGCATTGTGTTTATCGATTGTGTAAAAAAGACCTTTATCTGTTGCAAGCCACAATGTATCATTCAAATATTTAGCATTGCGAATCTGAAAATTTTGATTGAAAAAAACGGTGTCGAGTAATTCAGGCTTGTGCCTATTCCAAGAGAATAAACCCGTGAAATCTGTAATTAAAACTCGATCTTCATCTATGAATTCGACTTGCTGAACCCTTTCAAGTTTTTGCACCAAATAAGTTGAGTCAAAAGTCATTACTTCGTTTGTCTCACTATTGAAATAAGCATGTTTATTTACATACGCTCCAGAAAAAATATCTCCCAAATTATTTATGGCGAGTACTTTAGAGTTCCTGTAATCAACAGGCCAGAAAACCCTTTTCACTTCACTTGACAAGATCAAACGAATGGTATCAGTATATGGCCAATCGTACTCAATTCGGGTCTCACTATTATTTTTCGATCTTAGAATCCATTTATATGGCGCTCGATGTTCAACATGTTTAACAAACACACTATTCTTTTTTACCCATATAAAATTTGTGCCTTTAGAATTAGATACAACAACTGTATCTCCCATTAATCTAGGTTTAGATGAGACTAAAGACGATCCATTGAGTATTTCGTATTTATCAGAGGCTGAATTAAAGTAGGAAACCACACCATTCTTGGTAACATTGAAATTCACCTCTTCAAACTCAAATACATACTTAATATTATCATGTGAATAAAAAGACACTCTATTTTTTGGTTGTCGAAGTAAGAAAAAACCATCATTCAAACTTGAAGCCCAAATTTCGCCATTTCGTCCCTCAAAAAATGTCGTGATTGTCGATTCAAAAAGAACAGTATCAGTTGATGAAAAATCTTTGTTAATACAAATCGCACCATGATTATAAAATCCGACCCAAATATTACCCTGAGAATCACGGAATAAGCCATTTGGGGTTTGCGTATAGTTAATTTTAGTGCTTGCAACCTTTTCATTGCGAGAATTCATAGAGAATAATCTTTGGTTTCCGGCCAACAACGAACCCACACTATCAATAAAAACCGCTCTTCGATTAGCCCCCATTAGTCCCGAAAACTCAGTTCTAAATAACTCCTTCCCACAATATGTATAGATAATCGTTTTTGAGTCCTTATTTAGATCTACCAATACTATTCTATCATGTACTATTAACAAGAGCTTTTTATCATATCCTTGATTTAAATCAACACTTTGAAGTCTATTATTTTTTTGATATAAAACATACAGATATGGATCACTGCATTGAATGAATACTGAATCGTCTTGCCAAAAAATATTTTTGATTACACCAATTCCAATTTTTCTTAAAGCATCATTAAGTGGACTTTCAAAAAAAGAATCCGTTCTTAAATCATAAGAAACCAGCAATCTTTCTGCAGAAAAAAACCAAAATGTGCCATTTGTATCCTTAGTGACTCCAAAAAACTCATTGCTTGGCGCAATGTGAGACAAGTCATATTGCTTGTAGCCGACACCGTCAAATCGAACTATGCCTTTATCTGTGGCTAACCATACCAATCCAATGCTATCTTGAACAATCTGATGAATAGCTGTAGCGCTCGTTTCATCATCTATTTCAAAGTGGATGTTATACAGCTCAGCCTTTTGGGCTTGTGATCGGTACAAAAACAATGCAAAGAAAAGGAGCAAAAAACCCGTCTTTACCCAAAAACTGAAATATGATTTTGTATTTGAAATGTAATTACCCAATCGGCTGCCAAAATACAATTAGAATGGCATAACCTAACCACAGAAATAAGCTTTGCTAATCAGAATAATCTCTGCGATTAAGGTTTTGAATAACGAGCGTCAGTAGCCAGATTAGGATCTGTAAGCGTATTCAAAAAAGCAATCAAATCCTGTTTGTCTTGCTCGCTTAGCATTAGGCCAGTTTGTGTGCTGTAGTCTAAAGCGCCATTGAGCGTAGGCGATTTTTGAATACCATGATCGTAATGATTCACCACTTCGAGCAAGGTGCTAAATCGTCCATCGTGCATATATGGCGGTGTAAGTGCAATATTTCGCAAAGAAGGAACTTTGAATTTAGCGCGGTCTTTAGGATCATTGGTCACTGCCTCACGGCCAATGTCTGTTTGATCCGCTTCTTTGTCTAAACCATTATTGAAATAAAGCTTATTGTCAAAGTTGTCGCCACCATGGCAATGTGCACAATCAGCTCCCGAAATATCTGGAAAAGCTGGATTGTATTCTGAAAAGAAAAGCGTTTTCCCTCGCTCTTCACTGGCGGTTAGTGTATAGTTACCAGCAAGCGATTTATCATAATTAGATTGATTAGAAACAATACTTTTCATGAATTGCTCCAGCGCCAAACTAATGCGCTCAGCAGTAATAGTATCGTCACCAAAAGCACGAATAAATTGATCAGGATATTTGCTTGAAACCTCTAATTTGGAAATCACACCATCCAACGTCTCCTTCATTTCTAATGGATCTTGAATGGGCATCAAGGCCTGATCACGAAGTAAATGCGCACGGCCATCCCAAAAGAACTCGTTTGTATGCCAAGCCAAGTTAAAAATAGACATGGCTTGTCGCTTTCCTAAGCTGCCATCTACACCAAAAGACAGCGTATTTGTGTCTGAAAATCCATTGGCCTGAGCATGACAACTAGCGCACGCTATAGAATTGTCTTTAGAAAGCAAGTTTTCATAAAACAACAATCTACCTAGCGCAACGCCTTGCTCTGTGAGCGGGTTGTCACCAAAATCAGGTTCTACAAAACTTCCGTATTCAAAATTGTAAGGCGTATCATCATACACAGCTACCACTTCTGGTTCTGGCTCTACAATGATTGGATCATCTTCTTTGCAATGACTTATAAATAGTAGGATTGATAGACTTAAAAGCGCTAAAATTCTATTTTTCATCCTGAGCCAAAAATGGGTTTTGAGTAAACTCAACATCTGTTAGCGATTCTAGAAAAGCAATCAAATCTGCAATTTCAATTTCGGTAAGGTTTAAAGGCTTGATCAAAGTGCCCTTATTAGGATGATCTGCACCTCCGCTATTGTAATGGCGAACCACTTCGTCAAGCGTAATCAAAGAGCCATCGTGCATGTAAGGCCCAGTCAAAGCGATGTTTCGCAAGGTTGGTACTTTAAACACCGACATATCACTGTCTTGTAGCGTTAGCCTAAATCTACCAACATCGCTGTACGATTCGTACAAACCATTGTTGGTGAATCGATTGTCGGTGAAATTAAACCCAGAATGGCAGCTTGAACAATTGGTTTTACTGCTCATGAAAAGCTCCATTCCTCTCACCGCTGCATCGGTCAAAGCATCCGCTTGGTTTTGATAGAAATATTTATCAAAATCACTGTTTCCAGAAATCATTGTTCGCTCAAAAGTGGCCAACGCTCTGGTAATCACATAAGGATCTGGATTTCGATCAAATGCCGCCTGACTCATTTTTACATAAGCTTCAATGGCATTGAGTTTATCGGCAATCTCCACAATATTGGAGTTAAACTCGTTGTGTTCCTGAATCGGAACCAAAACTTGCATTTCAAGGGTTGGCACACCACCTTCACGAGTAAAATAAGGCAAGTAAGCCACGTTTACCAGTGTTGGCGAGTTTCGAGTTCCGTCAGCGCCATCAGCGCCTTTACTCGTAGCAGTAACATCAGAAAATGCATTGCCAATTTTGTGGCAAGAACCGCAATTCACGGCATTGTCTGCAGACAAAATATTGTCGTAAAACAGTTTCTTACCTAATTCCCATTTTTCCCAACTAAAAGGATTATCAGCAGGAAACTCAACCTCAGGAAAACCTGCTGGTGTGGCTAGCAAACTTTCTTTTACAGGATCGATGGTAGGCTGCGGTTGATCAGCAATAGGATCATCTTTTTTGCATGCCGAAAAACTCAGCAGCAACAACCCTAGTATGAACATGCGCCCTTGCATCTTCCTATTTTATTTCACAACCACGCGTTGCGTTTTACTGAACGAACCATTTACATCAGTCACATTCAAGAAATACAAACCTGAGTTTAAGTTAGAAATACGCTGTGTTTGGTTTGCGTCAAGCGCGTAAAACTCATAAGCCAGCTTACCAGTTATATCAAACAACTGCACATTTACCTTATTCACATCCGCTGACTTAACGTTGAATCTGATTTCGTTATTTACCGCTGGGTTTGGCGCTACACTAAGTTCCATATTGTTGGCAAAATCTTCAAAACCATTTGGCTCATTATCGCCTGGCAATGAGAATGAATCTGTTGGTGCTAAAGCCGAAAACACAAATTCATTGAAGTTCAAAAGCAAGTCTTCTGCTTCGTCCGTTTCACCATGATTGATCAATCCTTTAGTGATGTCAATGCCATCAAAAGCGCGTGAATAATTGGCATAAACTGTAATATTTTCAACACCATTTTCAGTTGTAGCGCCCGTTTCTACCGTAGCTTCAAAATAATTTGCATCACCTAAAGCGTGAACTTGAAAATTAGTCTCGTTATAATCTTCCCCTTCGATGGCTACGAAACGGTAACCTGCTGTCCAACCCCAATGCATTGATGGATTTTTATTTGCCAAAGGATGACCTTGCTGATAAGTAGAAGGATCAAGGTGGTTATGAGCAGGATCAACCCCAACATAAAAGGAAACACTTTCTACAGAAGTGATGCTTTGAGAACCTAAATCAACCACTGTTGCGTTGATCGGATTAACCAAAACCCACAAATCTGGTATGGTAGTTTCTTGGCCGCCATCATGTGTGATGGTAATTTCTGATAGATAGTATTCTAGTCGGGTTAAGCTAAAAATGGTGCTATCTGTTGTCATTCCATATTCACCAAAGCCAAAGTCATATGCATTTAGTTTATGATTGATGGTCAATGAAAAGTTAGATTGGGCAAAACCAGCCGCCATCATCATTGAAAAGGCCGAAGCCATTAATATTCGTAAAGTTGTTTTCATATTCATTGGTTTGTTGTGAGAATCTCAAAGATAATGGCTGAAGCTCAAACACAGTGTGACATGCAGCACAACAAGTGCAACCGCTTGGAATCTTAACGCTTGAAATTATCAGTTGGTTTTCTTATTCTTAGTAAAACGATTGCTGAAAAGCTGCTTTTTGTCTTAGCAAAACACTGGCGCGGTAGCGCTCTTCGTGGTAAGCCAAATACAACTTATCTAAACCGTCAAGCACATTTTGAATACCTTTTTCATCGGCCCATTTTAGCAAGCCTTTTGGGTAATTCACGCCTTTGGTCATGGCTAAATCAATGTCTTCTTTTGATGCAATGTTTAAGTGCAATGCATCAGCAGCTTCGTTGATGAGCATGATTAAAATACGCCAAACAATGGCCTCGCCCACTACTTGATTTTTATCTGGCTCTGGCATGGTAGCACCTTCGGCATAGTTGTAATAACCACGACCGGTTTTTCTACCTAAATAGTCGGCTTCCATCATGCGCTTTTGTGTAAACGATGGACGATAACGTGGATCGAAGTAAAAAGCAGTGAAAACGGTTTCAGTAACCGTGTAATTAATGTCGTTGCCGATGTAATCCATCAACTCAAACGGGCCCATTTTGAAACCGCCAATTTCTTTCATCGCCCAATCAATGGTGGCCATGTCGGCAATGCCTTCTTCATAAATACGTAGTGCTTCGCCATAAAACGGACGTGCAACTCGATTCACAATAAAGCCAGGTGTGTCTTTGGTAATTACGGTCACTTTTTTCCAGCTATCGATCAAGTCTTTAGCCGATTTTAAAGTGGCATCAGAAGTTTGCACTGCAGGAATAATTTCAACCAAAGGCATTAGTGGTGCTGGATTGAAAAAATGAATACCTACCACGCGCTCAGGTTTGCTGCACGAAGCTGCAATGCTGGCAATAGAAAGCGAACTGGTGTTTGAAGCAATGATGCACTCAGCGGAAACCTCCTTTTCTACTGCTGTAAAAACAGACTTTTTGATCTCGATGTTTTCGATAATGGCTTCAATGACAATTCCGCAATTTTTGAAAGCCGAAACATCAGTGCAAACGTTTACTCTGTTGATAATGACTTCGGTTTCTTCGTTGGTTTTTTTGCCTTTTTCTACCAAGCGCGCCATCACTTTTTTAAGCGATGCCGTGGCTTTGTCTAATGCTGCTTGATTGGTATCGAAAAGCCAAACATTGTGACCACTTTGGGCCGCAACTTGTGCAATTCCGCTGCCCATTGTTCCTGCACCTATTACTCCTACTTCTATCATTTTCTGATTCAATTTTATGTCGAAAAATGGATGGTTTGAGAATCAAACAACATCTCTTTTTCTGCTTTAGTTTCCTTTAAAAACTGGTTTTCTTTTTTCTAAAAATGCATTCACGCCTTCGGCAAAATCTTTGGTAGCGGCTGCTTGAGTTTGTATTTCGCCTTCAAGCGTGAGTTGTTGCTCAAGGTTATTGGTAAAACTTGCGTTCATCAATCGCTTGGTAAAACCCAATGCCTTGGTAGGCATGTTAGCCAATTTTACGACCAGTTTCTTCGATTCTGCTTCAAAGACTTCGTCATCAAAGCATTTATAAATCATGCCCATTTGCTCTGCTTCAGCGGCTTCTACTCTATCGCCCAGCATCATTAATGCCGATGCTTTTTGCCAGCCAACGAGACGCGGTAGCATGAATGTGCCTCCCGAATCTGGAATGAGCCCAATGGCGCTAAATGCTTGAATAAACTTAACCGATGCTTTTGCCACAACCACATCTGCCGCTAGGGCAATGTTGGCTCCAGCACCAGCAGCCACGCCATTTACAGCAGCAACGATTGGTTTTTCGATGTTTCTGATTTTCAGAATTATCGGATTGTAATGTTCTTCAACGATTTGAGTAATGCTCGGCATGTTTGGATCCATTGCTTCTTGCAAATCTTGACCCGCACAAAATGCTTTGCCCTCGCCTGTAAAATAAATAGCTCGTACTTCGGGGTTTTCAGCGCAATGGTCAAGGGCAGATTGAAAAGCCAAGCTCATTTCGCGGTTGAAGCTATTGAACACATTAGGTCGGTTAAGTGTGATGTAAGCCACGCCTTCCTGAATGTTGAATTGTATTGTTTCTGAAGCCATTTTTGTTGATTTTCTATCGGGGCACCAAAGAAAGAAAAAGTAAAGTTGATTGTGAATGATTGGTTTTGGAAATTGGCAATAGAAGCCGAATCCATTGCGATAAAGCGCTAAGACAGTAAGTTGCGTGCGCCCCAGATTGAAGTGGTAGCTGTTTGAAAAGGCTTAATTGCAATTTGCTGCATGGGCCACAGCTGCCCTAAGGCAGATCGTGGCGCTGCTTGCAAATGCATTAAGGCTTGAAAACACTACAAACGGAAAGCTGGAAAGGAGCCAAAAAAATCAGAAACAAGTTAAACCAAGCACTTGAAATAATCGAAAGGTTCTAAACAATCGTTGCATTTAAAGTGGGCTTTACAAGGCGTAGAACCGAATTGACTCACCATTTTGGTGTCGGTTGATTTGCAGAGCGGACAAGCAATTTGTTTCTCTTCGCCCATGAGTGCGAGTTTGTCTACCGAATCTTCAGCAGGTGGCGCTATGCCGTATGCTTCAAGCTTTTGCTTGCCTTCGTCTGTCAAAAAATTGGTGGACCAAGCTGGACTAAGCACCGTTTTTACTTGAAAAGGATGCATGTTGGCTGCATTTAGCGCGTCTATCACCATGTCTTCGATTACCTGCGTGGCAGGACAACCGCTGTATGTGGGCGTGATGTGAACTTGCAGTGTGTTTTCTTGCACAAATACTTGGCGCACAATGCCCAAATCTACAATAGAAACCACCGGAATTTCAGGATCTTCTACTGCATTGAGCACTTGCCAAGCTTGCTGAATTCTGGTTTCGGTTGCTACCATGTGGCATCAGGATATGCGCGTGGTAAGAATTGCATTTCGGCTAAGATGAAGCCCAAATATTCGGTATGAACGCCAGATTTTCCGCCTGTTTGCATCCATTCGTCTGTAGGCATGGTTAGCGTGGCTTCGTCAAGCACTTCTTTGATTCTGGCTGTCCAAGCGTCTTTTAAAGCGGGTGCGTCAAAGTAAATTCCTTGCTCGACTAGTTCTTTTTCTTCGGGTGTTTGCTCAAACATTTCGCCTGTCCACATCCACATGTCTTCGATAGCTTCTTGCATGCGTTGCTTCGATTCTTCGGTGCCATCGCCAAGACGAATGACCCACTCAGAACTGAAACGCGTGTGATAAGTAACTTCCTTCAACGATTTGATGGCAATATCGCGGAGGGTTTCATCTTTAGAATGCTGTAATTGCTGCAAAGCGAGTTGATGCCAAACGTCAAAATAGAATTGACGCGCCATGGTTATGGCAAAATCTTCGTTCAGCTGCTCGGTGAGTAAAAGGTTTTTGAAATCCAATACATCACGCTTATATGCAAGGTCGTCTTCGGTTAGGTTTTTACCGCTGAGTTTGCCTGCATAATCAAGGTAAGAACGGCTTTGACCGATAAGATCGAGCGCTATATTGGTTAGCGCTATATCCTGCTCTAGCACGGGGCCGTGGCCGCACCACTCGCTAATTCTGTGACCAAGTATAAGGGCGTTATCGCCAAGATGAAGAACTACGTTGTAAAGTGCGCTTTGCTGTTGCATTTATCGAAGAGTTTGTGAAGTTGGGCCAAAAGTAAGATTCGTGAACAATAGTTAACCAAACAAGAATCAAGACAAATTGATTAGTGAAGTGACGTATATCAGTTAAATTTGTTGACTGTTACTGATTGAAGCAACTTCAAAACAAAACAATATGAAAAAAATATACGCTTTACTTCTCGCTGTTTCACCGCTTTTAAGCTTTGGCCAATTTGAAGTTATTCTTGGCAAACTTGACACCATTCAAGCGGCATACACCGATCAAGAAATCAAAATTAAAATGTACGTTAAAAACCCAAGTACAGCCTCAGAAGCTCTGGATTTGAACTGGGCATTAGCTTGGGATTTTGCGGGAACAAACACTCCGAATTGGACAAACTATGTGTGTGAAGGCATTCTTTGCTACTCACCACAAGTAAGAGCCAAAGAATTTAACACTACCCTGAATCCTGGTGATTCTGTTGAAATGTATACTTACATCAACATGTTGATTGATACAGGATCTAACAACAGTTGTGTACACATTTTTGACCCAACCGACTCCGTTGGAACCGTGCAAACTGTATGTATTTATGGGACTGCTACTTTAGACCCAGCTGGTGTTGACGATATTAATGAAGACGCAGTGCTTTCGCAAAATGCTCCAAACCCATTCAACAACAACAGTGTGATCAATTACGAATTGAGAAACAGCGGTGCTTTGAAAATTCAAGATTTGACGGGTAAAATGATTCGTGAAATTCCATTAGAAGCTGGAGCTGGAAAAGTGAATGTAAGTCAATTGAATGCCGGCATTTATTTCTACTCTCTTTGGGAAAACGGTCAGTTACTTGCTACCAAAAGAATGCAAGTGATCAACTAAAAAAGCTGAACACAAAACATATAAAAGCCCCGATTTCAAGTTTGAAGTCGGGGCTTTTGTTTTATCTCTTTTATAATTTAGACTAAACCAATTGCTTCAACTTGCTGAGTGAAATTTGCTCATGCGAAGTATGAAACACAACTTCACCATCTTTTAAAACCAAAATTTGTGGGCTTTGGTGATGCACACCAAACTTAGTTGCAATGGCATCAGATATGTCTCTGTGACTCAATAAATCGAGGTAATAAAACTTCAATTTCTCTTTCGGAATATTGTAATCGTCTTCCAACTTTGACTTTGCAAACATGCTGCGGCTGCAGCGTGTGCTGTGCTTAAACAGTGCCACAGGTCGCTCAAAGCTTTCGGTTTTAGCAGTTTCTAAATCATTGATATTGGTGAGCTCTGCCCAATTTTTTGGCAGCGGATCTGAAGTAAAACGATTCCACATAGTGGGGCAAAGGTACTCTGCAGCAATCTGAAGAATGTGCCAAAGGTTACGTAGAAATCAATTTTCAAATAGAAAAAGGAACTGGCGCAGAAATCACCATTTCTTCTTTCGTAATTGGATGCTTGAACTGAATCTGCTCGGCATGTAAATGCAAGCGATCGGCAAGATTGCCATACAAATCATCACCAACAATGGGCGTATTTAATCCCAAGTGATGCGCTGCATGCACCCGAAGCTGATGCGTGCGACCAGTAATCGGATAAAAATAAACCAAGGTTTTTCCGTTGCTTGTTGCAATGCGCTCCCAACGTGTTTTGGCAGCTTTGCCATGCTCATAGCATACCAATTGGCAAGGTCTATTGTCTAGATCAACACGCAGTGGCAAATCAATTTCGCCTTCCGAAACGGACAATTCGCCTTCGAGTAAAGCCACGTAGCGCTTCTTTATGGTCTTTTTCAAAAACTGAGATTGTAGCCTTTGGTGCGCTTCTTTGGTTTTGGCAATGAGCAACAAACCCGAAGTGCTCATGTCTAATCGATGCACAATGAGCGGCCCGGTGGCTTCAGGATATTTTAGTTTCAATCGTGAATAAACCGAGTCAGAAATAGTTTTTCCGGGCACAGAAAGAAACTCAGCAGGCTTATTTACAGCAAGCATGTATTCGTCTTCAAATACAATTTCGAGTTCTTTCCCAATCGCTGGGTTTTCGAGCATTGGATTGGATTCTACATCTAATCCTTGAAGCATGTGACCCAAAATCGGTTCGCATTTTCCACGACAAGCAGGATAAAACTGTCGGTGCTTTCGTACTTCGCTTTTTGGCGAAGCGCCCCACCAAAACTCTGCCATTGCAACGGGCTTTAATTGATGCTTAAATGCATAATGCAGCAACTTAGGCGCAGCGCATTCGCCCGCACCAGCAGGTGGCGTTTCTTGGTCTGTATTCGAAAAAATATCTAGCAAACTTTTCCAATCGCCTTCGGCATTCAAAAACTGATATTGCTGAAACAATCGGTTTTGCAAAGCTCCAGAACGTGTTCTCCGCTCTTCCTTTAATCGAGCAATTTCGTTGGAAACCGCCAGATACTTCGCTTCTACGAGTTCAAGCATTTCGCGCCAATGCTTTGCCAAGCGCTTGTATTGGTATTGCTGATCTGAGCTTTGCTTCACGAGTTCTGCTTCCAGCTGCTGAAACGCTACTTCTGAAAGTTTTTCTCTTGATTCCACACGAACGGCTTTTCGCTCTGCCTTGCCTTGCTTGATCAACGCGCGATGATTGGCCAGCTCGGTTTCGGCTTGCTGCTTTTGCGAAATGAAATTTGCCAAGCTCGAGCTTAATTCCTCTGATTTTTCAAGCGTTTCGATCTGCGCATTCAATGCATTGAGATGCGTTTCTTCCGCTTTAAAAAAACCGTCTTTTTGCAGCATATCAAACACAGGCGGCACAAAACCTTGGTGGTGATTTTCGTTGGCTAATTTCCCAGAAAAAGCAGCTAAATAGCCCATTTCGCCTTGAGCATTTTGCACCACCAACACGCCAAACATTTTACCAATCACCATTCCTTTTTTGGTTGGCTCAAGGCCAAAATTGTGATCAAGATCAAGTGATTCGAGCTTTTGCTGCAAGCTTTGTGCAGCTAGTTTGCTCAACGCATGTGGCTGATAATAAAACGGAAACGTGAATTGCCCCGGAAGTTCTATTTGATCAACCGCACTTGAAAAAGGAATGAAACAATCTGGATTTTGTGGCATTGCGGCTGCAAAAGAACTCAAAAATGGGGTGTAAAATTGCTTGAAATAACTCCATAAAAAAAGGGCCGCCATTACTGGTAGCCCTTTTCATATTTTAAGGTTGAAGATTATTGTTTTACAACGCTCACGCCTTGCACACCTTCTTCAGAAGTAACTACCACTTTATAAACTCCCGCCTTAAGCGCAGCAAGCGAAACAGTCATGGTATTTGTGTTTGTATTCTCAAGAGCCACCACTCTTCCGGTCATGTCAAATACTTGAGCCGTTTTGTAACCATTCATGTTGGTAGTTAAAGAAACCACATCGGTTGTTGGGTTTGGATAAACGATCAATGATGCATTATCAATTTCGTTCACACCCAAACAATCGTTCAAAGTAACACTGATGGTGTCTTTTACTTCGCAACCATATTCATCAATCGCAAGGATGGTATAATCACCAGTGCTGTCTACACGAATTGCGTTATAGTTATTGTTCACTCCATTCCAAGTATATGATTGGTAGCCAATACCTGCAACAAGGTCAAAATACTCGTTTGCACAAAGCACTGTATCCATACCAAGGTCAATTATGTTTACGTCAACATTGATGACTGTAGGGCAACCAACAGCTACAGTGCCTAAATTTTCAAGTACAGAAGTACCAGCAAACCAAGCTACCATTTCGCCAGAATAGCCATTACCCCAAAGTTGGCCGCTTCCTTCAGCGTGCACATAAAAACGCTCAAGAGCTACTGAGTATGT
>Ga0100380_10003471_pt1 | contig 16716 bp, 11 predicted proteins | sample CryGeymeta201504_FD_80417 | JGI IMG/M metagenome (GOLD analysis project Ga0100380, IMG submission 80417) | Groundwater microbial communities from Crystal Geyser aquifers in Utah, USA - Crystal Geyser metaG 2015-04 | ecosystem: Environmental > Aquatic > Deep subsurface > Groundwater | place... | reverse complement strand
GCGCCTTGGAACGGAGAAAAGGTCGGCCCTAGTAAATTGCCGAGTTTCTCCAAACCACCCTACCTAGCCGAACGTAGCCCTAGAGAGCTGGCATAGTCGAGAGAACGCGGTAGCGTTCGCTCGGTGTCCCATAGTCTTTTTTTAACCTTTAAAAAATAATTCTATTTTCCATTTTCATTTTTCTCCCTTTTTTGGAACGGATGGTCAAACATCAGACGGGACCCTACCACTATGTGCACTTGTTATAGCTAGCAGCGCAGTAAGCGATTAAAGATACTATGCCACCAGAGACTACTACCACAACAGCAGTGTGGCATGCTCACTGGGATTGTTCAACCGGAGCTACTGGAGCCAGTCTGATGAATGCTTCATTCCATGCCTGGAAACAAACCAACAGAGACCACACGTCATCTGCTGCTACACATCATCAGGATCAGGACGCCGTCGTAATCAAGGACCTGGAACATACGCTGCAAGAATTCTTTTCAACCGAATGTGCTTGTAGATGTCCGACCGTGAGATTGTCCTTAGGCTTGACAAATGTCGGACTAAATGTGCAGTGGAAGCCTTCGGACAACTCCGAGGCAGCAGCCATCGACGTTCCAGAATTGCGATTGACAGACTGTTTATCTTGGACGAGAGCCAGCAGTAATCTTTCTACAAGTACCAAGAAAGATGCAATTGAAATTGTGATCGCCTTAAAAGATGCATATTACCAGACAATAGCATCCGCAGTAGAGGTAGAGGACATGTCTATCGAAGAGGGGATGGACGCTTTGGTCTACATGATCGGTACTCTTTATTTTTTGAATGATTTACTGCATGTACAGAGCCATTCTGTGAGTTCCTTGCCCTGTGGAGAAGGAGTGACACTGGAAACACTGTATCTCTGTACCGGTATGCAAATCAGCACCAACAAAATAGGGACTGTTACACCGCTGGCAGCTGCTATGATCAAGGTCTTATCCTCTTCCGAAGGGAGAAACATTGGCAAAGGACCTGCTTCTTTTCAACTTTGTGGCATAGGTGTTGCAAGTCTACTACCGGATGTAGAGGATTCAATGCAATCCACGATTCATCCATCCTCAGTGCGACTGCTGGTGGGGACCACAACGCGCACTGGAGAGGAAACACGAATGGATACGCAATCAGAAGCAGACACCCAACCAGCATCCGAAACAACATTATTATCGCCGTGGAAGATGGATTGCCTGATTCATATGGAGGCAAATCTTGATGATATTACCGCCGAAGCATTGGCCTTTGCTGTGGAAGTATTGCTTCAGCAGGGAGCTGTGGACGCCTGGGTAACGCCCATCATCATGAAGAAGGGACGCGCAGCGCACACCCTTCATTGTTTGTGTCATCAATCTGCCAAAGACGGGGAGGATTCAACGAAGAATGCAGAAATCTGGGAGAAACTCCTTCGACTGATTTTTCAGCACACAACAACCCTGGGTGTACGAATTAACAGTGGTTTACAACGAGCGGCGCTGCACCGATCCTTCGTGACGGTACAGACTCCATTTGATGACAACAAAAGAAACGGACGTGTTAGTGTCAAGTTGGGATACTATTTCAATCATGACAGCAACATCAAACAGGTGGTGTCGGTGAAGGCTGAATTTGATCACTGTCGAGAAATTTCCTTGGAAACGGGGGTGCCCATTCAGCAGATTGCTGCTTGTGCCGTTCAGGAAGCATGCAAGACGAGTACACAGCAAGACTAAATAGTTCAATTTAATTTCATAAAATGGCATGGGTTCCCAAGACTCAGTTTGTTTTATATTAATGATATGTACACTAGATTCTGTTGTTTGTTTGTGCAACGATCGTTGATTCGCGAAAAATATCAACGGACCCCTGAAGTGTTCAAATGTTAAATACATATTCCTGTTCACCTCTTAAATAATGATAGAATGTAGACCAGACTGCGCCATACATATGATGCACCAAAATTGAAAATTGTCTCGTTTGTCCTCGTACTGAGTTGTTGCATAGGACCACCGTCGTCGATAATAAAAACCCGTGAATAGATGAAAGCAGACATTCACGAAAGATCAACAATCTGCGCCAGTTGCTCCGGAATGCTCATATCGGTTGTTAGCTCTACAGCACAAAATATGACAGCCACAACCATGGCAAATCGTCCAATATTTACTTCAACATCCATAAAAGGTTCCAACAATGCTGCACTTTGTTTTCGAAAAGCATTCTTGGGAAGTTCGGATCTGTTTATTTGTGGGAAAATTTCAGAATTCATGTTGGGACTGGCAGCGTTCAAAGCTGATGATAATGATGATGATGATGACAATGTCGCAGTAGATTCTGGGAGAGGTACAACAAACCCACTAGCAAGGTTGTTAGACGACACTGCAAGGAGTAAAAGAAGGAAAGCGGAAAGGGAGGAGAAGGACTGCATCTTGATTATTCTGTACAGAGTTTTTTGTATATGTCTATTATTAATATTTATAACTTGATATATACGAATTTGTTTGAATGATTGATTGTTATTCTCCAGAGTCGTCGATTGCGTTCTGACCACAAGCACAGATGCATCAGTGCTGAATTGCTGATTCAGTCCTGGTTGGTTTGGTTGTTTCGTCGTTGCTTTGGTGGCCACATCAGGAAGAAATTCTGTACAAACAGAACGAAAAGGTTGACGGTCATCATCATCAACGAAGCAAAGGATAGAGACGATGACGTCAATGCAGAAATTTAACCCTAAATACTTGAGAGACTACTAGCAACAAAAAATAATAATTGAAGCCGATTATTGGAAGAAAATGCGACGCCTTAAAAAGCATCAAGCACAATATGTCCAGGTCAAATAAATCAGATGCTCACATGAGTTCTGGAAACCACTGCTAAATGTGTGTGACCAAGCAGATAATCAGTACATCGAAATGAAACGAGCAACAACTGAAGGTGTCACTACGCTTGGAAGTCTTAGAGAACAAGTAGGTGACTTTATTAAATAGACTAGACGGGTGCGTAGACTGTTACTATTATAGCTAGGTAGAATATCAGAGTCAAGAGGCTCTTGGGCGTGTTGCCCGCTAGGATAGGGCATATGGAAAACCTGTTACGATGCGCCCGAATTGTAGTCGGAGAGGAGCAACAAATGATGGTTGGTTCGAAGGCAAGTCTCAATGAAAAAAGACTTTCACGTTTTCTTGCATCTATGACGCCAAAAGTCCCAGGGTTCGTCGCGCCGAAAAAACAAATATTATGGAAATGACCAAGACGGCAGTCAGTATGAAGAAGAGGCAGGATGTGCTGAAATAGTGTGACACAAGACCTGTCATAATGGGAAATATGATTCTAGCCAGGGATCCAGCCGAAGCAAACCATCCTTGTAACGCCCCCTGGGGACGTCGTCCAACAATCTTGGAAAACAGTCCAATCACCGCTGTGTGACCGATTGGATATCCAATGGCATAAACTAAGAATATAGCAAATGTGTATCGCCAAGTGGGATTTGCGACTGCACCTTCCGCAACCTCATCGAAACCAGAAAGCGAAACAATACCCACTGTCATCACTGCCATGCCACCATAGATCAATTGGACGTCGGTAAAATACTTGACCAAATGCCCCATAGAAAGCAAAGAAAACACACCAAATAGTCCAGACATAGCCACTATGGTACCAGCACGAGATGACTGCATGGCAAAGTGGCTATCAGCAAGAGAAATGCCTAAGGTCTCAAAGGCTGCAATGCTTCCCTTTGTGGAGACATTAAGAAGCATGCATCCCAAAAGACAGGCATCGTACACCGTGAATCCGCACAAAAAAGAGGGGATACTGTTGGCAACATCGTCAATCATAGCTCGTCTTTGCGACTTTTTCTTTTTTTGTTCTTTGGCCGTAGTAATGCGTTGTCTATCTTGAAAAAAGATGAGAATCATGGCAATTGTGAAAAGAATGACCGCTCCCATGAAGAAGGCAGGCGCAGTGTACATATTCCAGCGAAAAAGCCTGTTAACCGAGCAGATTGTGGTGGCCAGATGTTGTGTTCACAATGTGAGATTATTTTGTTGTATGCAACGTAGAAACAAAAACAATATTCAACAATAATTTTACCTACCCCCATTGAACATCTGTGTCTTCTCCTAGTATTTTATTAAAGAAGGCTCCAACAAATGGCGTGACAGTGAATCCGCCGTATTGAACAGCTGTAACCCAGGCCATGTAGGTAGTTCGACTACGCTTGGCGGTAACATCTGCCACAAATGCGCGAGTGACGCCCAGCGTTCCAGATCCGACACCCAAAAGAGTCTGCGCTACAATGAGAAATTCCACCCTGCCGACATTCAAAACTTGAGTGTAGCAAAACACTCCAAACAGTAGCAGGCAGGTACTCAGGAGAAGTGTGTTGGTGTAGCCCCAGGTGTGGCTCCAGCTTCCAAAGACGGGGTTCACAAGGATGCGGCCAAATGAAAATGCGGCTACACAAAATCCGAGGGTGACGCTGTTTCCTCCAAGTTTTTCAACAAGAGGCCACATGGAAGGAAACATGGCTCCTCGGGACATGTCTCCAATCAGAATGACGAGACAGACCACGCAAAATCCTGGTACATCGTGGATTCCATCGGCCGTCAAGACACTCGACATGTCAATTGATCGTTCTTCGTTCTCATCATCGTCTTCGTCGCTGTTGTTGCTTCTGCTGGTCTCATCACGAGCACTACATGGGCCAAGGTTGTGAACTCCAGCAATCTCCATGGCAACGTACGGAGAATTGGAAATCCCTCCCTTACTAGTGTTGCTGCCTCTTTCTATATCTTTGGCGGACACTCCAGTAGTCGGGATATTATCCGATAGAAGGTCGATGGATCCCTTCGTCATTGTTTGCTGCTGAAAAAGTTTTGGACTGGAGAGGTTTCGGATTATTTAATAATGGCACTGGTACAGAAAAGTGAAGGATGCCTTGATGCCTCGTAAATTACTACTCTACTATCTTACCAGTAGTACATTACACCAGCAACAATAATTAAAACCTACCAGGTACAGTAGTCTACCTAGAGTAGCAAGTAGTACTACCTGGTAGCTACTATTCGTTTCCTTCTCTCAACTTCGATAAAAGCCGATGGCTTGGCTCGTTCGTTATGGATTTTGTGTACTAGGTAAACTGATGATGATAGAGGCCACGTACTCGGCAGTTCAAGCTAATCTCGGCATGGTAATTAGATAAAAAAGCCGTTCACTTGAGAGTTTTAGGTTCTCGATATGACGCGAGCGAGCTTCAAAAATAGTGTAGGGATAAGGGTAAATGGAAGGAGTTCCAGGTTCTACCACGAATAACCTACGAGTACGACGGAGTAGCTACTACTAGAGAGCGACTAGTAGAAGCTACAGGCAGTAGTCCAGTAATAGGAGGCAGTGTCGTGACTGCTATTGCACTGCAGTACTTTATTCAGCAGCAGAACAAATTATGCTGCACATCAAAAACGCAGCTTGCGACCTCTTATAGTTGACACCAATGGATATTGTTACAATAAGCTTCATGATCAGAAACTTCCAGACTTGTCTATTGCGTTAGCAATTCTTGCATTGTCAGCTTCCTCAGCTCCGGCGTCAATAACGCGTTGCAACATGCTCAATTTCCAACATAAATAGGCATCCCTATCCATTCCAACGGAGGACTCCAAGTCTTCGTGATTTCTAACAATCTGCATTCATGGGATTCATCGTCAACCATTGTTACGGTTTTCGAAATAATACGCTTGTGAAAGAATTTTATTAATGCAGAGATTTTCGAAACTTGGTGCATTAGTTGTACTAGTAAGTATGGTAGTACCATACTCGAGTAGTAACAGGTAGCTAGTTGTTCTTTCTTTTCGCATGAATCGAATCTGGACCAGTGAACACAACGTTATAACCAACCATTCGAGTAGAAATAAATAAGACGTGTTATTTTTGTCAGGTTTTGTCCAGTGGTCAAACTGGGTCGAGAATTTTTGGACCCAGACCAAAATAATAGAGTAATAGCCAGCACTGCGCCCCGCCATACTGCATACAGTAGACAACTGTAACGAATATGCATCCAATTGTCGCTGGTTCCCAAATCAAAGGATATTAGTGTCACCAAAGATAGTGTTGTGCTAGCAGCTAGCAACTCCTCATCCCTTTGGCTAAACTTTTTGAAGTTCTGTCACATGAACAAGCACCAAATAAAATAGTTTTGAGGTGTGAATTGGATAGAATCCTTACGCTACAAAACAAAGCTCCCTATCTACATGGCACCTTAAAGAAGAAGTTACGGATACTTTGACAAGAGCGAGAGTCCTGCAGTATCTCCTTTTTTTAACATTACTCTTACCAACCTGATGTTGAGTATCGTACCATTATTACTACTCGAGTAGTCTACTTACTCTAGGATGACTGCTAGAGTGGCTATTATTTTACTACTACTAGTAGCTACTACTGTACTAGCTATCTACTCTACTTCTTGAGCAGTGGAGTGCATTAGTAGCTAGTTAGGACTTTACCATTGCTTCTTATTACTACTACAGTAGGTACCGGTACTAACCAATCGTACCAGTACACCTGAATAAATCCAGATAAGTATGTTGTGTGGTTGCCGAGAATGTCTGCACGTCGTCCGAACATGGCGGCGACAAGCTGAGAAAAAGCATTGGTTGTGACATTACGATAAGAAAATATTAACACGCAATTCACACTGCTGATGATGTTGTGAGAGAGCACACACCAACAAACCCGTACCTACTTGCAACAAAACGAATTTCTCACAACGAAAACACACACACACACACACACACACACACACCAACCAACCAAAAATACAAAACAAAATTAATAATAATATAAAATCATGCCGGGAAGTTCTGACAATGGAGGTCGCAGTGGTAAATACGGCGACAAAAAATCAGAGTCTAGCAATGCTTTAGAAGGTGTAAGTGCAGCATTTTTTTGTCATTTCGCTGTAGATTCCTACATGTGATCTGGTATTGGGATTAAAAAACTACGAGTGCCTTTACTGGCGTTGTCTGTCTGTTTGTTTGTTTGCGAACGATGATTATCTGTTGTATGGTAGATAAGACAACAGCGAGTTAATCATGCTTCCAGATGCGGTTCAATGTCTGTCTATCGAAGTTGACCTGATATTATATATGTATTATTCTTGGCACGATATTACATGTTTCTCACATCGTCGTTCTTTGTCTTATCCTTATACTATGCAGCTTCGCGACATTTGCCCACCACACAAGAAAAGAGACTTTGATGCCTTGGTGAAGCAACTTGGTGGAGATGAAAAGAAAGTTCAAATGAAAATCCAAGAATGGTGGGATGAACCTGTGCCCCAGCCCCAGGAAGAAGAATGGGTCCAGAAAAAAAATCCTTCCTCCACCAAACCAAAGGTCGGCATTAAACCACGTGGTGACCGTGACCGCGGTGGACGCTCTACTAATAGAGATGGCGGTGCCAGAGACGGTCGGGGTGGAAGAGAAGGACGTAGTCAACGTGGTGGCGGCAGAGATGGTCGCGGCCGAGGAGGACGTGGTGGACGCGGAGATCGAAAGATTCGAGAAAACAGCGGACCTGCAGGAAAGGAACAACAAAATCCGGACCTTTTAAAAGTAGCAGAATCACTCAACAAAGGTGTCGCTGGCGCCGCAGCTGCTGGCCCGGAAGCTGCTCATGGAGTTCCGAAACAAGTAGCCGCCCCTCCCCTGAAGGGCGCCTGGGGCAAATCACTTGGAGGACAACCTGCGGCTCCGGCTACAATGGCACCTGCACCTCCGGAAAAACCTGCTGTAAAACCTCAAGAGCCGACTAGTGTAGCCCAACCAACCAAAAGTGAGGCTCCTATTGCACCTAGCGTTGGAATAGCTACGAAGAATGACCCCACGCCTTCTGGACTCCCGGCGGGAGATAGTGCTCCAGCTCCGCGTGTTGGTGGCGGTGGAAATGTGTGGGCCACAAAGGGATCCGCACATTTAATTCAAGCAGAGAAACCGAAGCCTCCAATTCCTGTATCTGCTTCAATTGCGCCAGCACCTGCTCCTCCAGTTGTGACGTCGGTGGAAGAGACCAAACTCCTCGAGCCTGTAGACGAAGCACCAGTAAATGAACCTGTTTCTGCGCTGGAGAGTGGTCTACCTTCATCTGTAATTCCAGCTCCTGCTGGTGCTGCATGGGGTGGTATGGAACCATCCAATGAAATTCCTTCCTCTCCAAAGGCTGTTATTAGCCCATCTGTTGCTCCTCCTGTACCAAGCGTTATTGAAGAGCCAGTGGCTGCTCCTAAGCCAGCTGCTGCCAAGCCACCGCGATCGGCTCCTACGAATGTCTTAAACATGGGTCACTGGGAAACTGGAGATGCCGATGATTCAGCAAATATGGATTTCGGATTCGGTTCATTTGGCACCGACGATGTTGCACCTGCCAAGGAGAGTACACCCGCAGCTCCAACTCAGGCACAAGCCACCGGTAGTGCATCTCCCGCCAGAGCACCCCCGGGTCTCTCCATTACGGGAATGCCTCCCATGCCTGAAAATGCTGTTTTGGTTCACGAGCTCGAGCACAGTTTGGAAAACACTACATTGAATAACACAAACGACCAACACGCCCAGGCTCCTCAAGGAAACCATGTTGCGAACTCTCTTCCACCTCAACCAAGTGCACCAGTTCCTGGCTCCATGCCCCCAGGTGCCGCTCATGGGCTTCCAGGACAACAAAATTACAGCCAGTACGGCATGGGAATGTACAATTATCCTAGTGCCGCTGCTGCTGGAAGTGGATTCGTTGGTGTGCCTGCCCAGGCTGGCGCTCCGTTCCTCGCTGGTGTTGGAGCCGTCCCTCAGCAAGGACAACTGCCTAAGGGTGGAGGAATTTCTCCTCAACCAGGTGGTGCTACTCCCGGTTTGCCCACACAAAATCTTCCCCCAGGAGGTATCTATGGCCACCAAACGGCTCCCTCGTCCGGAAATGCCCCCAACGCGGGAAACTCCACTTCGGATGTCAGCAACAACAATGCTGCTGCCCCTGGCGCACCGGGCATGCCTCCAGGTATGCCTAGCATGGCTCCATACAACCCTCAAATGTTTTATGGCCAGCAACCATTCCACCTCGGACAGCATCAGGGTGGCATGGGTTACAATTATGGATACGGACAGTATGGTGGTGTCCAAGGCGGCTTTGGTTACCAACAAGTGATGGGACAAGGCGGTGGTTACGGCGGCCCTCACTACGGAGACGATCAGCACCAACAGGGACCTCCTCATCAAGGAAACCAAGGATCTGGTGGATACAATAAGAACAGCGGAGGCGGAGGTGGATACCGCGGTCGCAACAACAATAACCACCATAACAACCAATATCAGAATCAGTACAGTGCTCAACAGCATCACGGATACGGAGGCCAGCACTATGGCATGGGATACCAACAACAAGGGTATGGTCACAATATGGGCGACCCTTACGGCATGCAGCAACAGCAACATCAACAACAAGGAGGATTTCAAAACGACGACAACAGCAAGGGACGTCGCGGCGGGAACAACAACCGCAGCAACAATGGATTGCAGCAATTCCAAGGCGGTCCTACTTCCGAAGGCCAGGAGCAATCTTTTGGTTTGCAAGGACCAAACAATGACTCGGCGCCACCCGGAGGTGCCGGAGGTTGGTCAAACAGCAATCAAGCTGGCACCGGAGGCGGCTGGAGTGGTGCTGCCACCGGTGGCTGGCAGCAGGGCAACTGAGGAATTCGTATTTTTTAGGTTTGCTTAGTGTGTCGAACAAAAAAGGTGTGTGTGATATCAAATGATTAAATATTACATGAAATCAGCTATTGCAGTATTATTTAGTTTCATATTATTTGATTTTTTTTCTTTTCATTGAGTGGAGCTAGAAGCTAGAACAACATTATCAAGCTATCCAGGCACAACAGTTAGTTGGAGCGCATGGATTGTACAAATACAGCGTGCTACCGGTACTTAGGTCAATTTTTTTGTCTACTACTAGTAGTCTACTAGTAGTCTTCATAAATAATAAAAATGAAAATTATTGAAAACTCGTCGACTGGCATTAGTACTCGAGTTCTAGCTAGCTAGTCTACTGGTACTCGAGTAGTTACCAGTAGCTAGTAGTAGAGCAGTGGACTAAGTCAATTAGTCTGATTAGTAGTAGGAGTAGTAGTAGTAGTAGTACTAGCTAGTACTAGTACTAGAGAGGAGTAGAGTACTACCAGTAAGTAGTAGGTACGAGTAGTAGGGATCTAAACTGTGTTGGCTCTGCTTTCCCAGATTTTGCATCAGCGGTTGAAGCTTCCACGTGGAATAAAATTTAGAAAGATCGTGGTATCGAAAAACACAGTGAGATCATCAGACTTCATCATCACTTGACTTAATAGTTAATCAGAGAATCCGATGTCTTCGAAAGACTATCGCAGCTGGTAAAAGAGCAATAACAAATTAAATAATATAATTTTTAATCACAAACCGACGGCGTTTGGTCTCTTCCAGTTGCCACACTCGTTATCCAACCGATTTGACCAGTCCAGTGATTATTGTTGCTAGCTTAACTTGTTTCCACATTAAAATACTGCATCGGAACAGAAAAATAAAAGATGAGGTGGATACATCCGATTTCGATTACAGTGCCATTTCTGGCCTTCGCGGCGGGATTTCAACAGCCAATGCGCAAGATGACAACATCACTATCTTCTTCCTCTTCCACCTCTCCGATTAAGAATGTTAGAGATATAGCAAATACTCCTTCGGCTCTATATTTTTGGGGCAACAGCAACAAGAAAGAAGAGGACGCGGAATCGACAGATGGGGATCAATCCTCAGCTTCAAGTGACAACGACGAGAATGAAGGAGGCGCTAGCAGGCGCTTTGGCAGGTGGCCCTTTTTTGCTAACAACAAAGCAGACGAGAAAGAGACAGAATCGGCAAAAGATACCGATACAGTATTACCGACGACAACTATGGAACCTCCTAAAAGTCCAAAACGCTTGGGAGAGGAGTTAGATCCTGCCAAGAGAGCGGAGTCCCTTCGAGCTCAAGCCGAACGGGCGCGATTGGAAGCTGAACGAATGGATGCCGAACTAACCTTGGCCAAAATCGATAAATTGGAACGTGACATGGTCAAGGCTGTGGCCAAGGACGAGGCGGATGCCATTCAACAACTGCAGCGCCAAATTGACAGTCTGCAAGCCAAAATGAGAGGCGAGGCTCCAAAACCAGTCATGGCAACCACCCCTACTCCTCCCAAAGAACGTCCCAGTAGTGACTTCCGAGAGGGAGCATCCGGTGAAGATCCTATGGTTACTACAACTGTAAACTTAGGTCGCACCAAAGATGATGTCTTCAAGGTTAATCTGCAAGATTTTTCAGAGGCAGATTTCGAAGGGCTCGTCAAGACAGTGGAAAATTCTCCAGGGTTCATGAAGAAACTATTTGCACAAATGACGGAATATGATTTTACGACAGTCAGTGATATCAATGCTACCGAAGTGGCAGGTCGACTTTTGAAAATTCAGCAAATGGACTTTTCCTACTCCAAGCGTCCCAAACCTGCCTTTACTCAACAAGATATCGACAAGGCCATTGCCGACAACCTCTATCAAGAAGGAGTCATTAACGCACTAGATTCTACTTTGAAAGACTCTGTTAAAAACAACGACACAGCGAAAGCGCTGTTGGCACTGGAATACAATTACTACGTTGACGAAATTCAAGAAGGGAAAATGGAACAATTGTTGGACGGCGAAGATTGGCTAAAGGAATTGGTGAACGCGGTGAATAAAACGGAAGTCGACACGGCGGTAGAACTCTTGTACCCTAAGTGTACCCGCAAGGAAGATGCTGTTTTGCCTACTCTGCCGCAGTTGAAAATGCTCATGAGCGACGTCTTGCCCAAGGCATCCTTCACGCCCCGGGGAGAACCTGAACAAGTCGCGGGAGGATACCTGGTGCGAGGAAGTTACCAACAAAAGTCGGGAGATGAACTAATCGAGGCCATTGACAAGCAACTTGCCAAAAATGGTATGCTGCAAGATAAAATGACAGTCTTGTTAACCAAGGACTTTACCTTGCTGGCGAATGCACAATCACGCGATAGTTCTGATATTCCCAATCCCGACGATGAACCTCCAATTCTATTTGTTATGGGTCCCGACATTATGCCCGAACGGAAGCGTATTCCACTCTCCGTTACAACGGCCTTCGGCATTGCAACGTCTTGGTACTTGTCGGTTTACCCATTTTTGTTGAACCCGGAAGTTTTAAAGCGAACTGAAGAGCAATTGGAGTTGGCGGATTCTAGCATGGCATACGATTTGGGCTGGTTGACCGAGTTGTCGCTGCCCCTTTTTGTCACCTTTATTGGTATTCAACTTGCCCATGAGGCAGGACACAAGCTAGCGGCGGCTTCGAGTGGGGTAAGTGTTGTGTTGTTTATTTCGGTTGTCGGTTGCAGTATTTTTTAATCTGAGTCGGAAGCTCATTCTCACTCTTCTTCAATTCTTTGGCTTTATTCAGACATCAATAACGTTTCCTACCTTTGTACCTTCAATTATTACAGGTGTAACAAGTGTAGTCACGCAATTCAAAGAACCCCCAAAGAACAAGGAGGCAATGTTTGATGTCTCGATTGCTGGTCCACTCGCTGGAGCTGGAGCTTCCGTGGTTGCATTGGTGCTTGGATCGCAACTAACGCTCGTCAGCGATCCTAGCATGTTGCCAGCGCTCCCTTTGGATATTTTGCGACAAAGTACCCTTGGAGGAGGGATCATTGACGCCATTTTGGGTTCTGGGGCTCTTAGCGTTCCTTCCGGCGCAGAGGCATCACAAGCCGTCTCTGGAATGACTGTCTCACTGCATCCAGTGGCTGTTGCTGGTTATATTGGCCTGATTCTCAATGGTCTCGCTCTTTTGCCGGTTGGAAGTAAGTACTTATTTTAGACGAACACTTGCTGCGACCCGCCAATGCTTTGAATCTCATCCAATCTCGCTCCCTCTTCGCAACCCGCAGCAACCGACGGAGGAAGAATTGCGCTGACTTTATTTGGGCGGGGAGCCAAATCGTTCATTGGTAACATCTTTCTCTCAACTATATTCTTGATTGGAATTCTTGGATCCGACTTATTCCTCTTTTATTTTAGCTTCTTGATTGCTTTCCAAACAGGCAATGAAATCCCAGCAAGAAATGAAGTTGACGACATAAGTTTTTCCCGAGTCGTTGTAGCTACTGCAGGGGCCGTCTTGGCCTTGTTGACACTTATACCATTCCAGTAAATTTTCTGGACGCACTGCTTCTATTAGAATATGGTGGCAAATCAAGCTAAAAATTGCAAATCCATTTCTCCAAGCTATTCAATACGGACACTTCAATAAATGTGATAGAAAAGACTCTAGCAGATTTGAAATTTCCATTTTTTTTTAGATCCCCTCGTCCGCCTACTATCTCATATTATCGGAAGTAAAGTGAGCAGGACAAGGCTTGATACCGCTATACCAAAGACTCCTCTAGTGAAATCCAGCTCGTCGACTTCATTCAGAGCCGGGGATTCCGCCTCGCGCTGCCAAATCATAGCGAACAGAGTATATACTAAAAGGATCCGTTCCTCGTCGAGCCCGGCCAAGCCTACAGCGCACAAGAGCAGCGTTGTCATGATAGAAACAACATGGGCCCCTCGTCTCCCAAACATGGCCATAGAAATTCTTCCCCCGTCTGTATTACCCAGAGGAAGCAAGGCAAGTGCATTCGAAATCATGCCAGAAAAACCTGCAATGGCCATTGGGTGGAGCGCCAAGACAGCTTCGGGCGCCGATGTCATCAATGTGCCTCCGCCAATAAAGTAATCAACTACACCTCCTCCAAGAGTACTCATTTTTAGCATTCCCACAGGAAACGCCGGAAGCTGATTAGCATCTGTCAGATCCATAGACGATGATATCTGCATGCCTGCAATTAGGAATAAAAAGGAAACCAGAAGACCAGCGAGTGGACCAGCTATTGAAAAGTCAAAAATAGATTTGCTATCAGGAGGAGGTGATTTAAAGGGGGTAATTGCCCCTTGCAGCCCCAGTTGTATGGAAGGAACCAATGTAGGTAGTCCGATCTCGAACTAAAACGTCAGACGAAATGACACAAAGTGTCAGATCTGTTGGTAACGTTTCGATAGATCTGTACAGAGTGTCGACCACCTAGTGCTTACCTTGTCTTTCCATGCAATCGCGCGGTGCGCCAGCTCATGAACGACTTGGATTGCCAGGATGGCCCATGTCACTTGAAACATGCTTGAAACGACGGGCGCGAGGTCAACCGACATGTCACCTGCGGCGGCAGCATTCAGTTGGTCTTGCATCACAACTTGCATTGATGTCGTTGCCGCCCCAAACAAGATCGCACTGGCAACACCGAGCGAGCTAATGGCAGCTTTCATTGCAGGAGACGCACAGTTGTAGAGCTGTTCTCTATCCTTTGCTGTCACAACCAAAACAGGCCGAACAACCTCGTCAAGTTCATATTCTTCGTCTGTTGGAGGAGCTGGATCTTGAATGTAGAATAATTCAAGTTTATCTTTCAAAGATGAAGCTTGAAGCTTGGCTTGTAAGAATGCCACCATTTTTTGATTGTTTTCACTTTCCATGTCAGAAAATTGATTGCGTCCTCGAATGAAGTAGCCTCCTAGCACTCGTTCGGGTTTGCTCATAGCCATAAACGCCTTTTTGTCCAATACTTCTTTCATTAAGAGGTCCACATCTTCCAAAGACGGGTACACTAGTTCCAAGCGAGTCAAGGACGGTATAAACTCTTGTACGAATCGCGAACGGTCCACGAAATCCAAATCATTGTATTCTGATAGGTCTCCAACCACAGAATTGGCGAAGCTAACATCATCAGATTTGTCACCAGAAGTGAGCATAATATCAGACAATTTCATCCACTCCTCCTGTTCACCAGAAATCAAAGCATCCATCATCGCAGGAATGTCTTCGCCATCGTCCAACCCGAGACTCTTGGCAAAATGATCTCTCACGGATAATGGTAAAGACAGAAGAGCCCGACGAATTTCATTTCGTTGATCTTTTGATACATCGTGGAGGTATTGCACTTGCTCTAGAACCTGTATTTGGGGTTCAAAATGATCCAGTTCGATTGCCAAACGCAGATCGTCCGTCACGTTGGTCCCGCATCGTACCTTGTACAATGCTTGCAAAATTGGATGAAGTGCTCCCACTGCTTCGATGCGTTGCTGAAATTCTTCTTCTTGGAGAATGGGCAAATTTTCCAAAAAAATACTATCGCTGTAGAGAAAGGGACTTTCTGCGTCCATGGTCTTTTCTAACTGATCGATTTCTCGTTTCAGTTGCCTCTTTTCGACACTGCTGGACGATGACAGAAACTCATCTTTCAACGATTCTAATCTGGATATGTCTTCCATGGGTTGTACAATGAGGGCTTGAATTTTTTCTTGAAAATGATTCTGTAATTCAGGCGCTGCCCGAAAGGCTTCTATTTTTTCTACAATTGTGGCATTGTCAGACATTCGCGCCTCGATGGCAACAACCACGGGATTATAAAGTTCCAAATCCGTTTGATCGTATCCGCACAAAGGACTTTCTTCTGATAGGTACTTGTCCGTTTCAGAGTTGTTGTTGCTTTCGTCGCTATCATTTTTTGTTATAGAAGTGATGGGGGAATCTCTCTCTAATTTGTTGGCTCCTTCGTCGGATGCATCTAACGCAGCTTCATCTTTGTTTTGATCACCTTTTGTTGGCGACAAAGAGCTCCGGGATGTCCTACTGGTTACAGGTTCTGCCCGGTGCATGGTGCTGTTGAGAAATTCCAATTGTTGTTGGAGTTTTTCCACTTCATCTGGATGCTTCGTCAGCCAAACTTGGTTGTTCAATTTCCGTTCCAGAGTCTCAATTTTGGATACTGTCAGAGCCAAATCCATTTCTTGAGCTTCCAATCGTATACGCTCCGCTTCGGCTTTCCATTTGTTCGCTTGGTCTTTCGCGGTGTCATTATTATTACTGGTAGTGGTGGTGGTAGCATCTTTTTGGGTTATTGTCGGGACGATGGATTTGCTTTCCATTACTGGAGAAATCTCTTTTGTGGTGGAAAGCTCGTTTTTGCTCAGAGAAAATCTTCTTGTTGCAATAAATGCAGGCCTAATGGTAGAAGTATATGTTCTGCTCACTCCATGATGTGATTGAAATGCCTCCACATGGATATCGGTTTTTAGTGTCGTTGATCCCACTAGTAACAGCGCTGATAATATTAGGGGCAAAAGGCAGCTTATCAAGTCGGCCGACGATCTTGATCTCATGATTAGCTAGTAGTACAAGGTACAGTACAAGATACTCAGTGATAAACTAATGAAAATGAACCGAACAGGGATACAGTAGGCCCTACTACTAGCTGCAAAGCAATGCTGTGCCGGAGATACTACTTTTTTTAATTCTCTCTCCGCCACTCTTCTACTTTGGAATGGAGATGTTGACGGACGGATGAACACAGGAAATAAAAATCCAGAGATTCGACGTGAATTAAAAAAAAATGTTGCCAACAAATCAGAGCCAGCCGAAGGGAACGTGAGACAAGGAGACTCGAATCCGACGTCACCGGAATGACCCGAAATGCCCCATCCCGTCTCCCACTCAGAAACAGGAACACATTGGGAGAAATCGGATACGACTATTCCCACTTCGGGGAAGAAGATCCACACGCCAG
>Ga0100380_10003462_pt1 | contig 16738 bp, 11 predicted proteins | sample CryGeymeta201504_FD_80417 | JGI IMG/M metagenome (GOLD analysis project Ga0100380, IMG submission 80417) | Groundwater microbial communities from Crystal Geyser aquifers in Utah, USA - Crystal Geyser metaG 2015-04 | ecosystem: Environmental > Aquatic > Deep subsurface > Groundwater | place... | reverse complement strand
GTACTAAAGTTTCGTCCAATTCCATAGTCTAGTCCTCTCTTATTTCTTCAAATAAATTACTAAACTAACGCTTGTTACACAAACTTATTTACAGACTCTATAATTCCAAAGCTTATGAAATTTTATGTAAATATGATGAAAATCAAATGTTACAATACTCAAAAGATGCAAAAGGGCTAACTCCTCCTCAAGCCTATCAACTCAATTTAAATAAAAATAAAGCGACATCATATAGATTTTTTGGTTGGGCAAATAATCTTTTTTATTCGCCATCTGAAAACAAAGCAAGGACGTCTGAAACTTCAGCGTTATTATATGGTAATGGGGGAAGAAGCAATCAAATTTCCTCGTCAATTTATGATATTTTGATTAAAAATTAAATTTGATAAAGAAAATTATTTTTTCCTAATTATTATACATAGTCGATCTTGGTCTGCATTATCCTGCTGAAGTAATACATATCACACTAAAAACATTTCTAGAGTTTATAAAAATTCAGCCCAAGTCAGAATGAGTATGTCAAACAATAAAAAGATTTTGTGTTCGTTATTGATTGCTTATGAAATTACTATTAGATAACTACATTATGTCAGATATTTTTTAAAAATTTACATAAATTATTAAGAAAATTCCCGATTGTGAGACGCGAATTAATGATAACAATAGCATTGGCCTTCGATAAATATTAATATCTGCCCTACGTCGACGCTTGGCATTAGTAAAGTCTCTATAAGCGAACACACGTGAATTGGCCACTTTCGAAGATCGTTTATCAAAATATTAAATTTTACTTGAAAAATTCATGTTATCACCTGAGTTGTAATAAATTTTCTTCTGATCATAACAGAGAGTAGAAATAAGGATTTTTATAAAATAATCAAAATCCCACCAGATTAACGACCAAATTTCATTCATAATCAAGTGCAAAAAATGAAATTAGCATAGCCGTAGCTATTATATATAGGGCCTCATAGAAGTATTTATTTATTATTTACCATGGCAAGCTTAAATAGGTAGTTTAATTATTCATATGGGATGAAAGATAAATTTATTGTTTGTGAAGGGGTCGCCATTAGCTTGACATGCCCTAAAGTTTTTGATATAAAGAGAACTTCTTCATGCTACTAAAGGAATATATCTGATGGACTCACAAGAAAGTTTTAAAGTGCAAAATATTACCGATGGCGATGGTGTTCCTCCCTATCAAGATTTTAAATCTTTCGTTGCTTATATTAATTTGTTTACTGGCCTTAAATCGTTTACTCGTGATCCAATCGAAATAGCCAATTGTATCAAAGTATTGCATGACTGGTTTAATAAAACCTCTTCACCAGGTTATAATGAAATAATGCTGCTTGGACTGTGCTATGAAGATGAAGTTATTAACTTTGCATTAAAAAAACTTAAAGACTTACTAAAAGATAATTCTAGAAGTACAGGTGTATATCAAGCAATCGAAGGATTTTGTGTTCGTTATTTGTCTCATATTAAGCAATTATCTGACAGTAACGATGTTTCAGATATATTCAATAAGTTACATGCATTGTTAAGAGATTTATTAGAGGATGTTTCAAATTTAGTAATTGAGGGACAAAGTGGGCTAACAGCCGGGTTAAGAGCTTTAGTTTCGTTGACCCTTGTGTTCCGTGGGTTAAGATTAAAAACAAGCGCGAGAGAACAAAAAGCATGGGAAGATTCAATTAATCAATTAGAAGTTAAAATAAAGAAGTCAAATAAACATATAGATGAGAATCCAGAATTAGCAGAGACTTTATCTTTAATAAAAAATTGGCTGACTAAGGATGTTTTTATATACAGTGATGTGCCGTTATCAAAAAAAGGCGCTGCTGCAGACGCCACAAAAGCAGTGGGGGTGCTTGGATGGGCAGGCCTTAGCTTTCTAGAAACAGCAGCTGGCCTAGTTCTAGCAATTCCTACAGGCGGCGCATCATTAGCTATATCAGTGGTTGGAGTTAATGCATCTGGTTTTTTACTGGTGAAATCAATTATTGATGCTTACGAATATCTGCAGCCACATTACTTAGAAATTAAAGAGCGTATGCAGAAGAAAATTAAAATTAACGAAAGTAACATTCTTGAGCTATCGACTGGTGGGGGTATAGATAGCTTATTGGCAAGTGGGGTAAATGCTCTAAATGTTAGTGTAACACTGGATATTTCTTTTCAATGGATTCTTCAGGCTATAAACGAGCTAGAACAAGTTGACGTTAATAATAGTGATAGTAATATCACTTTTTTATTAGATAATATTGCCCATTTACTCAAACATTCAAAGCTTTCAAATCAGTGGCGGAGTGTTTACGTTCAATCTCTATCAGAGGCGAAATTCAAAACTGGGGAATGTATTTTTGATATTATAATGCAAAATCTTAATCAAAAGTGCATTACTGAAGACGAAAAAAATAAATATCATTCGCCTTGCATAGAAATTAGAAAAAAATTGCAAAAAAACAAATTAGAAAGGGCTCCGAGTATTGAAACTGAAAGTTTGGAAAAAAGTTGGGAAAGCATTTTTTTACACGATGTTAAAGCAAATAATCTTTTAAAGCAAGTTAAAAGTTCAAATGAGAACAGAATTAGTGCGCAAAACTTATTAATTTTAAAGCAAAAAATAAGTGGATTGCCTAAGCCAAGTAAAGATTTTTCACGTTGGACAAGGGAACATGTATTGCACTCACTGGATGATTCCAGTCTCAGTACAATACCTCGATTACTAAATAATTATTTTAGAGAAATATACCAATATAGAGATTATATTAAGCATATCGACCCTAAATATAGGTATAGGCTTTCTGATAAAAACTGTCTTGATTGCTTAAGTGATGATTTTTTTGAATTGAAGTTGCAAAAACAAGGCAAAGAGAACGAGCTCAGAAGGCCGCTTGAAAATTGGGCAACTGATTTGTTTAAAAAAGATCAAAACAAATCATATTTATTAATTGCTCCATCGGGTGCAGGCAAAACCACATTAATGCATCGTATGTTTGCTAAAGTCCTTGAGCATTTAGAAAAGGGTTCCGAAACAGTCTGGTTGACTAGAAATGGGGAACCCGCTAAGCACCTTGTGCTACTAAAGTGTAAGGACATTAATGCTGCTGTGAGTAAAAGTGATTTTAAAAATTTAAATAATGAAGCTCAAATTAGTAAAATGTTGTATGAAACTTTTTTTAGACTTTTATTTGATGCTGAGCTAGAACAATCATTTATAACTGCCACTTATGAATTTATCGAAAAATTTAAGCAAGAAGCTGATAATGTTATTTTATTATTAGATGCATACGATGAATTAAATAGTGTAAGTGCAAAAAATATCGCTATAAAATTACTCGATAAATTTAAAAATCATATCGTTAGCACTCGCTTTAGCGTGCTAAAAGAAATAAAAAATTATGAAGACTATGACCAAATATATTTGCAAGGGCTCTCATCTGAGAACCAAAGAAAGTATATCAATAGCTATTTTTATAATAATCCTAAAAAAGCTGGACAGGCAATTAATCTTTTGGAAAAAATTTCAGAAAAAGGCGGGTTTCCTGCCGAGTTACCATTGTGTTTAGATGCACTCTGTTTTGCACTAGATGATGAAAGTTCAAAAGAACTACTCTTACAAGATAATATTCATATCATTAATGTTTATACCATGGTTATTTATAAATTGTTTAGATGGAATCAAGAGAGTAAGCACGAGGAAATGCACACTGAATACAATTCCTATTCAATGCAGTGGAGTTTTCTACGACATTTGGCTTACAAGAGCTTAAAACAAAATCAAGAAGTAACAAAGTATGATTGTCGTGAGGCAGCTAAAAAAATTGGTCTTGACGAGAGTGATATAAGTAAACTAGTTGCTAGCGGATTGTTAGTTCACGGTGGCGATAATTATAGATTTATTCATGCACAGTACCAAGCTTTCCTTGCTGCGTATGAATTTGCAGTAAAGCTATTCAATGATAAAAGCGAAAATCATCAAGTATCACTAAAGGAGTTATTAGATAATTATAAAGACTCATTCTATCGACCAGTTTGGAAATTTCTGATTGAACTAATAATGGTTGACCCTATCAGAAATCATGAGTTGCCTGATTTGAAAAAAGGTAAGAATGAGAGAGAAAAAATTTTTTTGAATTTTATAGAAAATATAAAAAAACAAAATAAATTCTTAGATTTTCATTATTATTTATTAGACTTAGTTCTACATTTTAATAATATGAATTTTTATGATGTAATTAAGGACTCTATTAAACAGTTAGTGAGGGATGTTCTGCGAGAATATAATAATCCCGAAATGTGTTTAATAAAAATGATTAGTTGTAAATATTCTAAGCTGGCTATAGAAGTTATCAATGATAATAGAATATACCAAGTTAGCTTGAAGGCTAAAATTGAAGATGAATACGTGCCATTGCATAGAGCTATTCATTATCATCTAACAGAAGTTGCATTAGCGCTGCTTGTTAAAAAAGGTATAGATTTTAATTTGCAAGATAAGATTGGTTATACACCATTGCATAAAGCTATTCATTACCATGAAAGGGAGGTTGCATTAGCGCTACTTGCTAAGAAAGATATTGCCTATAACTTGCAAGATAAGATTGGTTATACACCATTGCATAGAGCTATTCATTACCATGAAAGGGAGGTTGCATTAACGCTACTTGCTAAGAATGATATTTCCTATAACCTGCAAGATAATAGTGGATATACACCATTGCATAAAGCTATTCATTACCATGAAAGGGAGGTTGCATTAGCGCTACTTGCACAGAAAGATATTGCCTATAACTTGCAAGATAATCGTGGATACACACCATTGCATAAAGCTATTCATTCCCACGAAAGAGAAGTCGCATTAGCGCTACTTGCACAGAAAGATATTGCCTATAACTTGCAAGATAATCATGGATACACTCCATTGCATAGAGCTATTCATTCCCATGAAAGAGGAGTTGCATTAGTGCTGCTTGCTAAGAAAGATATTGCCTATAACTTGCAAGATAATCGTGGATACGCACCGTTACATAAAGCTATTTATTGCAGTGAAACTAACGTTGCATTAACGTTGTTTACTAAGGGTGCAAAATTTGGAGAAGTAGAGAAAACCTGGTTAATTGATTTTGCAAAGAAACAAAATGATTTAGAATTTTTTACTCCTCTTGAGAGTAAAGAAGAGTTTGAAATAAACACCCAAATGAGTGATGATGATATTCCACAACTCGCTAAATACCTTCTAAAAAAATTGCATGTTTATCAAAATGTACATGAGATGTCACAACCACCTCAAAAAATAATTCATTGTCCTAAAATCAAAAGTTTGAAGTTAACTGAAGAAGAGCTCCTGCTTGTTCGTAATGAAAATCAAGAAAGTATAGAGAATTGGAACATTCAGCTAAGCTACTTGATAAATGACATAAAATTAAGGGAAAACCTTCAATCAGAACAAGCTAGAGGTGCATTATCTTATTTTGAGACAGCGGCAGATCAAATTAAAAATAATTCTCCACCAATTTATAAAAAAATAATGGAACTTTTGGATCAAATCAAAAATATTAATACAGAAACATCCCAAAAAGATGTTCAAATCCCCAAAATCAGCCAGCAATCAATATTTTCGAATAAGGAAGCCTCGGCACCATCTAAGCAAATTAAAGATTTAATAAATAATTCGAATCAGCAACAAATTGATAAAGCTATCGTCGCTTCACTAAGCGATACAGAAGGAAAATTAGCATCAGCTCAGTAATTGCATGATAATGCTCAGAAGTATGGGCTAGCACGTCAAAATGTGCCAGGTGATGGGAATTGTTTTTTTCATGCAGTCTTTAAGCAATTGCCAGATGAATTAAATAATCAGTATCAATCTGAAGTTGATATTATTACGGCTGCCACTAATCACATAGTGGAGCATTTTGAAAATTACCGTAACTTTATCGATGACGGTGTAGAAGTGGATCAGTTACTTAATCGGTTCTATGAAGGCGAAGAGTGGGCAGATAATGTGATGATTCAAGCAACTGCACGAATTTTAAATTGTAACCTAGTGATTGTGCGAGATGATGCTGCTGAACCAACAATCATGCGCCAGGGAGAAGCGATGCATAACATTATTTTAGGTTATGAAGTAGGTTTTTACTATCAAGCTTTAATTCCAGCTGATCCAAGAAACCTTGAAAGAGACCTGCTTATTGATAATGCACCGATAGATACTGCCAATCCTTTGAAGCTTCAGGAGCATTGTGCGCCTGGTATGTGATTTTTATGAAACTCTAGAGGAAAACGGATTTGATGTCTGAATTCCTCTAATTTTTTCTAGTGAATGATTCATATAAATATTGATTTCAAGTCAAATATTTAGCTAGAATACCAACCAGTTCCGCTTCATTGATTGGCTTAACAACGAAGTCGCTCATTCCTGCATCTAGACAATCTTTTTTATCTTCTTCAGAAACGTGCCCTGTTAAAGCAATGATCGGGGTATTCTTATCAAATTCCTCTCCTGTAATTAATTTTTTAGTGACTTCTAACCCAGTAGTGTCCGGTAAACCGATATCCATGAAAATTAAATCGTGACTATTGGTTAACGCCAATTCTATCGCTTTTTTTCCATTATTAGCTAATTCAATTTCACAACCTTGGTTGTTTAACATGATTCTTATTACTTTTTGGTTGATTGGATTATCTTCTACCAGCAATATTTTAGGTTTCTCTTTTTGTTTAAAAACTAGATGAGTTGACGCTTTCTTATCGGCGGTCGCTTTTTTATGTAGCGCCAATAAAATACCCATCAGTTCTGCATCTTCAACCGTTGTTGAGAAATATTCTTCGATGGTTTTGTGAGGGATACGTTGATTATTGGTCAATTGTCCATACACAGCGAACTTGGGCACGGGGCCACTATTTTTCAATAAGAATGCATCAATGAAATGTTCATCATAAGTTAAAATACTCTCATGAATCAAAGTGATTAAAAATGGTTTATTATGATTTTGATTTTGCAATACGGTAAGCGATAATTCATGGTCGGCATGAATGATATTATCAGTACCAATCAAGCGCTCAATATGCTCAGCACGTCGCAGGTTGTTGTCAACGATTAAAATCATAAAATCATTTGCAATGGTTTCCCATCGTTTTCTTTGTTTGGTGTCGGTTTGTCGCTTCAAATGTAAGTTGCACCAAAAAGTCGATCCTTTTTCAAGTTGACTATTGACTTGAATTCGACCGCCCATTTTGTTAACTAAATGTTCTACGATAGATAATCCTAACCCAGTCCCTTCATATTTTTGTACAGTGTCTACTTGATAGAATTTTTCGAAAATATTACCCACTCTTTCAGGAGGGATTCCCATGCCATTGTCTTCAATCGCTATTTGGATTTCAACTTCATTTGGTTTGACTTCAATGTGCTCTATTGCTAGCAGTATATGGCCGTCATTGGTAAATTTAATCGCATTACCAATCAAGTTCATTAAGATTTGGCGAACCCGTCGCGAATCTCCCACCAAAAAACGCGGCACATCTTCGTTGTACGCTAACAGTAAATTAATATTCTTTTGTTCAGCTAAAAAATTCAGTTGGGATATCACTTCATTAACCAAAAAGCGTAAGTCTAAAGGTTCTTCAATAAACTCTAATTTGTCTGATTCTATCTTAGATAAGTTAAGAATATCTTCAACCAATGAGCGCAGCACTTGGCATGAAGCTAAAATATCATGCACAAATTCTGCATGAGTAGGCACTAAATTTTGTGTCCTTAAGATTTGTGCCATACCATTGATGGCATTGAGTGGGGTTCGTAAATCATGGCTCATCGCTGCCAAAAATGCTGATTTAGCTTGGTTAGCACTGATGGCTTTTTCACACGCTAATTTATCACTTTTTTGCTCAGCCCGAATACTGGTGATGTCATGGCAATAGCATAAAATGCCTTCTAAAGCCCCTTGGTTATCATAGAGTGGCTTTTTTGATACCGCTAAAATTAATTTATCACCATTGATGTCTTGATAAATTTCTTCTGTGGTTGCCTCTGTAAGAGAATCAAGAACTAACTGATCAGATTGCCTAATCTTTTGTGCTGAGTCACTGTCAATGGCTAATTGTTCAGAAATAAGCCCTATTAGCTCACTAGGCTTACGATAGCCTAATTTGTTAGCAAACTCAAAATTACAGTCAGTTAATTTGTCTGCACTATCCTTGCAATAAATTAATCCTGGCAATTTTTCTAAATCAATATTCATAACATCTCATATTTTTTAATCTGTCATTAGTAATTTTAGCACTTGATTACTAAGAATCTCACAAATACAATGGTATCTAACCCAATTTTTTTATTTTTTGTAATAAAATGAATAACTTAGATACACTAAAAAAATGCTTGATGCAATATGCGGACCCATTATATGCGACTAAAATGAGTCGTTTTTACAAGACAGGCCCTGGCGACTATGCAGAACAGGTGCAGTTTATGGGAATTCGTGTGCCTATACTCAGAAAGATTATTCAACCTTTCATCAATCTCGATAATCAATCTTTGGATCATTTATTGAGCTCTTTCAAACATGAAGAAAAAATGTCAGCAGTGATGATTTTGGTTTCAAAGTATCAGCAGACCACTGAGAGCGACCAGTTACAAGTATATCAATACTATGCCAAAAACAGACATAAAATGAGTAATTGGGATTTAGTTGACTGTTCTGCGGCAGCTATCGTTGGGCATCATCATTACCATTTTCAACAAACGCTGCCGCAAGCTTGGGTGTTAGAAAAAGATATATGGGCCAGGAGAGTTGTTATTGTTGCCTCGCATTACTATATCAAGCAGGACCACTTCAATGAAACATTCAATTTAGTTCAGCAAGTGTTCAATGATAAGCATGATTTAATTCATAAAGCTGCTGGTTGGATGTTACGCGAAGTGGGGAAGCGAAGTATCGATTCATTACATGAGTTTCTTGAGATCCATGTTTGTGATATGCCGCGCACTACGTTGCGCTATGCAATCGAACATATGACGCCCCAACAGCGACAATATTATCTACAACGTTCATAAATCTGGTTACTGAACAGTTAAGCGTTTCAACAATACTCAGATGACGATGATTATTTTTTCAGGTATTCTATATCCTTTAAGCATTTGTATTTTAAGCAAAAGATATGGCAGATTATGATATCGTCATCGTGGGCGCGGGAGTCGTTGGCTTGACCTTTGCCGCAGCTGCTGCCAAGCTTCCGGTCAAAATTGCTGTTTTAGATCACAAAACAGAAGCACCAAAATGGCTAGAATCTAAATTACCTGTGCGAGTGAGTGCAATCACTCCTGGGTCTGAGTTAATCTTTAAACGACTTGGGGTTTGGGATAATATTGCTCGAAAGCGCATTTGTATGTTCAACAAAACGTTTGTTTGGGATGCGGTGGGCAGAGGCGAAATTAATTTTGACGCCGATGAGTTAGGCTTGCCTCACTTAGGCCATATTATTGAAAATTCAGCGATTGCTGAAGCGCTTTGGGAGCATTGTAATCAATGTGAAAATATTGATATCTATGCGGGTGTGAGCGCTGATGCGTTTTACCCTGATACAGATGGCGGTGAAATTCTTACCCCTGAAATTAATTTTACTGCGAAGCTTTTTGTTGCGGCTGATGGGTCGCATTCCTGGTTGCGCCAGCAGGCGGCAATTGAGCAAAAAGTTAAACCTTACCAACAAACAGCTATCGTAGCCACAGTTAAGACGGCTGAGTCGCATGCTAATACTTCAATGCAAAGTTTTTTGCCAACCGGGCCATTAGCATTTTTACCCTTGGGCAATATGTTAGATCATGCTCATTTATGCTCGATTGTTTGGTCAACAACCGAAGCAGAAGAATTGATGAAGTTAGATACTCAGGTGTTTGAAACCAGATTGACCGAAGCGTTTGAATATCGCCTTGGTGAAGTTGAGCTTTTAACTGAGCGAATAGCGTTCCCTTTAGTGATGCGCCAAGCAAAACAATATGTTGCCAATAATGTGGTACTAATCGGCGATGCTGCGCATACGATTCATCCTTTGGCGGGCCAAGGAATGAATCTAGGCCTCCAGGATGCTGCTCACTTAGCCGATCATTTAATGTCTGCTTTACAACAAAAACGCCCACTCTATTCGAAGCGAGCTCTGCAAAGCTATGCGCGGGCGAGAAAAGCTGAAAGTCAAGTGATGGGCAAGGTCGTGCAGGCTTTAAAATTACTTTTTCAACCCTCTAATCAATTGATTCCGGCGGTGCGTAGCTATGGAATGCAAATGACTGATCGGTGCAAGCCGGTTAAGCACTTATTATTGCGGCGGGCAATGGGGTTAATCGGTGATATTTCAAATTTCTCTGAGTTTGATGCATCTCTCTATAGAGAGTAGTGGAGTAAAAAATGAATGTTGCTGCAAATTTATTAATCGTTGATGATGATCTAGAAATTCGTGAGCTATTGGCGGAAGTTTTACAAAATTATGGCTTTAAAGTTATTTTGGCTGCTGATGGTGAAGAAATGTTAGGGCATTTAAGCACACATTCTAAAATCGATTTGGTCATATTAGATGTCATGTTACCCGGTCAAGATGGCTTTTCACTTTGTCGCAATATTCGAGCTAAGTCTGAAGTGCCTATTATTATGCTTACTGCGAGTGGTGATAATACCGATAAAGTGGTGGGCTTAGAGTGCGGCGCTGATGACTACGTGACTAAACCATTCTGTACACGCGAGTTGGTAGCGCGTATCCGCGCAATTTTGCGTCGTTACGCAGTGACTGATCATCCCCATGAAGAAATTTTACAAAGTGAAAAGCAATTGATTTTTTCAGGTTGGTGTTTAGATACAGCTACTCATAGGCTTTGGTCTTCTGATAATATTGAAATATCCCTCAGTAATGGTGAATATAATTTATTATTGATGTTTTTAACGCACCCTCAGCGCGTGTTAAGCCGAGACCAACTTTTAGAGTGCACTAAAAATCGATCAGCGGGGCCTTTTGATAGAAGTATTGATATTCAAGTGAGTCGCATCCGTCAAAAAATTGAGATTGATCCTAAAGATCCAAAAATCATTATTACTGTGAGAGGGGGGGGCTATATGCTTGCGACAAAAGTTCAGGTGAAAACTCAAGCCACTGAAGCGGTATAACTTGTATGTCACGGTCATGGGTCAACGGTAAAGTTATCTTTTTTTTAATTATCTCTATGTTGGCTGCACATTTAATTATCTTTGTATTTTATTCTCAGCATACGCGTAATGTTCAGTTTGCCGTGAATCGCGATATTATTTCTCGCCAAGTGATTAATTTTTTACAAACCGTTCAAAATACCCCTGAAGATGAACAAGCCGCTATCGTTAAAGCGGTAGATAACCCTAATTTTATTGTCACGCTTGATAAAGAACCTAAAACTAACGTCAAGTTCAAAGATGCTAGTTTGTGGCAAGTGCTTAAAACGATTAGCTTACAACAACCGATGATTCAATTTTCTTATCAATTGGCACCCCAGCAGTGGCTCAACATTAGTGCAGTGATTGTACGATCCAATTGGGGCATGCATGTGGTTTTACTAAGCATGGAAATCATTATTATGATGGCAGTGTTAATTTCTTTTTGGATTATTCATCATTACACTGTGCCATTTGTCAAGTTCGCGGCTGCTGCTAACCGGTTGGGCACTAATTTAGAAACTGAGCCATTGCCGATTACTGGTCCGAAAGTCGCTAAAATGGCAGCTAAAGCGATTAATAAAATGCAGGCTCAAATTCAAGATTTAATTCAAGCTCGTACGCAAATGTTAGCAGCTATTTCTCATGATTTACGTACACCTATTACCCGACTGAAATTACGTTTGCAATTAAATCCTGATGCAACTCAGTTAGCAAAAATGGTTAAAGATTTAGATGAAATGCAAACTATGATTGCAGAAACATTAGCTTTTGCCAGAGATGATAGTAAAACTGAAAAAAGAATTAAGCTAGATTTGGCTTCTTTGCTTGCAGCGATTTGTGAAGATTATGTTGAGATGAATTATCAAATTAATTACTATATTCCCACCGTTAGGTTGCCTGTCTATGCAGGGCCTGTATCGCTGCAAAGAGTTTTTGAAAATCTGATTGGCAATGCTCTCAAATACGCAGGAAATGCCGATATTTCAGTGATTCAGTCGGGTGATGAAGTCAAAGTATATATCAAAGATAATGGTCCTGGGATTCCCGAAGCGCAGTTAGATAAAGTTTTTTTACCGTTTTATCGTGGGGAAACCTCGCGCTCACGTAAAACAGGAGGTACAGGCTTGGGCTTGGCAGTTGCCCAAGATATCATTATTGGTCATGGGGGTCGCATAGAATTAAGCAATCGAGTCACTGGAGGCCTTTGTGTTACGGTGATTTTGCCTCTGATTGTTGTAACCAATAGTTAAATTTTCAGATGGTTTGATCGCTTTGGTGAGGAAACCAAAATATATATCAAAGATAACGGTCTTGGAATTCTCGAAGCATCGTTAGATAAAGTTTTTTTACCGTTTTATCGCGGTGAAATCTCATGCTTATGTCAAGCAGGGAATATCGGTTAGGTTTGACGGTCGGCCAAGATATCATTTTGGTCTGGGGGTTATATAGAACTAAGCATTTGAGTCGCGAGAGGCGTCAAGGTTGTGTTGACGTTGCCTCTCACTGATTGAGTGCATCGTTAAATTTTTTATTCAATCTCTAAAATTTTTTCTAAACCATATAAAAGCCCCTCTAAATGAACCACTTGCTTGCAAGCGACGAGTAAGCCGGGCATGAATGCTTCGCGACTGATCGAATGGTGTTCTAACGTGAGGGTTTCATCTAACCCCCCAAAGATGATTTGTTGTTTAGCGATGACGCCTGGCATTCGCACTGCATGCACAGGAATATCATTATGGACTGCTCCACGCGATCCAGGGACGGTATGTTTAATGGGTTGATCAGCCTGTTTATCACGAGGAGCTGTTTTGAGCATTTCTGCTGTGCAGAGTGCCGTACACGATGGTGCATCTGCTTTTTTCTCATGGTGGTATTCAATAATTTCAGCATAAGAGAAAAATTTTGCTGCTTGAGCCGCTAAATTCATCATCAGGACTGCCCCGATTGAAAAATTAGGAACGACGATCCCCCCGAGTGATTTTTGTTTTGCAAGGGTTTGTAATTCAGCTACTTGTGCTTCTGTTAATCCACTGGTGCCAATTACGGGATGACAGCCCGCATTAAGAATGGTCAGTGAATTTTGATAAACTGAATGCGCGTTCGTTAAATCAACAACAATATCTGCCTGAGCGCTTTTAATCACGTTTTCAAGATTGTCATGGCGGCCACTCACACCAGCAAGGGTTAGCTCCGGATCTTTTTCGATTGCATTCACCGCAGATTGGCCCATTCGTCCAGCTGCACCGTTGACGACCACTCGTAGTGTCATTGAGTTACTCCTTAATTGGTTTGAATATCTGTTTAAAACTTGGGGGTTTTCCCAGTAAATACTGATAAATTAACATATAGCTCGTGACAGATTTTACATACTCACGGGTCTCATGAAAAGGAATAGTTTCAATCCACATGTCAGCCGGCATTTGATGTTCAGGTAACCACTGTTCTACACGACCAGGTCCTGCATTGTATGCTGCAATGGTTAAAATTATGTTTTTATCAAACATATCAAGTAACATTCTAATGTATGCTGTTCCCAAGCGAATATTCGTTTTTGGATAGTATAATTCGTGTAGTTGTAGCGGTTGTATGCCTACTTTGCGGGCCATATCATTAGCTGTGCCTGGCATCAATTGCATTAAACCTCTTGCGCCGACATAAGATTTTGCGGTTGTTTGAAAGTAACTTTCTTGTCGTATCATTGCATAGATTAAGGCAACATCTAAATGATATCGTTGCTCAGCGGCTTTAACAAAAGTTTTAAACATCATGGGAAAACGTAGCTGCAAATCATCTTGATGCTTGATACGGATTGCGGTCTTCAATGCCAAATAAGGCCAAAAATTATCATGGGCTATTTGAGCTGCGATATACTTTTGTTTTTCACTAAGGGTGCTGATATAGTAAATCCATTCATTATAGGCTATTTGATCTCTTTCTAAAAGCATGAGTTCATGAATCCTATCTATAACGGAGGCTTTACTTAAAGTCTCATAATCTTCTTTTTCGATGCGAATTTTTACATCGTGTATAGGAAAAGGTTTATTCAGCCTCGTCGCAGATAAAAACCCATAATAATTACGATATTTTGCTAAATTTGAAAAGATAGTTTTAGCAGCAGTTTTTTTCCCTAGATGTTCAAGTGAACGGGCTTGCCAATATTGCCATATCGCTAGACTCTTTGTTGTCGGAGGTAATTTCTCGATACTTTCACGAACCAGCTCCCAGTCTCCAAGGCTAATTGCATAGCGTACTAAAAATTCAATTGCTAACTTATTTTGGTTATTGGGTTTCATTAATGCCAATAATTTTTTCAACTCAGTAGGTTTTTTTACCATAAACCCCTTGGCCATTTTTTCGATGATTAAATTTTCTTGGTCTAGAGTAAAGCTGTAAACGTTTGCATATTCTTCCCACACTGGTAAGGTCATAGCTGGCTCTTTAGCTGCAAGTTTGCTGAGGCCATTCGCGATAATGTCACGCTTATGTTGATTGGTTTGTTCAATGAATTGAGACTTTTCTTTAAGGAGTAGAATAGGATTTTTATTAACTCGCAAATATAATTTTCCGGCAGGTTTTAATTTGGCTGATAAAAGATCAACGAGATATTGGCTTAACCTTTGATCAGAGCGTTGCATGACTAAATTCAATCGTCGCCAAATTAATTTATCAGTAATTAACCCTTGATGAACCCATCTTGCAAATATCGGATCACATTCGTTGGGTTGCGAACGGCCTACTAGCCATAATTTATTTAAATGAGAATTGCTAAAATTAAAATTACCGACACTATGGTGAGCATATAAATAGTGACATAAGTCGGCTATTTTTTTTGTGCTTTGATAGTTTTGAATGACGCCTTGCCAATTCTGATCGGATACTAGTTGATAAATTAGAGCTTGTCGTAACTCAGTAGCCAAAGACATTGATGAATAATTTTTTAAAAAATTTTGTATTTGAGGCATATGTTCAAGATCAAGATTATTCATTAAATATTGATATTCTAAGTAAGGATAGAGGGGGTAATGAGTGAGTTTTACTTTAAGCTGATTGAATTTTTCAACATTACCTTGATTAAGCGCTGCTTCAGCTTTCAAAAATTGTGCACGTTGTTTCTCTAAATTTGCAGCATTGCCATGAATTGGACAAAAAAATGCCAAGATAAAAATCATTAAAGCCCCCAAAGCAGATGGGTTCCTAAAATGCTTGTAAAGTTCTGAAAAATTTTTTGAATCATTGGGGGTTAAAAAACTTGCTTAATTTAGAGGGTATCGTCAAGAAACATTTTTTTATGCACTATTCGTATAAATTCGATGATAGCGAATTTTGTTTCTAGTGAGTAGGCTGGTTTTCTATCGGCTCTGCAAGCGACTGAGAGTGATTATCATTTATTGTTTTGATCGCCGTTTAGGTTTGTCAATATGTCTATACTTCTAAAGAAATTTGTAAATAATGATGGGTTTCGGTTAACGTAAATATACTAATTTTGGTAACTCTTTGAATAAATTGATCTTTTTTTTATATGTATTGGCTACTATTTGCTCACAATTCTATTAATTTTGATCTTACCTATTGTAATTTTTGTAAAAATGTTTATAATCTGAGCCTCAAAATGATTAATTAAATAGCTTGTTGGTCTAAAAATTTTATTTTTTACTAAGTTTTTTTATCCAACTAAAAAGGCATTTATACAGAATTTTATTTGAGTTTCCTTTGTCGTTATTACGACAAAGCTTACCCGAGGCACCCTCGTCTCGGGTTTTTTTGCTATATCATCGATATTATTAGTTGCTGCCGTCAATCGATTGTGGAAAAATGGAAGTTTAAAGTTTTCCAATGAGTGTTTAAGACCTTGTAATGGCATCAGTGATAGATTCAAAAGGCTACCGTGAATGTGTAGGTATCATTATTCTCAACCCGCAGCGCAAAGTATTTTGGGGCCAGCGAATTGGCAACCGTGATGCATGGCAATTTCCTCAAGGCGGTGTTTATAAACATGAAAGACCTGAAGAAGCTTTATACCGCGAATTGCGGGAAGAAGTCGGTTTAAATGCCGATGATGTCCGTCTAATTGCTCAGACCAATGATTGGTTGAAATATGATTTGCCCAAATCTATGATACAAACGAACCGTTTACCTGTGTGTATAGGACAAAAGCAGATGTGGTTTTTATTAAAGTTAAAAAATGCCAATACCCAAATTTCACTCACAACGACTGCTAATCCGGAGTTTTCGGGTTGGGATTGGGTCGATTACTGGCTGCCACCAAGACGGGTCATATCATTTAAACGTAAAGTTTATCGCGAGGCACTAAAAGAATTTGCCCCTTTCGTTTTTAAACATTTTCGAAAAAATTCGAAAAACTATAGGAAGTAGATAATCACGAATGTTACTCACGTTGCGTAGAATTGTACAAGCAGTTAATAGTGCGCATAACTTAGATGAAGCTTTGAGTATTGTCGTCCGAGAAGTTTGTAGTGCTATTAATACCCAAGCATGCACAATTTATTTGGTCGATAGCCAAACACGCGAATATGTGCTTATGGCGACATCAG
>Ga0100380_10003461_pt1 | contig 16739 bp, 12 predicted proteins | sample CryGeymeta201504_FD_80417 | JGI IMG/M metagenome (GOLD analysis project Ga0100380, IMG submission 80417) | Groundwater microbial communities from Crystal Geyser aquifers in Utah, USA - Crystal Geyser metaG 2015-04 | ecosystem: Environmental > Aquatic > Deep subsurface > Groundwater | place... | reverse complement strand
CTGCAAAATAGCTTCTCTGTCATTTCGAAGGAGTCTTCGACTGAGAAATCTCTTAAGAACATGAGATTTCTCCCTTCGGTCGAAATGACATTAACCTGAAAAATTTATTTTGCAGAAACTCTAGTTTTTAGAGATGCCCTTAAAAAATCATCTGTTTTCTAATGACAAATTATAACTCGTCTCTAATATATTAAACAACTTAACCCAATTTTTTTCTATTGACGGTCATTAGAAATTTTTGGCAGTTGACAAATTAGGTTTAACTGAATGATCAGAAATTTTCCTTTCCATTTTCACTTACCGATAATTTTCCGGAATTCACCGATTTTCTGTTTTATAAATTCCTTACTATTACTACGTTAACGCGAGAAATAAAAAAAAATTATTAACAGGAGCTATTTATGGCAAATGAAAATGGAAATAAAAACAGATACTTCCTTGGAACGTTACTAATTATTGTTGGAATTATATTCCTTCTTAACACGCTTGATATTTTTTCAGTACATATTTTTTCATTCCCATTTATTTTATTTATAATCGGATTGATTATGTTAGTTAACGATAGGAGCAAAACTCTTGCGATCATTTTTATGGCGGTCGGCGGATTTTTTCTTCTCGATGATATCTTTCCCAATATTCACATTAACGGCAATTTGATTTTTCCGGCAGCAATAATAGCGCTTGGAATATATATAATTTTCAAACAGCGCAAAGAAACAACAACGGAAGAAAGAGTATTAAACGGTTACCATAGTGACGATTTTTTCGATGATACAAGCGTCTTTGGCGGAAGTAACAGAATAGTAAATTCTAAAAATTTCAAGGGCGGAAATATCACTGCAATATTCGGCGGCTCCGAAATAGATTTAACTAACGCCGAAATAACAGACGGCACAGCAGTAATTGATGTGCTTACTATATTCGGAGGCACAACGCTTATCGTCCCCCGCGATTGGAATATTCAAATCAGCGTAACGCCAATCTTTGGCGGGTTTGGAAATAAAGTCAGACGTGAACCGGGCGCAAACGTTGATTTGTCAAAAACGCTGGTAATTAAAGGTACCGCGATATTTGGCGGCGGCGAAGTAAAATCAATATTTTGAGATTGAATAGATGTTTACTAATCCAGTACTAAAAAGCAGTAAAAACATTTTCTCGTACATCTTTTTTTCGGTGGTCTTTACTGTAGTTTATGTTTTATTTCTTCAGTCTGCAACTGGAATAAGGATTACTGCTGCAGTAATTGATGGACTTGTTTATAACTATTTGCTTTTTGGTATGGGAATTAGCTACTGGTATCCTGCCCGCTTTATTTCTATTGAAGATAATTCCGTAACCAAAATAGTGGTAACTCATCTTGTGGGAGCTTTGCTTGCAACCACTATTTGGATTGGTCTAGGACATCTTATTCTTAATTTGGTGATTGATTATTTCAAAATAGAAAACTGGCAAATAGGTAATATGATTGCCTGGCGAGCGCTTATCGGAATAATGTTTTACTTCCTCATCGTTTCCTTTTATTATATGACAATTTATTACATCGGTTTCCGCGAGCGCTCAATTAGAGAAACAGAGTTAAAAAATTTAATTACACAAGCCGAGTTAAAGTCTCTCAAGTTTCAAATTAATCCTCATTTTATTTTTAACAGCCTGAACTCGATGAGCGCATTAACTTCAATTGACCCTGAGCGCGCACGAAGTATGATTTTAAAACTTGCTGATTTTTTGCGCTACACACTTGCAAATAACGACAAACAAAAAAACAAACTCCGCGAAGAACTTACTAACATTAAACTTTATCTCGAAATTGAAAAGATCAGGTTTGAAGATAAGTTTGAATATATAGAAGAATTAGATGAAGTATGCCTTGACCATCCCGTACCGAATATGATACTACAGCCGTTGTTTGAAAACGCAATTAAACACTCTGTCTACGAAACCCTCGAACCGGTTACTCTTTCGCTAAAATGTTCGCATGATGAGGAGTTTTTAAAGATAACCCTTGAAAATAATTTTGAAAAAAACGGAACAAAGAGAAAGGGAGCCGGCGTTGGATTGCAAAATATAAGTAACAGGCTTAAACTTATTTATGGCAGACAAAATTTGATGAAGATTGAAACTGACGAAAACATTTTCAGGGTAGTGTTGTATATCCCCTGCGAAAATATCACCAATATTAAAAATTAATTCACAAAGCGATTGTTATGAAAGATAAAAAAGACGACAAAATCTTGACACTGCATCCCCAAGGCAAAAAAGGAGTAAACATTTCTCTGCATAAGTATGAGCAAATTAAAAATTTTATTTTAAAAACAATCAAAAAAAAGGGAGTGATTACTTTTAAAGAGCTTTCAGATACTGCCGTTAAAAAACTAATTAGTAAATTTGATGGAAAAGTTTTGTGGTATGTTGTCACGGTTAAATTAGACCTCGAAGCGAGAAACCTCATAGAAAGAATTCCGAATTCTAACCCGCAAAAAATTAAAGCAAAATAAAACCAACATAGGCGCAATATGTGAATCGGTTTTATTGTTATTATATTAGCGGTAGTATAAAAACAATTTCACTGCAAAATGACAGAACCTATTAGTGCAATAATAATTGATGATGAAAAACTCGGAAGAGAAGTAGTTAAAAATTATTTGAAAGAATATCCTTCCGTTAGCATTGCCGCCGAATGCTCAAATGGTTTTGACGGGATAAAAAAGATAACCGAACTTAAGCCCGATTTAATTTTTCTCGATATTCAAATGCCTAAAATAAATGGCTTTGAGATGCTCGAACTTATCGATAATCCACCGGTTATTATATTTACAACTGCATACGACCATTTTGCATTAAAAGCATTTGAAGTTAATGCGGCTGACTATCTGCTCAAGCCTTTTTCAAAAGTTAGATTTGATGAAGCATTTAAAAAAGCTCTCCTTCACTTAAAAGACAAACCAGCCCAAAATTCTATCGTCAAAAATCTAATCGAAGAAAAAGATAACAAGGCGGAGTATCTTGAGAGGATCGTTATTAAAGACGGCACCAAAATATTTATTGTGCCGATTGAAACTGTAAAATATATTGAAGCTCAGGATGATTATGTTAAAATTTATTCAGACAGCGGGAATTATTTAAAACAAAAAACAATGAAGTACTTTGAAGCTCATTTAAACCCGGAAAATTTTATTCGGATACACCGTTCATATATTGCAGCAGTGGATGAGATAAAAAATTTAGAACTATTCGAAAAAGAATCTTACCGCATTACTTTAAAAGACGCCAAACAGCTCCCCGTAAGCAAAAACGGTTATGAAAAACTTAGGGAGATATTGTTTTGAGGAAACCATTATTATTCATTGTTATATCTCATATTTTCAACTCTTTATTTTACCACAAGGTTCATAAAGGTAAAACACAAAGGAATAAAAAGTGGAAGCAAACTAATTTTACAATGCTGAAATATCATTCAAATATCTCTTTCGATTAAAATTATTTTCACTTAGTTTGCAGACAAAAGAACTAATTATTAATTAAAGATACTAATGGCAAAACAAACCGGCTTAACGAATGAACGCGAACTTGTAAGTAAGTTAACGGAATGGTTTAACGAAACTATTCAGCGCAATAAACTTCCTATCAAAGAAGCGACTAACGAATCACCCGCTAAGTACGATGCCAAAACTTTCTTCGGCGATATTGTTTTATGGATAAACCGTGAAGCAAGGCAAGCCTATTCGTACATAGAAATTAAACCGCCGTTTGCCGTTAAAGAGAATCTTGACACGCTAAGAAAAAAAGCGATAAGCTACAAGGTTAAGTATTGCTTTACCTGGGACTTTCAAAACTTAAACGCTTATGAACTAATAAAAAACAAGCTTAATCTCCTTACAAGCGAGCCAACACAGGTGATGGTTAATATTAATGATTGGCTTCGCGGAGATGTACAAGCGGTTATAAAGAAATATATCAACAGTATTTGTGAAGAGATAGTTAATCTTAACGAGACAGGAAAGTTCAGAAAATTTGTACCCGATAAAGTTTATTTTGTTAATTACATAAGAGAAACGGTTAATAAACTCGTTCCGCAGTTCGAAAAACATTACTCCGATATTGCGAAAGACAAAAGTAAACGAACGCGCATTATTCTATATGGAAGAACTCAAGGCATCGCTTATAATAATCCCGGTGATTACTACCGCTTAATTGCCCGGCAGAGTGTTTACACCCTTGTAACAAAAATTATTTTCTATCTTACCGTTAGGCGATACTTCAGCGAACTTCCCGATCTTTATGTAACAGGCGAACCGGACTTTGAACGCTACTTGAAAATTGCTTTTGCCAAAGCGCAGGAAAAAGATTGGCAGGCGGTTTTTGAAGAGTCCGAAATTGAAGAATTTGGCATCCCGAAATCGTGCCATGACGATTTGCTTGATTTTTTTTCAGAAATGAAAGTTTATCACTTCGGTGAGTTACCCGAAGATGTTATTGGCGAACTTTTTGAGGAAATTATAGACCCCGATAAACGTCACTCACTTGGTCAATATTTTACGAATGAAAATCTAGTTGACTTTATTCTCGGCTTTGTAGTGAACACAGAGAAAGGATTTTATGCAGATACCACTTGCGGCTCAGGCACGTTTCTTATCCGAATCTATGACAGGTTAAAGCATCTCTCAAAACAAATAAAACATAACGAACTGCTTGATAAAATTTGGGGTTTTGATATTGCAAAGTTTCCGGCGGAACTCGCCACTATAAATTTGTTCAAGCAAGATGTTTCCAACTTTGAAAATTTTCCTCGTGTAAGGCGTACCGATATTTTTAAAGTGAACAAGGGAGACGCTTACGATTTCCCGCCTCCTTCGGTTAGCAAAGCAGATAAGAAAATTAAAATTATAATTCCAACCTTTAATGCTATCGTTGGTAATTTCCCTTTCATCCGGCAGGAACTTATTGAGAAAGAAGAAAAAGGATATAAGCTTTATCTTACAAAAGTTTTAGCGCACGATTATTTTCTAACCTATCCAAAACTCTTTCTTATCAAGGACTTCAATGGAGGGTTGATAGAACGTTTAGGGAAACTTTCTCCCGAACAGCTAAAGAAAGAAATCAATTATTACGTTGACAAAGGGAATATTCAATTAAAGCTTTCCGGGCAGGCGGATATTTACACCTATATTTTTATCCACACCGCAACACTTCTTGCCGAAAAAGGAATGTTCGCCGTTATTACTTCTAATTCATGGTTGGATGTTTCTTACGGTTCTGTTTTAAAAGAATTCTTTTTAGATAACTTTAAAGTAAAAACTATAATCGGTTCATGGGCTGAACCCTGGTTTGATGACGCCGCAGTAAACACGGTGGTAACAATTCTGGAAAAGGAAAGCAACAAGAATGAACGGGATAAAAACATTACACGCTTTGTAAAATTGAAAAAGAAATTTACAGAACTCATACCGTCCCAAGATCTGAAATTAGAATCTATTAAAAGATGGCAGACTATTGACCGGCTTGTAGAAATAGTTGAGAGCGCACAATACAATGATAAAACCGAAAAAGTCGCGGAAAATATTTCTTCACTTGATGTTGACGAGATGAGAGTGAGGTTAGTGAAACAATCCTTTTTAAGAAATGAAATTAAAATGAACGGCGAGCTTGCAAAATGGGGTAAATACTTGCGCGCCCCTGATGTTTATTTTGAAATCTTAGATAAATGCAAAGACAAACTTATTCCTCTTAAAGATATTGCAGAAGTAAGGTTCGGCATTAAAACCGGTATTAATGAATTCTTCTATCTCCAAATAAACGAAGGCAAAGAAAAAGTAAAAGGATGTTTGTATTGCCTGAATGCAAGAGGTTGGGAAGGATTTATTGAAGATAAATACCTTCGTGCAGTAATTAAAAGTCCGAAAGAATCCACAAGCATCACCATTGACCCTTCAAAGCTGAAGAATAAATTATTTCTGTGCAATGAAAGCAAAACCGATCTACGAAAGAAAGGTGACAAGTACGCACTTAAATACATTGAGTGGGGAGAGAAGCAGCGAACAAAAGAAAATATTTCATGGACGGAAGTGCCTTCGGTGCAAGGGAGAGTGCATTGGTGGGGAATTGAAGTAAAAGAATATTCTAACTTATTATGGCCTAAAGCATTTAATGATAGATTCCCGATTCTAGCTAATGATGAGTACTTAGTTGCTGATAGATTGTATGAAATAACTTTATTCAAGAAGGAACTCACAAACAAAGTAAAGTATATTTTAAATTCAACGCTGCAATATCTTTTTATCGAAATTAATGGTAGAATAAACTTGGGTGAAGGGGCTTTGGATAATATGACTTATGAAGCTGAATTATGTGAAACGGTAAACCCCAACTTACTTGCCGCAGTTAGTTTGGATAAAAAGACTCTATCTAGAAAAATATTGCCGATCTTCAATGAAGTAAAACAAAAAGACAGAAAAGAACTTGACACAAAAATATTAGAAGCTCTAGGGTTAGACGCAAAGATTTATCTCCCTAAAATATATGATGGTTTATGTGAGCTTGTAAAAGAACGGCTTGAACTGCCGAAGATGAGGAAGAAAAAACAGAAGGAAGAAGTAAAGTTTGCATATAGCAAAGTAAAAGAAGATGTAATTGAAGATTGTCTGCCGGATGGGATAAAAAAATTTCCGCAAGACTTTTACACAAAAGGAAATTACGGTGAACTTGATTTTGAAACATACCCAACAAACGGCAAACCGCTTATCACGGATGCCTTTTTTAACAGATTTCAGATGCAGACCGAAACCGGTGAAACAATACTTGAAGTTGACAGTGAAGTAAAAGCAGAATTTGTAGAATTGCTTTCACTGCAAAAAACCTATCAATTAAAAATACCAGTAAAAGAAAAAGTAGTTGAACAAATAGTAAAAAACTATAGAGCATATATATCAACACTAAACGAACAACTTACTGCAAACGCAAAAGAAAAACTCCACGAATGGGCGCTTGCAGAAAAGATGGCAAAAGAAATTTTAGAAGCGTTTGGGGTGGAGGTAAGCTGATAAAGTGCTAATCTGTGAGAAATAGTTTAGGCAAAAAGGGGAATAAAAAACCCTCATGGTTTTTTATGAAGATTCATTGAATTTATTTTTTCGCATGGCAAACATAGCAAGGCGTTGTTTTCCAGCTATCGCCGATGTCTATTGGATGCTTATATTCTATTCCATTCAATGAAAATTCGATTTTGTTATCTGAAAATTCTTGCGCAAGCAAGGTGTGGCACACATTGCAGTCGTGCGAAATTACTTTGCCTTCGGGGCTTACATGTTTACCATCGTGGCATCTAAAACAGCCCGGCGCATACATATGCCCTATTTGATCGGGGAAAGAACGCCAGTTGGCATTCATGTATGGAAAATAATTTCTTTTATATATTTTTTGAACTGTTGTAACTGCCTGGGTTATACTTCCTTTTTTCTCCCTGGCAATTTCGGGATAATGCGCTTCATAAAAATTTTCGATAAATGTTTTAATGCTGTCAAGCGCAATTTCTTTTGATGAATATCCTTTCTCCAGAGCATTAACCGCTGTGCTTTTTATATACGGTAGTTCGGTGTCAATATCGTCAACCGACATAAAATTATTTACAGAAACTGCGGGGTTATGATAAATATGCGAAGGGCGATTATGACAGTCGATGCAGTCCATTCTTCTACTAACACCGGCAGCTATCATTTTGTCAGAAATATTTTTATCAGTTGTGCGGTATTCGGTAACCTTGCCATCCCGAGCTACCGAACGGACATAAGGAATAACCATCCTTCTTTTGTCAAGACTTGTGTAAGTAATTTCATTGTTGATATTCATATGCCAATGAATGCCGGTAGTAACTCCCGTTTCATCATGCCCGCCCCCTATTTTCATTAACAAAGTCATCGACCAGCGACTGTTTTCCTCGTTAGAAGCAAAATAAGTGTTGGTAATTTTTTTCTCCCCGTAAAAATGGCTTGGCCAGTGGCATTGTTCGCAGGTTTGCTGTGCAGGGCGCAAGTTTTCAATTGGCGTTGGTATAGGTCTCGCATATTTATTAAAAAGAACTGAATAAACCTGGTAAGAGCCAGAAAGTTTTGCGCGAACAAACCAATCTGCGCCGGAGCCGATATGGCATTTAACGCAACCTACTTTTGCGTGAGGCGATGTTTGATAAGCGGTGTACTCGGGCTCCATTACTTTATGGCAAACAGTTCCGCAGAACTCATCGGAGTCAGTATATTCATACGCTTTAAAGCTTCCAAATGTTGATAAGAACAATAGGACAATCGTGCCTAATGAAAAAACAATAAGCGCTGTGCGCTGCTTCGGGTCGTTTAAATTAATAACCGGAAAATCTTTTCTTGCAGTTATTCCTCTTTTATTTCTTCTGCGCTCCCTAATTGCGCCGAAGGCAATTAGCAGTAAACCGATTATCAGCACGGCAGGAAGAACAACGAACGTTACAATTCCAACGTAAGGTTTAGGATTTTTCTCGAGGGCTTCAAAGATTATTAAGAAAATAATAATACCGAAACTGATTGAAGCGAGAGCCGCTCCCATAAAAGAGATTGGATTGTAAAATATATCGGGGTATTTTCTTTTCCTAATTTTCATAATTCAAAAATGCCTTATCTATAAGAAAAAATCATAGCGTAAATTATCCAAATAATAATAAAAAAGCCGAGAGATAAAGCCGTCCAACCAAAAACTTTGATCCCTCTAATTACAATAGGTTGATATGCTTCAACAAGATGATTCTCTAATTCTCCTTTTTCTACTAACTCTTTATATTCTTGCGGTCTGTCAATTTTAAATTCTTCTAAAGGCATTCTTCCCGTAAAGATAACAATATCCATAGGAAATTTTTCGGGACGAAGATGCGTATTAAAAAAATGAATTGTAAAAATAAATCCGGTTGCAAGTAAAGCTTCATCGCTGTGAATAATTGTGGCTACATTTAAAACCCAGCCCGGCATAAACCGTGTAAAAAATTCCGGAAACCAAAGCGTCAAACCGGTAGAACCAATTACAAACATTCCCCAAAAAACAGCAAAGTAGTCAAATTTTTCCCAATAAGTCCAGCGTCCAAATTCGGGGCGTTCGCCTTTACCCAAAAACCACTTTAGCGATCCGATGAAATCTTCCAAATCTTTTTTATTAAAAAGAATTGAGTCTTTCCCGAAGATTAATTTTTTCCATGTTCCTGCCTCTTTTCTTTTAATTCGGATAAGATCGCCAATATGCGTAATGAAAACACAAATCATAACAAAAGCGGCAAACCGATGAATCGAACCTGCGGCTTCAAAACCACCGAAGAAATGTGAAAGAATAACTGCCCAACTTGTATAAGAAAATTTCAAGGACATACCCGTTAGCGATAAGCTAATGAAACTGATAATCATTAAAATATGAAGCCCTCTGTTGAGGCGCGAAAACCTTAAAACCTGGTCTTCTTCTTTAAGCATTCTTTCCATTTTCTTTCTTGCTTTCAGATAAGTCTGTTTTATTCACTAAATTTTCTTTATCCTTAATTCTTTTCGCTAATTCACGTCTCCATTTTAATGAACGGGGAAGCCAAAGCAAAGTATGTACTCCGGCAATGAAAAAAGTACCAACAAGCAAACCGGTCATTCCCCAAAAAGTCCAAAATAAAATTGGATATTTTTGTGGATCGTGATGTGTTGCATGAGTAAAGTAACCGGCAAATTTTCTTGTTGCTCCTTCATGACATTTTTGACAAGTCTTTAAAACATTTTTCCGGCTCAAATGAGATTTTGGGTCCGATGGAGAAAGAATATCGTGCGCGCCGTGGCAATCGTAACATTTAGCAGTTTTAGTATATCCTAATTGAGAAACTTTTCCATGGTAAGTATCAAAATATGTTTTAGCAATTTCAACATGACATCTGCCGCATTGATCCATTATGTGAAGTTTAAATCCTTCAGAATCTGCTCTTTTAATTTTATGTGCGCTATGGCAGTCATTGCACGATGGGAGATTTTGTGAATCGGATATTTTTGAGGAGTGAATGCTCTTTTCAAATTTTTCCTGAATCCCGTGATGACATGTGCCGCACGTTGCCGCAACATTTTTTGCGTTGACGCTGGACTTTTCATTCGTATGAGGTAATTCGCGGTGAGCGGTATGGCATGCCGTGCAGGTTGCTGTAACGGTAAGCCCGCTTTTCATTAATCCTTTTCCGTGAATGCTCTCCGTATAACTTTCAATAATTTGATGTTCCTGCCCTTTATAACGAACAGCCGCTTGTTCTCCTTCACGGTGACAGGATGCACATAATTTAGGAATGTTCGTTGCAAATATTGGAGATGCAGGATCTTTTTTCCCTAAAGTTCCGTGCGTTCCATGACATTCCGAGCAGGTTGGCGCATTAGGGTCCTTTTTTGCGGCAAGCATTCCGTGTGTGCTTTGTTTGTATTCATCCCCAACCTCAGCATGGCATGATGTGCAATCTACTTTTTGCTTTATTGTTTCACAAGGACGAACACTCGAAGCATTCACTTCCGCATGACACTGGCTGCAAGCAGTTTTATTGTGAATTGAAAGTTCGTATTCATTAATAACAACATAAAGTGAATGACCATCTTTAGAAGATTTAATACTTTCAGCTTGATGACAGGTCATGCAATCTTTATTTGCCATTCCTAATTCATAAAAAACTTTTCTAATTTTATGGGGTTGATGGCAGTCAATACATGCTGGCAAAATGTGCGATTTTTTTTCCCATAATTCCCCCTTGATAATTTTGCGGTGAACCTCTTCGATCATCACATGACATTTTGTACATGTAGAGGCAATGTTTTTACGCGCAATTGAAGAAGCGGGATCAGTGTGCGGCAAAATTGAATGCGGTGTATGGCAGGAAGCGCAGTTTGGGGCTACAACCAAACCCTTTTTTAATAATCCTTCGCCATGAATACTTTCGGAAAAATTTTCAATTATATGATCTTGATGAATTGTTCTTTGCTTCTGAACTTTTGTTCCTTCTTGATGACATCTTCCGCAGAGGAAAGGAATTTTCATTGGATAAACAGAAGACTTCGGATTATCTGCGGGAAGAATTTCGTGGCTGCCGTGGCAGGTTTTGCAGGTTGGCGCTAAATTGTCTCCGCGCGCTAATGCCTTGCCATGAAGTGATTTTGCATGTTGTTCCTGTTCCGTTTGATGGCAGCCGTTGCACGTCGCCGGTTTTAAGTCGTCCTCGTGAGGAAACTCTGCATCTTTCAAATCAACGTGGCAGCCTATGCAGGGCACCTGTCCGTGAATAAATTGTGTGAATTTTTTTTCACCCACAAATACCGAAATAGTTCTTCCGTTTCTCGTTCCCGTAAGGCTTTCATCGTCATGGCAGCCAAAACAATCGCTGTTATCCTGAGCAACTGTTTTGAAAGAAAAAAGGAGAAATAAAAGAATAATCGAAGAAAAGAAATTTCCACATATAATGCTAATGTAAAAATGAAAACCTTGAACTAATCTTGATATCAGGTTTCTTAAAAGTTTTTTGCTATTTTTTTTTTTTAACATTAATGTTTTTCTATCAAAATTTTAAGAATTTTCGGAACTTGCTTTCTTCTTGAGTTTTTCCAATTCCAGGGGATGTTCATCCGCCATTTCTTCTTCAGAAATTGTCCCCTTTAACCATGCAAGGTTCATCGGGTAAACGTCAGGGTTAAAAATTATAAAATAGAAATGCCAGACAACAATTGCCAAAAATGCAAGCCATGCTTCATAGTAATGTATTGTGCGGGCAACATCCCAGCCGAGTTTGGTTAAAATTCCAATGAACGTGTTATCGAACCAGAGAATAAATCCTGTAGCTGTCATTACTATTGTGCCCCAAACAAGTGCCCAGTATTCTGCTTTTTCAACATAACTAAAACGGTCGAGTTTAGGTTTTGTTTTGGAAAAACCAAGATTATATTTTGCAACACCCACAGCATCTAATAAATCCTGAAACTTCGGGAATAAATCACACACAAGTTTTCTGCCGCGGGAAGTAAAAATGATGTAATAAATATGAAACAAACTCACTGCAACCATAACAACAGCCGCTACTCTGTGAACTAAACTTCTGTAAGCAAATGCATCCTGACTCAGATCCCTTATATGCGATACCCACCATGCATCCGGGTAACGAAGCATAAATCCGGTAATAACAAGAACGATAAAACTTAATGCCATTGTTGCGTGCTGAATTCTTTCGTTTAACGTCATCCTTAAATATAGTGCATGTCCGTGAGTTTCATATTTTATCATTCCACGCTGTTTCATTTTACGAATTTTGGCTTTACGGAAGAAATCAAGAATGTTATGTAAAAACATTGCGCCGATAGTTAGAATGATAAGCATAATATAAGTTGAAGATACCCAATATAAAATCGGTTCATCCTTTTCGGCTCTAACATCTATGTGTATTCTTCCGATTGTAAAGTTCTCGTTTGCACCCGGGTGGCATGTACCGCATGTTTTTACAAGATTTGCTTTACTTATAGTTGATGTGGAATCGGATGACGGTTTAATATTGTGAACACCATGACAACTTGCGCAGTTTGCAACTTCCGCCGAGCCGCCCCTTATTGCAAGACCGTGATAACTTGCACTGAAAGTTTTAAATCGATTAGCATCAAGTTCGTATTTAGCAGCAAGTTTTACCGAACTGTGGCATGGCGCGCAAACTCTTTCTGACACATTGCTAAATGAGACGGGCGATTTAGGATCATTGGCATTAAGAATATTGTGTTCACCGTGGCAATCTGTACAAACCGGAGCGTCTGTATTTCCCTGCATAACAAGCTGACCATGAATGCTTTCCTTATACTCAACTGTAATTTTTTCATGGCACTTTCCACAAGTATTGGGAATATTTCTCTTATAAACTTTTGAATCCGATTTTTCCGGACCAATAATATCATGCCTTCCGTGACAATCTATACAACCTGCTGCTTTTATATTGCCATTATTCAATGCGGCGCCGTGAACGCTTTTTTCGTATGCGATTATAAATCCGGCAGAAGGGGCAGTGCGTGCACGTATATTAGCATCATCAAGATGGCAGGATAAACATAGTTGCTCCTGGGCAATTTTAACCTTTAAAGAGTCTTTGTTTGATCGACGCGAAATTAGTGGATTGTTATGGCAGTTTATACATGTAGGAGCGCCCTTCAAACCTTTTTGAAAAGCTTCGGCATGATTAGACTGAACGTATTTTTCTTTAACATCTCCGTGACATTGACCGCACGCTTCAGTTAAATTTGCTGTCCTCCATTTAGATTTAGAACCTGATGGACTTGATATATCGTGCGTACCATGACAGCCTTTTCAAGAAGTTCCTTTCTGAGTAGACACACCCTTAGTCTTGAGCATCTGAGGATGAAATTTGTGAAGAACCTTTGCATCTTCATGACATGAAGTACATTCCACTGATGTGATGTTTTCTTTATGTGGAAGATCATCAGGGTTAAAGTTAGTGTGGCAAGATAAGCATTCAAGTGAACCGTGAATGGAATTATTAAATATATTTTCATTAACAAAAAGAGAAATTTCTTTATTCCCCTTTTCCATGGTAAGTTCGTCATCACTATGGCAGGCAAGGCAGTCGTCATTGCTTTGCGGAAAGATTACTTGTGAGGAGGTGAGTAGAAGAAGAAAGGTGGAGTAGATAGTTAACCTTTTGATTATATCATATACTTTCTTCTTTTTTTTCGACTGCCCTGCGATGCCATTGTGTATAATCATATGAGTTAGTTAGTAATTAATTATTGATAAATTAATAGAAACTTTAGTTTTATGAATAATTAGTTTTCCGTTTCCTTTACTTTGAAAGTTAAAAGCCAGTTAACCATTTGTTGTAATTCTTCGTCAGAGCCTTTGAAGGCGGTTTTATGTTTTTTACCTTCTAAACTTTCTTCCTTTTTTAAGTACTTTGTCAAGAAATCAGAAGTGAGATCTGCTGAAAGATTAGAGAGATCTTTTGCATCATTTTTCTTTGATGTTACTTCTGCAACTTCAACCGAATGGCACATTGTACATTTATTGTCAACAAAAATGTTTTTACCGGGCGCATCAACTGCGGGAATTGAGTAGGCGAAACCAAAAAGCGCAATTACTGCGATAACAAAAAGTAAATAAACAACTATATTTTTCATTGTGTAATCCTTTTTCGTAGTCTAATTTAAAATCGAATAGTTAATTACAAACTTTATGCCGAATAATTAATTTATCTTAGCTATCGTTTTGAAGAAATTAATCGCCACTAATCTCCAACTTAAGAGAGTTTTTCAAAAAAGGCTTCTCATTGATGAGAATGCCCACAATTGGGTTGTTGCCGTTTTCAACAACCCAGCTCAAACATCATATTTCACGGTTTACCATTATCGTCTATTTTTGTGCTGTTGTTCATTTCAAACCATCCGGCAATAATTTCTTTTTCAGCCCCGTTAAATGTTTTATGCCGGAATTCATTTGAATGAACATCGTAGTTGTAATCGTTACCCCATTCATTAATATTCGTCACTATTTTATTAATAGCATCAAGCGTAAATAATAATTCTTCATCCGTCATAGTGGGATGAATGGACATTCTAACCCAACCCGGTTTATCGGAGAAGTCACCGTGATTAATTTTTTCCGTAATTTTTCTGCTTTTACACAAACTTACATGCAGTAAAAAATGTCCATAGGTTCCTGCACACGAACAACCACCCCGCATTTGAATTCCGAATCTGTCATTCAGAATTTTCACAAGGAGGTTGTAATGAATGTTATCTATAAAAAAAGAAATTGCGCCAAGTCGGTCTTCAACATTATCGGCAAGTATATGAAGACCGGGGACTTCATTCAGCCCTTTAAAAGCCATCTTCACAAGTTCTTCCTCTCTTTGGTGAATATTTTCTACCCCTATTTCTTCTTTTAGTTTAATGCACAAACCTGCTCTTATTGTTTGAAGAAATGATGGTGTGCCGCCGTCTTCGCGTGCTTCAATACTCGAAACAAATCTATATTGCCCCCATGGATTTGTCCAATCCACCGTGCCGCCTCCCGGATTATCGGGCACACGGTTTTTATACAGTTTAGAATCGAAAATAAGAACCCCTGCTGTTCCCGGTCCGCCAAGAAACTTATGGGGTGAAAAAAATATTGCATCAAGTTTTTCGAGCGGGTTTTCTGGATGCATATCAATGTTTACATAGGGAGCAGAACAAGCAAAATCCACAAAACAAAAACCGTGGTGTTTGTGAATAATTTCTGCCATTTGATGATATGGAGTAATAATACCTGTAACATTTGAACAAGCCGTGAAGGAACCGATTTTTAATTTTGAATCTTTATGTTTTTCTAATTGCCGTTCTAAATTTTCGAGACTAACGAGTCCATGTTCATCCGGTGGAACGACAACAACATCTGCAATAGTTTCGAGCCATGAAGTCTGATTCGAGTGATGTTCCATGTGGGTGACGAAAACAACCGGGCGTAATTCTTTCGGCAGGTGCAAGTAGTCTTTTAATTGTTCCGGAACCTTGAATCCTAGAATTCGTTGGAACTTATTGACCATAGCAGTCATACCCGCTCCGGCTGTTATAATTACATCATCTTTATTGGCGTTAACATGACGCTTAATTATTTCATGAGCATGATGGTAAGCAAGGGTCATTGATGTGCCGGTTACGCTCGATTCAGAATGTGTATTACCGACCATCGGTCCGAACAATTCGCACATTTTTTTTTCTATTGGTTCGTACAATCTACCGCTGGCAACCCAATCGGCATACAGAATTCTTTTTTCACCGTAAGGAGATGAAAAAGTTTGGTTGTAACCAATGATGTTTTTTCTAAATTGTTCAAAATATTTTTCGAGCTTTTCCATTGTACACCTGAGCATAAATAAGTTGTTACAAAATTAGCAAAAATATTCTTGGTTTTATATCCATTAATCAACGAAGACGAAGTGATTTTCATCAACGGCTAACCTTTTACCATTTTATTTGGAGCGTTTATTAATATCTTTGCGTCAAAAATAAATTAAAATGGCAGATGAGTTTGATAAATAAAAAATATTATAATTGGTCCATTCAGCAGGGTGATTATTTCCCTGAGCCGGACTTGACAAAGAATTTGAAAAAAGAAGTTCGACTTCAGAAATTAAAACGCAGCGGTTTCCGTATGGTTTTTATTGCCCTGCTAATTATTGTTGCTATTGCTGGTTCGGCATTTATCATATTGTAAACATGGCACGGGAAGTAAAAAGTTGAAAACATAAGAAATAGTTCTGCGAATGTGTGAAGAGATTGACGCATTAAATTCAGATTGAATCATTATCTGACCAAAATATTATTTCGAAACTATAAATTTGTTTTTTTTTACATGAGGCAGAAGTTTAAACTTCTGCTTTTTTTTTGCTATTTTTCACACCGTATAAATTCAGTCAAATAAAAGATGCGAATGAAATATTTAATCGGACTTGACGGCGGCGGAACAAAAACTCATGCTGTAATAACTAACTTAAACGGGGAAAAACTATACGAATGTAATGGCGGAGCTTCTAATTTTTTAGTTCAGGGAACTTTCACTGTATCACAAACCCTTCTATCGATAATCCAAAAATGTGTTGATGAAATAAGTGCGCAATTGACTGAGGTAGAATGCGTACTGCTCGGAACTACCGGGGCTGGAAGAAGAAACGATGCAGAAAAACTCGAAAATGATTTTACTTCTTT
>Ga0100380_10003450_pt1 | contig 16758 bp, 13 predicted proteins | sample CryGeymeta201504_FD_80417 | JGI IMG/M metagenome (GOLD analysis project Ga0100380, IMG submission 80417) | Groundwater microbial communities from Crystal Geyser aquifers in Utah, USA - Crystal Geyser metaG 2015-04 | ecosystem: Environmental > Aquatic > Deep subsurface > Groundwater | place... | reverse complement strand
GGCACGTACATCTGGCGCATCACGGCCCGTTTCTCCGACCAGAGCTACTGGCGTGGCAGCGACAACGGCGATGGCAACACCAAGACCCAGGGAACAGTAACGTTAATCAGGTAAGGAGAAAAGACCAAATAGGGGAGTATATAGCGAATTTTAGTGCCTCTATCTTCATAAAAGGATATCTTTATGAATCGGCCCATCAATCGCAACCATCTTTATGAATTGGTATCATTTTAACCCATTTCCTGCATTGATGATGAAGGGATCAGGTAGAGCAAAATAAAACTAAATCCGACCGTACAGGATTATTAAGTTTATTCGGATCATGTTTTTTACCCGGGTTTCTAACTCGTGGATCGAAATGAAAACCTGTTATTTGGGTCTTTGATGCACTTTTGTCATTTCTTGTCCATCGGCGTTGAATGGTTTTTCCTTTTCAAAGTGAAATTTTTTCCGGTTATCAGTAGCATAGGTCCCGCGATGGTTAAAATTCCTCCAATAATTTGATATTCCAACGGGAATCGCCCAAAAACCAGATAAGCGCCTAAAATGACGAAAAGCGGTGTAGTGCTTTGAAGAATTGCCGAGCGTGAAGCATCAAGATACACAAGGGCGCTGTATTGACTGAGGGAAGTGAGGAAAGGCCCGAAAAAAGATCCAATAATGATCATAATCAGTGCTTTTGTTGGAATGGCAAGTCCTTGCCCGTAAATGACAAGCACAATACCGGCAAACATCAATAGAAAAATAGCTCTGTTTATGGACAACATCGTAGGGCTGATTTCATGTATATTTTTCTTTGCGGTGATGGTGCGTATTCCGTAGAAAAGTGTTGAAATTAGCATGAGGCCCGAAGCACCTGTCAGATAGGATTCGAAGGAAGCGCTTTTCTGGAAACTGATGACAAACGCCCCGCTAAATGTCAGAATAACAGCCAAAATCTCTATGCGCTTAAAGCGTTCATCCAATAAGACTACACCCATCAACGTAACGAAAATGTATTCCATATTGCGTAAAAACGATGGAATTGCCGGATTTTCAGAAACTGATATGGCAGCATAAAAAGTCCCGGTGGCAACGATTTCAATAAGCCCAATCAGAACAAGTACTTTGAAAGAACTGCGGGGTATTGGATGAAAATGCCGGTGTTTGGCTGATCGCAGTGCAAAAAGCGAATTCCAAACGATTGCCATGGCAAACCAATACACCCCGAATTGCGCCAGACTTACCTGGTCGAGTGCAGCTTTGCTGAAAATATATACCGTTGAACCGGCAACGGTGGCCAGCAAGGCAAATGCATATCCTTTGAATTGGGGGCTTAGGGACATATTTTAAAACTTACAATGTAAGGCTTTGAAATTTAACTTTTTACACTCATTAAATTTTTATATTACTGCACAATCCAATCGACTAATTTCCAATGAAATCCATATAATTCAGCGGGGTTATTAATGAAGTTTTTGAGGTGGGATAAGCTTTTGTAAATGTTATAGGAAATCGGGATTGCTCCTTTCCGCTCCACTTAAATTCATAGGCATGGATTTCACCATCCCTGTTTTCAACATAATCAATTTCCTGCTGTTGAGTCGTTCTCCAGAAATAACTTAAAGTATCCAACATATTGTTGTTGAGCCATTTTTTTCTTTCACTCACCAGAAAATTTTCCCAAAGTGCCCCTTTATCTACCCTCAGCTGTATTGGGCTAAAATTTGAAACAAATATAGGCAATTACAAGAGTATAATATTGAATGATCATAATAATTTCAGATTATCTTCTGGTAATCAGTTTGAAATTACACAAAAATGGCCTTTATTTTTCCGGAAAGCCAATAAAACCGCGAATTGCGTCAGACGTACCTGGTCGGGTGCAGCTTTGCTGAAAATATATACGGTTGAACCCGCTACTGTGGATAACTTGGAAAATGCATACCCTTTGAACGGGGGGCTGAAGGACTTTGAATATTTTAAACAGGGTAGAAGCTTTTTGGAAGTCAGTTTCTTCAAATCAACCTATTAAAACTTTCTTTAATAGGTTGATTTGAAAAGTAAATCAATCAACCCTAAATCCCTAATCTAGCAGGTTTTTGTAGGTTTGGTCTTGATTGATCACTTCCAGTGCCTTACTGATTTCTTTATCGGCAGGAGCAATTACTTCAAAATAATCGCCCGTTTCGTATAGGTTTCGCGCGATGAGTCCTTTTAACTGGAGCATGACAAATGCTTTATTTGTCGTGATCTCTTCTTCAGAAATTTCAATTTTTTCTTTGTCCCCCTTTTCCACGAAAGTCCGAAAGTCGTCTTCTGAAAGACTAAAGTTCGAATTGAATTGTTTAAAGTCAGGGTAATTCTTTAATAGGGACTTCCTGTTTTGATCGAGGTAGTCGTTTACAAATCCGTTTATCACTCCTTTACGGATGAAATCAGTATAGGTTCGTGAATACCTCACCGAATCGAAGGGTACAAAAATATCAGGCATAACGCCTCCGCCACCATAAACTACGCGCCCATTGGCAGTTTGGTATTTGAGTGAATCGGGGAAATGAATGCTGTCGGCTGACATCAATTCACCGTGTTCAACACGGTGCATGAAATCTTTATAATATTCATCAGTACCATCATCGTATGATTTTTGAATGTTTCGGCCCGACGGAGTATAATATCTGGCAATAGTCAACCTGACCTGCGATCCGTCAGGAAGCAGAAATGGACGTTGAACCAATCCTTTTCCAAAGGTTCGCCTGCCAATGATTACGCCGCGGTCCCAGTCCTGAATGGCGCCGGCCACGATCTCGCTGGCCGAAGCAGAACCCTCGTTTATTAGTACCACTAGCTTTCCCTGTTCAAATTTTCCTGCATTGGTGGCATTTAGGTCCTGTCGTGCACTGTGGATACCTTCAGTATATACAATGGATTTTCCGGTGGGCAAAAACTCATCGGCTATGCTCATGGCCGTCCCCAGGTAACCACCCGAGTTGCCCCTTAGATCAAACACCAGGTTTTTCATGCCTTGCTTTCTAAGCCGGATCACTGCCTCATCAAATTCTTCCTGTGATTGTTTCGCGAAGCGGTTGAGCTTAATTAATCCGGTTTCTTTATCCAGCATAAATGCAGCATCCATGCTGTTGATCGGGATTTCATCACGGATAATTTTATACTCTATTGGTTTGTCAAGTCCCTTTCGGTAAATACCAACGATCACCACCGTTCCTTTCTCACCGCGAAGGTGATCCATCACCCACTCATTATTGATTTTCTCACCAAAAGCATCCTCACCATTAACCGTGATGATTTTATCACCGGCTAAAACCCCGACCTTATCGCTCGGCCCGCCCGGAATTGGGGCAATCACCAGGATCGTATCCTTGTAAAGTTGAAACGTGAGCCCCACACCTTCAAAACGGCCTTCAAGTCCTTCGTTGGCTTTTTCCACATCCTTTTTGGTGATATAGGCAGAGTGGGGATCGAGTTCTTTGAGGGTATTCATGATGATGGTCTCTGTTAAATCATTCATGTTCAGCGTGTCAACATAAAAGTTGTTGATCAGGTATATGAGTGTGTTGAGTTTTTTAACCGTTACTTCCGGATCGATATTTTGAACATAGTTCTGAGCATGCAGGTTAGTGATCGCCAAAAAGGCCATAAACACCATTAGAGAAAGATTTTTTTTGTTCATATTTAGCTTTATATGTCGATAAGTTGATTCAGAAAATGAAGCACCCATTAAGAATGACCTGCCCGAATAAGCGCCAAAATTAGCACTTTTGACAGGTGCTTTTTGGTTTGATTTTTTAATCGCTTGTTAATTTTTGTTAACCTGTAGGTCAGGCTTCGATGGCCGTTGTTACAAATAAAGGTCGAAAACAATGCCGATCAGCACTGATGCAATGTTGAATTCAAGGTAAAACAGAAGCAGTAAAAATAAAAAAAGAGGCTGATTTTCAGCCTCTTTGGGGTGGATGATGGGATTTGAACCCACGACACCCAGAATCACAATCTGGTACTCTAACCAACTGAGCTACACCCACCATTTTTGTGGTTGCAAATATACTAACTTTTTTATGCGGCTTCACAGTGAAAAAAAAAACTATCAGGAAAATATTCATATCGCCTATTTTCCGTTCTTTGAAAACAGTTTAACTTTTTTGTACAGCTACATGATCAAACACCTCGCCACACTCTTATTCCTGTTTTCGGTTTATTCAGCTCCGGCTCAGTGGAATGAAAATGCAGGACTTATTCCTTCATTGCTCGACCATGCTAAGATTACTGCCAGTTCAGGAGACAATGTGCAATTGTTGATCGACCAAAATATGGATACATACTGGGAGTCTGAAAATCCTTTACCTACAAATTATTTAAACCAACCACTCCTCAATATCCTGAGAAATCAGGAATTATTTTCGGTAACACCGGCAAATACTTCACTCGCGTTAGCCTTGGATGGCAATACCGATACCAAATCGACCATTATAAGTAAAGAAGTAAAGGTTGAGTTTTCCAATCCTGAGAATGTGAGTTGGCTTCATGTTAAAATTAAGACAAATGATCAGGTAACGATCACCCTGTTTACGAACTCCCAACCGCAGCAATTGATGTTTTTGCCTTCTGAAAACTATCAGTTAAAATCCATTGAGCTAGATCCTAAAGATCCCATTGTGGGGTTAAAGCTCTCATGCGATTCACCTTACGACCTGTTTGAGCTGGGCATGATGGCTGGAAACGCGGTCGAATTTGTAGCGTTCGATCTGGGAGAACCCACGAAGATAGGTTGGGTCAGCACACGACATTACAACGGGGATGGTGTTTTAAGTATTCAGCTTTTGGGATCGGTCGATGGTCAGAAATGGACGGTAATGGCCACTCCCCAACCTCATGCAACGGCATTTATCCCCGTGCTTTTCAGCCCCGAGATTACTGTCCGGTATATTAAACTGGAGTTTGTTCTGGAAGCAAAACCTTACCAAAAGGCGCGCCTGATGGAAATAGCGGCCTACGATAAATATGGGCCATTCGGACCACCGCCAGCGGCCTCACCAGCCAAAACTACGTTTGGGGAAAGCATGGGAATTAACGCTTTTTGGGGTTGGGGTTATAGTGTTTACAGCGATTTGTTGACTGCACAACAGGGGCCGGGTTTATTTAACCAGGTCGCCAATTTGGCAAGAAATTATCACCGCATCGACTGGGATATCGAAAACCCGCAGCAAACTGCTGACTTTAATCATCATCCTAAAAATGGAGAGACCTCCGGACCGCATTGGATGAACTGGGATAGAGAATACATTAAATGGAAGGAAGCAGGATTCATTATCGATGCCTCCATTACCTTCGATAAAACAACCTTTTCTGATAAGGCATGGAAAAATCCCGAAAAGGAGGCCTATGCCTACGGAAATGCATTTGCGAAACACTTCGTGAACCAGGAAAACTTCATCTCAACCATCGAAATCGGGAATGAACCATGGGAATATAGTGGCCCGGTATACCAGGCTGTGCTTAAGGGATTGGGCTCGGGAATTAAAGGGGTATCACCTGCTGTAACCATTCTACCTTGTGCTGTGCAGGCTTTTGACCAGGGTTTGTCCCTGAACAATTATGTATCCAAGTATTTAACATCCGAAACGGGACATGTGATAGACGGGTTGAATACCCATATCTATCCTTATATTTTTGTTGCTGATGGTAAACGACGGGCTATAAATCCTGAAGATCCGCGTTCAGAAGTATGGTCGCTCAATAACCTGAGCAGGTTTCGCGATACCAATATGCCAGAAAAGGTGCTGGCCGTAACTGAATACGGATACGATAGCGAGGGTGGTGGTGAAGATTGCACGCACGATGAATGTGTATCTGAGGAGGAGCAGGCGATGTATGGAACACGTATGACCCTCATGATTTCTCGTTTGGGTGCCAATGTATTTTACTGGTATTTTTTTGCCAATGTGGATTACATCTCGATGCTTCATAACCGCTCAGGGCTAACAGCCTCGTACAGTGGAGGATTTGAGGAAAAATCAGCCTTTTTCGCGTTTAAAAAGTTAAAAGGACAACTTGGAAACCTGTATTTTAATAAGGTGGTTCTTGAAAATGACCTGGCTTATGTATACGCTTTCGCAGACGGGCAGGGTAAAATTAAAAAACTTATTGCCTGGAGGCCTACTTCAGAAAACCATACCAAAGCCATGTGGATTGATATTCCATTTAAAGCATCAAATATAGACACTGAATTTATTGTTGATACCAAAAGCCAGTCGGGGCAGGTTCCTTCTTACAGCTTGCAAACCAATGCTATCCGCATTGCATTGACGGGAAATCCTGTGATTATCACCGTTATTGATTAATTTTCCTTCAATTGTTCAGTCGTTTCCGTATTTTTGTGGTATCATTCATCAAACCAAAATAAAAATGAAAAAGATAGGGATAATCAGTTTAGTTTCCACTCTTTTGATTGGCTTTCAACTGACGGCGCAACAGGAACCTCAACTTATTGAAAAACAAAACATGACATTAACCAGTGATTTGATGACCCCGGAAGTACTGTGGTCGTTTGGGCGTGTTAGCGATCCACAGGCTTCGCCCGATGGTAAAACCATTTTGTTCGGAGTTTCGTACTATTCTATCGAACAAAATAAAGGTAACCGCGAATTGTATACAGTTAATGTGGCTGGTGGTGAACCAAACCGGCTTACGAAGACCCCGAAAAGCGAATTTAACGCCATCTGGCGTCCGGATGGTAAAAAGATTGGTTTTCTTACCAGTGAGAGCGGATCGGTTCAGCTCTGGGAAATGAACCCCGACGGTTCCGACAAAAAACAAATATCCGCCATCGAAGGTGGCATCACAGGGTTTAAATATGCCCCTGATCAGACAAAAGTTTTGTTTACAAAGGAAGTCGTTCTTGAGAACAAGTTCGCGGCCTTGTACAAAGATCTGCCGCTGGCCACAGGACGTTTGATGAACGACCTGATGTACCGCCATTGGGACGAGTGGGTGGATACCTACAGCCACGTGTTTATTGCCGAATATGATGGCCATGCTCTGTCGAATGAAATGGATATCATGGAAGGCCAGCCCTATCAATCCCCGCTTAAACCATTTGGTGGTATCGAGCAAATTGCCTGGACTCCCGACAGCAAAGCGGTGGCTTATACCAGCAAAAAACTTTCCGGCAAAAAGGCCAGTTTGTCTACCAATTCAGACATCTATCTTTTTGACCTGGGTTCCAAATTCACCACCAACCTCACCCAGGGCATGATGGGGTTCGATGTCGCTCCTTCCTTCTCTCCTGACGGCAACTACATGGCCTGGGAAAGCATGGAACGTGATGGCTATGAATCAGATAAGAACCGCCTGTTTTTATTGGATTTAAAAACAGGCAAAAAAACGGATGCTACTGAGAAATTCGATCAAAACGTTGGCGACATTACCTGGACACCTGACAGCAAGAACATCTTTTTCATGAGCGATTGGCATGGTTCATTTCAAATATATCAATATAACCTCCCGAAAGCAACCATCGACCAGGTTACAAAAGGGGTGCAGGATTATCATGCCATTACCCAGGCTGGTAAGTTATTGGTCACCACAAAACAAACCATGTCGTTTCCTACAGAATTGTTTACCATCGACCCGAAAACCGGCGCTTCAACACAATTGACTTTCACCAATAAAGATTTAACGGCCCAATTGGCGATGGGAAAAACCGAAGAACGCTGGATGAAAACATTCGATGGGGAAGATATGCAGGTTTTTGTGATTTATCCTCCTCATTTCGATCCTGACAAGAAATATCCGGCGATACTCTATTGTAAAGGTGGTCCTCAGGGACCCCTGAGTCACGATTTCCATTACCGTTGGAATTACCAGATCATGGCCGCCAACGGATATATTATTGTGGCACCGGCTCGTCGGGGTGTTTCGGGTTTTGGTCAGGCCTGGCAGGAACAAATCAGTGGCGACTATCATGGCAAAAGCATGCAGGACTATCTGACCGCCATTGATGAATTGTCGAAGGAGCCATTTGTTGATAGCGAACGACTGGGAGCCATAGGAGCCAGTGCCGGCGGTTACGCAGTTTATTACCTGGCGGGCCACCACGATGGACGGTTTAAGGCCTTTATCGCTCACGATGGTATTTTTAATGAAGAAGCCCAATATTTGGAAACTGAAGAAATGTGGTTCGAGAATTGGGACAAAGGCGGCCCCTATTGGGATAAAAAGAATAAAATCGCGCAGGAAGCCTATGCCCATTCGCCCCATAAATTTGTTGACAAATGGGATACGCCCATCTTAATTATCCATAGCGAAAAAGACTATCGGGTGGTATTTACCCAGGGCATGACGGCCTTTAATGCAGCTATTTTGCGTGATGTACAGGCTGAGTTTCTGTATTTTCCCGATGAAAACCATTGGGTGCTGAAACCACAAAATGGAATCCTGTGGCAAAGAACTTTCTTTCAATGGTTAGACAAATGGCTTAAGTGATCAAATTGTATTCTTTAAGCCCTCTATTTTATCAGGAAATTGAGATTGGGCTGTTGCCTGATTCAAACGAATCATCTATCTTTGGTTCCTTCTATTTAAGTATGTTTATTATCCTCAAAAAGTAATCATGAAAATAACAATTGTTGGAACAGGATACGTTGGTTTAGTAACCGGTGCTTGTTTTTCAGAAGTCGGTATCGATGTGTATTGCGTTGATATTGATGAAAAAAAGATCGAAAACCTGAAAAATGGGATTATCCCCATTTATGAACCCGGTTTGGAAGAAATAGTGCAGCGAAATGTAACGAAAGGACGTTTGCATTTTAGTACGAACCTGGCTGAGTGCCTTGATGGGGTGAGTGTTGTGTTTGGAGCTGTGGGCACACCTCCCGATGAAGATGGCAGTGCAGATTTAAAATATGTACTCCAGGTCGCCAGGCAGGTGGGCAAGCACATGAGTGACTACCTGATTATGGTTACAAAAAGTACTGTTCCTGTCGGTACTGCGGAGAAAGTGCGTAAGGCAATGAAAGAGGCACTCGATGCACGTAAGGTGGATATCCCGTTTGATGTGGCCTCCAATCCTGAATTTTTGAAGGAAGGCGCCGCTGTTGATGATTTCCTGAAACCCGATCGCATTGTTATTGGGGTGGATTCAGATAAGGCCCGAAAAGTAATGGATAAGCTTTACAAACCCTTTACCATGAACGGGCATCCGGTTATTTTTATGGACATCGTATCGTCTGAAATGACTAAATACACCGCCAATGCGATGCTCGCGACTAAAATCAGTTTTATTAACGACATTGCAAACCTCTGTGAAATAGTGGGAGCCAATGTGAATATGGTTCGAAAAGGAATTGGCTCTGACCGCAGAATAGGGCAATATTTTATTTACCCCGGAACCGGTTATGGAGGCTCCTGTTTCCCAAAAGATGTAAAGGCACTTATTAAGACTTCTGATGAGAAGGGTTACAGCCTGGAGGTATTGAAAGCAGTTGAAAATGTGAATGAAAGGCAAAAATCAATTTTGTTTAACAAGGCCCTGAATTATTTTGATGGCGATTTAAAAGGAAAGACCTTTGCCATGTGGGGTTTGTCGTTTAAACCACAAACTGACGATATGCGTGAGGCTCCTTCATTGGTGATCATCAATAAACTTCTCGAAGCAGGTGCCAAAGTAAAAGCATACGATCCTGCCTCCATGCACGAAGCCCAACGTATCCTGGGCGGTTCGGTTGAATTTGTAAAAGATCAATACGAGGCCCTCATCGATTCCGATGGATTGTTTCTTGTTACCGAATGGCCCGAGTTTAAATACCCTAATTTCAATGTGATGCGTAAGCTGCTTAAAACAAATGTTATTTTCGATGGCCGCAATATTTATGACCAGGCTGACATGAAGGACAATAAATTTGATTATTTTGGAATTGGCATTAATAACAACTAAGAAATTAAAAAAACCAAAAGCCGTTTTGCCTTTTGGAATGAGGTATAATTTGGACGATAAAACCTAAATAAATGAAACGAATTCTTGTGACCGGTGGTGCCGGATTTGTTGGCTCTCACCTTTGTGAACGCCTGCTTGGCGAAGGCAACGAAGTAATTTGCCTCGACAATTTCTTTACTGGACAAAAACGAAACGTTGTTCATTTGTTGGATAATCCATTTTTTGAACTGGTTCGTCACGATGTGATCAATCCATTTGTGGTAGAGGTGGATGAAATCTACAACCTGGCATGTCCGGCTTCCCCAGTCCATTACCAGTATAACCCCATAAAAACGGTAAAGACTTCCGTTATGGGTGCCATCAACATGCTCGGCCTGGCCAAACGTATTCGGGCCAAGGTGCTACAAGCCTCCACCAGTGAGGTGTATGGTGACCCAAAAGTCCATCCCCAAACGGAGAGTTATTGGGGGCATGTGAACCCCATCGGAACCCGCTCATGCTATGATGAGGGTAAGCGTGTGGCCGAAACCCTGTTCATGAATTATCATCAACAAAATGGCGTAAGGATTAAAATCATCCGGATTTTTAATACCTATGGACCACACATGCATCCCAACGATGGCCGGGTGGTGTCCAATTTTATTGTGCAGGCCCTCAAAGGAAACAACATTACGGTTTACGGTAAAGGTGATCAAACGCGGAGTTTTCAATACGTGGATGATCTAATCAATGGGATGACAAAAATGATGGCTACCTCAGATGACTTTACCGGACCGGTGAATATCGGAAATCCTGGCGAATTTACCATCCTTGAACTGGCTCAGAAAGTCATAACGTTAATAGGCAGTAAATCAAAAATCGTTTACGAGCCATTGCCTTCTGATGACCCATTGCAACGGCAGCCCGACATCTCCCTGGCCAGAGAAAAATTAAATTGGGAACCTAAAATTCCTTTGGATAAAGGACTGGTTAAAACCATCGAGTACTTTGATCAATTATTAAAAGAGTCATGATAAACGTGCTAGTTACCGGAAGCCATGGCCAGCTTGGAAATGAAATAAAAAAACAGGCTGGTGATTTTCCCGGGTTCCACTTTTTTTATACCGATATCGACAACCTTGACCTGACAGACGAAAACGCGGTAGCCAATTGGTTCAACAACAGCAAACCGGTTGTTTGTCTGAATTGCGCGGCTTACACGGCAGTCGACAAAGCTGAGGATGACCGTGATCTGGCCTTGTTGGTGAATAAAACCGCCGTGGCCAACCTGGCAAAAAATTGTAAACGTCACAATACATTGTTGATCCATATTTCAACTGATTACGTTTTTAACGGTATGAATTACAAGCCCTACGATGAAAACGACGCAACCGCTCCAATTTCATTTTACGGTCTCTCAAAATTGGAAGGAGAAGTGGCCGTTCGGCAGTTTGCCGGCAGGGCAATCATCATACGGACATCATGGCTTTATAGTGTTCATGGTAATAATTTTGTGAAAACAATGATCCGGTTGGGAAAGGAGCGCGAGAGTTTAAACGTGGTGTTCGATCAAATTGGAACTCCCACCTTTGCCGGCGATCTGGCGCAAGTCATGTTGCAGGTGGCAGATCTATATTACGAGCGGGAGGTCATGGATATTTTTCATTATAGCAACGAGGGTGTGATCAGCTGGTACGATTTTGCCAAAGCAATCATGGAAGAAGCGGGTCTGTCATGCGAAATTAAAGCCATCGAATCAAAGGATTTTCCAACCAGGACAAATCGGCCTTTTTACAGTGTGCTAAACAAGGAAAAAATCAAAAACCAACTTCATATTGAGGTTCCCTATTGGCGCGACAGCCTGCGTAAGATGATGAATGAATTAGAATAAAACCTAAAACGATGAATACAACTATTATTGATCCCCAAGCACTCGCCAAGGCCAACAGTTGGCTCGCCGGAAATTATGATGCCGAAACCAAAGCTGCCATCAGGGAAATGATTGAAAACAATCCCCAGGAAGTTGTTGATTCGTTTTATCGCGACCTGGAATTTGGTACAGGTGGTCTTCGTGGTATTATGGGGGTTGGCTCGAACCGCATGAATAAATATACGGTGGGAGCTGCCACACAGGGTTTTGCGAATTATCTCAAAGCTAATTTCCCGGAGCAGCATCCTGTGAAGGTGGCCATCGCGTATGACTCACGCAACAACAGTTCTTATTTGGCTCAAATTACAGCCGATGTGTTTTCGGCCAATGGCATACAAGTTTACCTGTTTAGCGCATTGCGTCCGGTACCTGAGCTTTCATTTGCTACCAGGTTTTATCATTGTCAGGGAGGAATCGTGATTACGGCCAGCCACAATCCAAAGGAGTACAATGGATACAAGGCTTATTGGGATGATGGCGGACAGTTAATAAGCCCTCACGACAAAAATGTGATTGCCGAGGTTGAGAAAATTACCGATATCAGTGAGGTGAAATTTACTGCTGTTCCTAATTTGATTCAGTTAATTGGTGAAGAAACCGATCAGGCCTACCTCAAGCGGGTGAAAGAACTGTCGTTGTCGCCGGAAGCCATCAAAAGACAAAAAGATTTTAAAATTGTATACTCATCTCTTCATGGTACCGGAATAACATTGGTGCCTAAAGCGTTAGCCCTTTTTGGATTCGAACAGGTTTTTATTGTTGAAGAGCAGGCTGTCCCGGATGGCAATTTCCCTACCGTAAAATCGCCAAATCCTGAGGAATCATCTGCCTTGGCCATGGCCATCGAAAAGGCTAAAAGTATCCATGCCGATTTGGTGATGGCCACCGATCCCGATGCCGACCGGGTGGGAATAGCCATTCGTAAAGGAGATGATTTTATTCTTTTAAATGGTAACCAGGCCGCCTCACTGCTGATTTACTATTTACTTACCAAATGGAAAGAAAATGGATTACTGACCGGAAATGAATATATTGTAAAAACAATTGTGACCTCGGAACTTCTGGCAAAAATCGCCGATAAATTTCATGTAGCGCATTACGATGTGCTCACCGGTTTTAAATATATCGCAGATATCATTAAGCATTTTGAGGGTAAAAAGACCTTCATCGGAGGTGGAGAAGAGAGTTATGGGTACCTGGTGGGCGATTTTGTCCGTGACAAAGATGCTGTTATTTCGTGTGCCATGATTGCCGAAACCGCTGCCTGGGCAGCTGATAATGGAGTTGGGTTATACGACCTGTTGCTTGATATGTATGTTGAATATGGTTTGTATAAAGAAAGCCTGATTTCTGTGGTGAGAAAAGGGAAATCAGGGGCAGAGGAAATTCAATCGATGATGACCCAATTCAGGGCGAACCCGCCAACCATGTTGGGTGGGAGCAAGGTGGTGGTTATCAAAGATTACCAATCCCAAAAAGTGCATCACCTGACCTCAGGAAAAACCGAAGATATTCTGCTTCCTGCTTCCAACGTCCTTCAGTTTTTTACTGAGGATGGCGGAAAAGTGAGCGTAAGGCCCTCTGGCACCGAACCAAAAATCAAGTTTTACTTCGGTGTGGTGGCGCCTCTTTCCGATAAAGAATACTTTGCTCAGGTAGAGGAGGAGTTGGATAGAAAAATTGCCCAGTATATGATAGATCTGGGTGTATGATGAATACTGACGATCAAACCATTTCAGCCCCTATACTCGACATGCTCACCGTGGCCAATGAGTATTGTTATTTTCTGGAAAATGTGGAACAGAAAAAAAAAGAACAAGTCCTGATGTTTATGCAACGAATTCTTCCACTGTTGTATCTGAAAGGATCGCTGCTTCCCTCTATCGAACCTGAATATCCAGAAGCGGATGAAAGGTTTGTTACCCAGGAAAAATGGGAAGTACTCTTCACCGATTTGCGGAAAATATTTGGTGAAGAGGATGAATTCCTGATAATTGACCCACAATACATCAACGATACGGAACCTCTCAAAGCCAGCATGTCGGAAAACCTGGCTGACATTTACCAGGATATGAAGGACTTTATATTGCTTTATCAGCGTAACACGCATGCTGCCAGAGAGAATGCTGTTCACGATTGCGAAAAATTATTCGGATCGCATTGGGGATTTCGCATTGGGAATGTTTTGGGGCGCATCCATTTTATGTTGCACGATGAAACGGAGGAATTTTAAACTTTTTAACAAAAAATACCCATTATTAGGTATCCCGTACCATTCCTTAAAACCTTTGCTTTGTAGCTTAATTAATCGGGTACAGCCATTACATGAATCTTGCTGATCTTAAAAATGGGGATAGGGCCATCATCCTGAAAGTAAAAGGACGTGGTGCTTTCCGAAAACGGATTATGGAAATGGGCTTTATAGCCGGAAAGCAAGTGATAGTCATTAAAAATGCCCCCTTGCGCGATCCGGTTGAATACAACGTGATGGGATACAATATTTCGTTGCGTCGCAGTGAAGCCTCCTTAATTGAAGTCATTAGTGGAGACGAAAACGGCAGCCCGGACAAAGACTTTAACGGCGTGTTCGAACTTGAACAGGCACTCAGGTTGACTCCCTTAGATGCCAAACGCAAGGTGATCAATGTGGCTTTGGTAGGAAATCCCAACTGCGGAAAGACTTCTCTGTTCAATTACGCTTCGCACAGCCATGAAAAAGTAGGAAATTATGGTGGGATAACCGTGGATGCAAAAGAAGCTCGTTTTGAATATGGCGGATATACTTTCAAATTGACTGATTTACCCGGAACTTACTCTATCACAAGCTATACCCCCGAAGAACTCTATGTGCGCGAACACCTGGTGAACGAATTGCCGGATGTCATACTGAATGTAATTGATTCATCAAATATTGAACGTAACCTTTACCTCACCACCCAGCTCATCGATATGGATTTGAAAGTGGTGATCGCGTTGAATATGTGGGATGAATTTGAAAGCAATGGAGATATCTTTAATTATCAGGCACTTGGTCAGATGCTGGGTATACCAATGGTACCAACGGTTGGTACTAAAGGCAAAGGATTTGAGCTTCTGTTTGATAAAATCATTGCGGCCTATAACGACCAGGAGCCGGTAATCAGGCACGTACACATCAACTACGGGTATCAGATTGAACAATCGATCAAGAGATTGCAAAAGCTCATAAACCACGTTGGAAACGAAGAACTGACCAACAAGGTTTCACCCCGGTATCTGGCCATTAAATTGTTGGAACAGGATGATTCTGAGTTGAAGCGGATTGAGACTTGCTTAAACGCCCGGGAGATCAAGGAGGCTACTACCGAAGAAGCTAAGATCATCAGTGATTTACGCAAAGATACCGTTGAAACCGTTATTACGGATGCCAAATACGGTTTTATTGAAGGAGCCTTGAAAGAAACCCTGAAGCCGGCTCCGCTCAAAGATAACATTACACGCAGCCGTTTGATCGATAATATCGTTACCAGTCCGCTGTTGAGTTATCCCATCTTTCTTTTCGCCATTTGGTTGACTTTTCAATCTACTTTCTGGCTGGGCGACTACCCCATGCAGGGTGTCCAGTGGTTGATTTCCCGGACCGGTGATTTGGTTTCCGCTATTTTGCCTGATGGTATGTTGAAAGATTTGCTGATAGATGGTATTTTGGGTGGTGTGGGAGGCGTCATCATCTTTCTTCCCAACATCTTGATTTTGTTCTTTTTTCTTACCCTGATGGAAGCATCGGGTTATATGGCCAGGGTCGCTTTTATCGTCGATAAGCTGATGCACCGCATTGGTTTGCATGGTAAATCGTTTGTCCCCATGTTGATGGGTTTTGGGTGCAATGTGCCGGCCATCATGGCTACACGTACCATCGAGAACAAAAACGATCGGTTGGTAACGATGTTGATTATTCCTTTCATGTCATGTAGCGCCCGTTACCCGGTGTACATCCTGCTGATCAGCGCTTTTTTTTCGGAAATGAGGGGAACCATTCTCTTTGGAATCTACCTCTTTGGTATCATGTTAGCTGGTTTAGTAGCCTGGATCATGAAAAAGACTTTGTTCAAAGTCCAAACCATCCCCTTCGTTATGGAGCTACCGCCTTACCGCGTTCCTGCGCTCAAGTCATTGTTAAAACAGACCTGGTTTAAAGGCGAACAATACCTGCGTAAGATGGGAACCATCATTCTGGTAGCAAGTCTGATAATCTGGGTATTGGGTTATTTTCCCAAGGGATCTGCCATCGAAACCAATTATAAAAACCAAGTTCAGGAGCTCAATATCACCTTTCAGAATAAAACGAACTCGCCTGAGTTTAAAATACAAGCCGACAACCTGGCGATGGAAAATATGAGGTTGAAGCAGGAAAATAGCTTTATTGGGCGCATCGGTAAATGGATTGAACCCGCTATCGTACCATTGGGGTTCGACTGGAAAATGGGCGTTGCGCTGGTAGCAGGATCCGCTGCCAAAGAGGTAGTGGTTAGTACCCTGGGCGTACTGTATCAATCGCCTGATGGTGATTCACAGGGCCTGGTTCAGCGCATGAAAGACCAGAAATATGAATCGGGGGAACACAAGGGATCGCCTGTTTTTACTCCGCTTGTGGCCATCTCTTTTATGTTGTTTATTCTCATCTATTTCCCGTGTATTGCTGTGGTGGCAGCCATTAAGAACGAATCGGGCAATTGGAAGTGGGCACTGTTTTTAACTGTTTATACTACCATACTTGCCTACCTGGTTTCTCTGTTGGTTTTTCAGGCGGGTAGTTATTTGGGATTTTAAATACCGGGAATTTTCAGTTTTTTTTTTTTTTTTTAAACCTTTCTGTTTCCCCCTCCTTTTATTTTAAAATTTTTCTTTGTTTTTTTTTTTTATTTTTTCTTGGGGTACG
>Ga0100380_10003438_pt1 | contig 16777 bp, 11 predicted proteins | sample CryGeymeta201504_FD_80417 | JGI IMG/M metagenome (GOLD analysis project Ga0100380, IMG submission 80417) | Groundwater microbial communities from Crystal Geyser aquifers in Utah, USA - Crystal Geyser metaG 2015-04 | ecosystem: Environmental > Aquatic > Deep subsurface > Groundwater | place... | reverse complement strand
TTTATGTTCTGTTGAAGTCTGTTTTTCTCAATTAGGAACCAATTCTAGCTTGAGGGTTGTTATGAGATGAGAAATCTGCTGCAGATGCTGTCATGTAATAGTTGGGCCCTGGTGTTTTTTCTGTCTCGGTAAGATCTTTTCGATGGGATGTACCAATGAAGACTCCACTATTAGAGCGAATACGAGAATCTTTGTTATAAGTAGTTGGGCCTGGCTTGAATGAGTTGTTATCAATATCAATTTGGAAAACTGATTTGCTTTTTTTACCCAGAGAAAAAGCAGGAGATTTTGCGAGTAATTTACTTCCCTAGACTTGATAGTCTTGAGGTCCGGGGGTATTTTTACCATGGTCGATGAAACGCAGACTAATTGATCTTTTGATTCCTTCCTGAATGAGGGACAAAGTACTGTGACATAGGATTTAGATTCATATGCGCCTGGTCCTGGGTTTTGCTAAATTTTTTTGTACAAATTGCGAACTTGACTGGTGTTGGCTATGGTTGCACTTTGCGGGAGTGGCTTTTTGACATTATAGTCTGCAGGTCCAGGGACGGAACCTTTTTGATTAGAGCGTGTGATAGCTATGTTTCATAGTAAGTACTCTGTGATCTGCCTTTGAAAGTGCATGTGGGTGTTGAGTGGAACGAATAGTGCATAATAATTTTATTTTAAATCATCATTTCGCAACACTCCTATCAAATATTCAAGCATCAATCAGAAAAAGAATTGTTCTAAAGGAAATTTTCATAGGAACAAATGATGGTGAAAACATTGATATCAGAAGGGTGAGCAAGGAGGAAAGCTGGAATAGATAGGAGGTGGCATGTTGAAATACCATAGCTGTTGTGGGTAGAAAGGATAGCTCCACATATCAGAAATCCTACCATTTTAGGCCCCTCTTCTCCATCCTTCATTTCCTTAAAAGTTAATCGGAAAATTTTATGTTTTTATATGGTTATCTTTTGCTTCATTTTTCACTCTTATTATTGTCTCATGACCTTATACTTTCAAGATTGGCTCTTGTTGATATTAGTTTTAGGGGATTTATGCACTCTATTCTTCCAAATTATTTTGAACAAGGTCGGAGGTTTCTCTCATCTGGATTGGTTATTCCCCTGGTTATTGTTCCCTCAGCTTTTTTCTGATAAATGGGATCACTTCCAGTTCTGATACATAGGCTTAGTGTTAGTTTTTCATCATTTTTCTGGCATATGTCAGCATAGAGTGATACCTGTTTTTGATCATATGTTATGTGCGCTTGTGGTGCAACAAAGGAGCCAACTTGGCCCATCTCCTTCCTTTTTATGCCACAAAATCAAGAAGAATCAAGTCCTATTCAACTGACCAGCCCTATCGATAAATGCGCTCATTCAGGTGGTTGTTCCAATGCTACCTACATTGCTTGGGGGTCTTGAAGTGAAATCCTTTGGACTTTATAAAAATATCTCTTGAGAGTTCTGTCCACTTGGGTTGGTCTGAATTTCTGAATAAATCCCTAACTACCTTATGCACTAGTGGAGCAAATTTTCCTCAAAATATGCCCATTTGACTCTCTCTTGACTCTTTTGGATGACTTTAGCTTCGTATTGTAAAAGCAGTGGGTTTTTGTTGTTAAAAAGGCGAGAAAAGCTTTACCATTAGCATTTTGTCTTTTTAAAGCAATATATACGATTTCGATTATTTTTCGATGATGGGTGCAAACATAGGCCAAAAGGAAACAATGGAAGGCCTTTTTTTAATGTTCGATCCAATTAAGAGAGTTCTCAATGTTGGTCTCCTCCTGATACCTAAATAAAAAGAAAGTTAACTTCTGTTGAACTTTATCGAACATTTTGATGACATCAGATGCCTGGAATGTGACACCTCTAAAAATATGATGATTGATATCCTTTCTATGTTCTTCTGCTAGAGTCTTCATGATTTTTCCTTAATCGATGGCATTCAATGTCAATTTGAAGAGGTTATCTGACATTCTATGATTCTAATTATAAAGCTCGAAAAGATCAATATTCTCAACTCAATATATCACTATTATCTGTTACGAGAATTTTTTGATAAATATCAATCTTCAGATCGCTTTGAAGCCGATTCCACTCATTTTAACCTGAACAAGTTCAGTTTTAATATATACAGAAATATGCTTTTAAAATAGGAGCCTCTGAGGTTATTATCATCTATCGGTTCAACAGGGCATCTGCTATGAGGAAAAAAGTCTGAGTGGAAATCTTAATTGTACACTCAGAAAATAATATCATATAAGGTAATGCTATTTGACAAATATCAGCGCTTCATTGATCTAACAATCTAAAGTAGATAACAACGTCCTTTTTTATCCTGGAAATCTGATTTTATTATTGTTTAGATGTTTGTATTAACCTGAGTGATTTTACTTCTTTTGTTGGAGTCTGACTAGCGTTTTTACAATCAGAAAATATCGACGTTAAGGTTAGAAAAGCCTCATAAATAAGCTCAGTACAGCATCTAACATGCTTACTACCCATCTTTCTATCTATTTCTTGAATATAAACAACTTGACTTCCAGTCAGTGATTTTCCTGATTATACACATGTCAACTCAAAAGCAATAAAATAATCAAAGCGAGAAAAGCAGCTTGAAGGAGTCTTCCTATAGCCTATCTTTGCCTATGTGCCCTCGCTAAGAATATTAACTATCCTTTTTGCCTATAATCATTCATATTCTTGTCCTCTGTGCTTCTCAGGATATCCATCTTGCTTGAGTCCATTATTCGCCATAGATAATCCTTTTTCTTCTGCAACATTGGCGGGTTTCATAGACCTTCGAAAACCAGAACTCACGGCAAGGCTGTTTGAAAGTATATCTGATTCTGTGAGATACGCAGAGGACTGTCCGGAATGCATACTCATTTATATCCCTCCTTAAATTTCCTCAACAGCCTCTGCGATTTGTTAAATGATCGCCTAACCACTCAACTCCATTCCTTTTCGGTTCACTTCCCTTGCGATGTACTCATGGATAAGGGAAAGTCGATGCTGCTATTTGATTTGAAATGGATAGTTGGAAAGCAATTTATTGAGGTCATTTCGTGTTGGATGGGCTACTTTATAGAAGGAATCAACTATTGGCACTTTTAGTAGGTCCCTAGCTTTCAACTATATTTTTAGTAGTTGTTTGTATAGTAGCCGAACTGAATTATGACAACTTGTACTCATTTCGAGATATAGATCCTCGGCGGATAAATTGCTGTCTTATTCCTTCTCGGATATCTAATTGCATATCCTATACTTCTCCTTGACTTATGCACTAGTCCTTGCAAGTCTGCTTTGATCAGTTAGGGAAGAGTTTCTCTTCAGTCTTTTGATTTTCTTTGAGGAAGATCCAGTAGAACTATTAGAGGACAGTGCTTCTTACTTTGATGAACTCAATGAGATCTCACTTTCGCTTGGTATTGATGAATTGTTGGCGTAGTTGATCGAACCTCTAGCTGCTTTTGATTTTTTAGCTTGTATGACGAGTTCAGCAGCTAATTATTTTTCGATTGAAGCCTTCTATTTTTGAACCTATGTTAGTTGCTTTCTAGATAGTATATTCTCTCTTCTCAAGTCATCATTTTATTTTGTTAGCTATCTAACTTTTTCTTCCAGTTGGGAGATATTCCAATTATTTTCCTTGATTTTCTGTTTGAAAGTCAAATTTTCTTTGAGGAGTCTAGCTCGAAATAGATTTACTTTGAGTTTTATATCTCAAGAGCTTGGTATTTTTAACTTTACTTAGCTTCCCTATTGTTTTGGGCAACAAGTGCTTTTTGCAGTTAATCTTTGAGTCTCTCGAGCTCTTCCAGTTTCGATTATAGATGAGAGGTATCGATTTTATATGAATGTAGCTGTAAAGGTTCAGTTTGCTGGCCACGAGGCATGTCTTCCAATCCAATCGAAAATTATAAAAAAGCTAGTTTTCAAGGTTAATAAAAGCGATTATAATTGAGCATACGAGTAACGAACAAATATGATATCAGAAAGGTCTTCTTCTATGGATGAGTTTAGGCCGACACAAAGAAGAAAAGAAACGATGCCTATTTCTTTCTATTTCTGTTTCACTTTTAAGCCAGGATGGCAATTAGATCATTTAACTGTGTCCTCGATTTTTGTATTATGTTAGACATCTTCTCATTAGACCTATTGGAATTACACTGTAGAGTTGTTCTTCTGTTTGAACTTGAACTTCATTTACAACTTTTTAAGAAGATTGTTCTATGATTGATTTGGATGGAGTGTTTTCTTCTTTGGTTTATTTGATTTATTCCAGCTATGGCCAACTTGCAGGTTTTTATTTTATCTCTGTTGGATGTTATTGTTATGTTGTTTTTGGATCTTTCACTTCTATCGGTTACTGCTCGGTAGTCGTTGTTTCTTGTTTCTAAATTATTGGTTTCTATAATTCAAGGACTTGATTTTAACTCTCCACTTTTGATGGTGGCTCCTTTACTCTTTTGTTCTAATTCAGCTAAAGTCCATATTCTTAAGATTAACATTTGAGGATCTCACTGGTCCTAATAATTTCTTAATCATGCTTGTCTTCTTCACCTTTCTTCACAGAATAATTATTATCAGAAATCTATGATTTCCTCTCTCGATTAATAGCATCTGATCCATCACTTGAATTTTTCATCGAGTTGACTCTGTAAGGTTCAGTTTCAGCTTTGAGAGAAATGTTATTTTCGGATTGAATACCTTGATCTGATGTTTCAATTATATCTTTTAGCTTATTAGGGTCGAAAAGGTCGCTGTTGAGGGAAGTGGATTCACTGAAACCATCAGAAAGATCTTCTTCTCGTGATTCGTTTCTCAAATTGTAGCCGGAGTTGCAGTAAGGATTCGGAAGAGGTCTGTATATAAGACGACCTCTTTCTTAATATATTTATTGACTTTTCCTCTTCTCTAGAGCCACCTGTCCACTGACAAAATTAGCAAGGAAGCTATCCGCTCTGAATCGAAATCATTCTTACTTGGTTTCAGTCATAGCATCGACAAGCAAAGTGAAAAGATCTTCCTTTGCAATAATGATTCTAATTCTTCTCTTGTCGACCTTGTACAATGATTTTCTGTTGCTTTCATCCAAATTTCTCTTCTAGTTGCGTAAATATTTCTTTAGAAAGTTGGCAGTTTACTCGCTGTTTGTTTCTATGCAGATCCAAAAGGAATTGCAATGGTGAATTTTTGCAAATGGGTTGAAACCTCTACTGTATCTGTTTGAATTGAGATATTGTTGCAAAAAGCTTTCAATGAACTCTTTTTGGATTCCTGTGATTAATAACAATCGACCCGCATTTTCATATTCGATTTTTACTCGCATGCCGGGTTCTTTCTTATTCAAAAAGGAAGTGCTTTCGACAAGAGATAGCAGTTAAGGTGCTGTGAGTTTGTTGAAAGGTTCAAGTTTGTTGAGAGCAAGGAGTGGGAACTAGAGATGGCGGTTCATGAAAGGTATGAGCTCCAGCTGGCGATAGATGGATTGAATGCTGAGATACTGCTGAAACTTTTTCACTAATTTTTATTATCTGGGAGCCACCTTGACTTCTTTTTCCGACCTCATCAGTCTATTTTTATCAATTATAGCTCCAACTATAACATATTCCCATTCAATGATAAGCAAGTTCATTTATTAGCTCTCCATTGCCTTAAAATACGCAATCGATTTTTCCCCTAAATATCAAAAGCCTTTTTTCTAATAAAAACTGTTCGATAAGAGATTGTTAATAAAGAGTAGGATCAACATATCAACGAGAGAATGCTTCTCTCTTACTTTCCAATATGCTCCTTAAGTATGCCCTTTGCAATCAATCGCTAAACATACTTTTTGCCTAGTTTTTTGTATACTTGGGCGCGAAACATGTTGCTGACTCTATATCGTCTAAAAAGAGTTTTTAGCTTTACCAGAACCATTTCTTCCTATTCGGTCAGACCAACCTCTTCTTCAGTCTCATCTTCAGCATTGTTGGCATTAGGAAGCAAATGCTTGAATTTTTTCCTCAGTGAACCACCTTTAAAGATATGCATACAATGCTCGTATGACTGCTGGGAAGCCTGCAATCTCTCCTAAAATTCAGAGCTAATCCTCTACTTCTCCTTGATATTCCTCCTCAGCTCTTCAGAATCCTCAGATCTCTCTTTCTACTGTCTAATCTGGGCCTACCTGTTGACTTATCTGATGAGATCAAGGCCGAGGTTGGTGAGCCTCGGTGGGATTTGTGCATTGATGAGAGTATTTTTGATTGCGGATTGATTTTTGCGATAGATATGGCGTTCGAGAGCAGCTGAGGCCTTTCGAAGGGATTAGGTGAGCGGGAGTAGTGAGGCGGTACTGTTTTTTTTGCCCATTGATTTATAACAATATAGGCACAATTATGAGTGTTCTCAGTTACCATTTCATGCATTCCAAGTCAATTTCAAAATCAAAATACCAAAATAGCGCACTACCCCTTTCTCTCCATTCCTCCTTCCCCCCTTCTTCGCCTCATTCCCACCGGCTCCCTCCTCTCTATTTTTTACCATTCGACATATTGATTTCATTTGTTTTGCTGATGTTTTGTATCTATGGTTGAATAGTTATTCGTTAGATGAACGTACCACAAATACGAAAGGTCAACCCACCACCACCAACACCCAATCTTGAGTAAATCAAACAAAAGAACAAATCCAAATCTAGACGCAAACCATGCCACATGCAGCCGACTAATCCACCTACTCCCAAAATGAACCGACCACACCTTCATATGAGATCAAATAATGATCCTAAGTAACCTCCAAGTTACTGCCCCCTCCATCCTCAATAACTTGCCTTGCACCATCTTGACCATCAAAATCGACAAAAATTTTGTACACGATGTGTCATCCTTCATAATTAAGATGCCGTCGCTCCTCAAGAAGGTAAAAATTTTTTTTACTTTAGTGCAACTCGAGAAAAAGAAACAATTGGAACAGTTCAGAACAACCATCAAAACTTTTGGATTACGAATGGAAGATGCTGAGTCTAGTATTAGAGAATGGGGTTTCAGCACTGAGTAAAAATTCTTCGAGTGGAAGGGATACATAGAAGAATCTTTCACCGTTCTGGCTGAGGAAATCGAGTAGAAAAAAAGAGAACTTCTAAGTTCTTTGTTTGAAAGTCAGCAAAGAATTAATTCTACTCTGGGAAGCAGAAGGTCTTCACTGTAAGAAATGCGTTGCGCTTTATCTCGCTATCTTGAAGATATTGAAAATAACTATCAGGACATTATTGAAGATCTGTCTTATACACAATTCGAAGATATCATGGATAAATACAATGCAAAAGTTGAACATTTTGATCGGTCTCTCCAACAAATCAGATCTCCACTAGCTGTCAATGTCTTCATTCCTAAGAAGGATATACAAAAAAATATTGATAGATCAACCCTGACCTTTGTATCTCATTTCGAATAGGAAGAAGCATGCATAAGAACTTTGCAAAGATATCCGACTGAAAAACATAGTTTTAATGCTGACGGCAGCCATCGAAATTTAGAGTCTGTTGGGGGTAAGATCAGCCAACATCGGCAATCTCGAGACAGATAGCATTATTGTCAGCCACGCAAAGAAAATTTACACAACTATGCCAATATTTTTTGCAGATGATATGATATTAACTACTTTTGCATCGAAAATCAGAATAATCATATCTCATTTATCTTCCTCTTTCTTCTCATCTTCCTACTTCTCTTGTTTCTTTTATTATGGCTTCTAGTCCTTCTTCTCGAGAGAAGTTTGGTAGATGTTTTCCCACCTTTGGATATTGTCCTCGATGTGTTATCTCAATTTGCGGACGCGAGCGTCGTTGCCGCAGAAGTCGTCCATGGCTTGATATAGAGGGCAGACGATGACTTTGAGGAAGCCACCTTAGTTTTTGGATAAAATGCTGATATTTGTCAGATCTTTCATGAAGGGAGTCTGAGGCAAACCGAGTTCTCCTTCTTTTTTGTACTGATTGCTGAACTCAAGATTGACCCTCAGCGACCAAGCCTTACAAAGTTCGAATTCCTTAGACGAGCCACCAAAATCAGCAGTATGGACGATCATGCTACTGAGAACTTGAATATACTCATCATTTTTTTGCATCTACTCTTTGATAAGCTTGTTAAATTTCTGCAAAAGGGGGAAATGCTCCTTGATATCTGTGAACAGAATGTTCTTGACAACTTGTTGTCTGAACTACTTTTGTTCTTCTGCTGACAGTTTCAAAAAGGAGTTTTAAGGTTTTCTTAAAATTTCGAAAGTCAAGGCAGCATGGAAATTCTCTAGTGGCTGAATAGAATATGAGTTACTGAGGAGTCATTATAGGTGATGGCTTTTTTTGATTGACTAGCTATTTCAAATAAATTTGTAAAACCTGTGTGTCCGACATCATGACAGAGTCCACTAAAGACTATGGCAAATAATTTCAGAGGTGAGAAGAGAATTCGTACTCTTGGCGATGAAGACAATAAGAAGCAGGTGTGCATTACTAAATAACACAAAAAATACCATTAACTCCATGAGTAAAGTTATGGAAAGGATTATTATGAATCTGGTAGCCTTTATGAATCTCTCCAAGGAAATTTTCAAAAGCTAGTTTATCGACATGATCTCCTTGGAATAATTCAAGACGTTTGAATACCTTGATGACAAGAGGTTCAAGAAGGTCGTCCTAAAGTTGGAGGAGGTCTAGATCGGTACTATCAGTGTTGAGACCTTGAATTTTCTTCTTCTAGTCGCTGTTTTCGGTGAGTAATTCAGCGCATAAAGAAAAAGAACGTTTGACATCATAAGCTTTTCCTGTTTTTGTCTTAAAGTAGGTATTTTTGCGAGGATGTAAGGCTTAATCTTTGATGAATAGATTAATCCATCCTTGATTGGTAATTCCAGGGTTGTTTTTTTCGAGATTTCTGACCAAAGCTGAAGGCTTTCTTGTTCTAGTATACTCAACTTCAGATTCATCTTATTTCTATGCTCCTGGTTGGGAGGAAGATCCTTCTGAGAGGATATGAGTGGACGAAGAAGTGTAATAGTTGGAGTTGGAACTACTAGAATTATCTAGCTCTTCAATAATGAGATGTAATCTGCTGATGGCACCTTCAGAATTATATTTCACTCTTATTTTGCTTTCAAAATCTAATTCGTACAATTTGTTGTCTTTAACTTTTTGTTTACCAGCTCTCTTCAGGAAATCACTAATAGGTTTATGTTCAGGAAAAATCTTCTCAAGATATAATTATTTTTTATCCCAAAGCTGAGGAATAGAGGTCAACAATTGATGATTGAAGTTATTGCTCAGAAAAGATAGTTAGGCTCTTTAGTCAAATTATAAGAAAGCTTTATCACCTTAGCAGACATATTTTTTGTACATGCGAGCTTTTTCAAGCAATTCGAATTGCAATTGTTGGTAACTCCTGACTCTCACCAAAAGTTGTTAATCCTGGCTACCTGCCTGTATGAGTTGTTGTTCAACTTCTTAAATGGAACTTTCCTGATGATCCAGTTCTTGGATTGTTTATTTTTACCACTCTCCAATGAAGTGTTCTAATATTTCAAGCAAGCCTTTGCAGTAGTTCATGATGGCAGTTTATTCCTCCATTGTTGAGATCAGTGCAATTTTGGAGATAAGTTGAATCATCCTATTTCCAACATTTTTTATACCTTCTTTCCTGCTTTTCCATACATACAAAACACTGACCCCTCGACTTTCCTGAGTAGTGCCCCACCCAAATAATTACTTCTAGCTGTCATATTAAATTCCTAACTCAAAAAACTGCATAACCTCTAATGTGTCCTCAGAATGATAGCCTAAATTAATTATTTTTTCGGCCATCTTGATTCGGTCGAGTTCAATTATTTCTGTGATAAAGTTTTGTCGAAAGTCATGAAATTCTAAAGTGCCTCTTGAATGATGGACATAGAGGTAAAGGTTGTCGATTTCAAGAAGGTTCAGCATGAGCCTTCGGAAAGTTTGTCTAATTTTGTAGACCTTTTTGGTAGCCATAAGTTCAGTGATGTTAGCTCTGATCTTGCTCTCGACTATCTCCAGTATCTCCATACGTTCCTCTATCTTTCGATGCCTTATTCCTAACTCCCTTTTTGGTTCCTCCTTGCTATCTTCGATAACTTTCTCTTACTCCTTGATTAATTCATAGCTTCTTCGTCTTTTGGGTTTCACTTCTGCTTCTTCTCTAACTGTTTGTAAGTATTTGCTGATATGGCGTTGGAGATCTTGGACAGATAGGGAGGCTGTGAGTTAGTTGTTAGGAGGAAGAAGCTCTTGGAGAAGGATCTCAGTGGAGATGGGTTTCTGTGGATTGTTAGTGTTGATGAGAGTATTGACCTTGCTTTGCATGGCCTATAACTGAGGTTGTCCCATTTTCTTTTCTGCTCTATTAATTTAAAGTCACAATCGAATAATTTCTTTTCCAAACCTCCACCTAACAACCATAGTCTTCCATAAAAAATCAAACTTCACCCTTTCAATCACTATTTTCATCCTTTCATCATGATCTAAAAACTATTACTCGAAATTTTAAACATAGGTTGAAATTATGGACAGATATGATTTTCTAAAATTAAATAAATCAAAGGGTGATCAACTCGGCTATAACATCTGTTCTGCGAGAACTTTGTGAACTGCTGGTGAAAGATGGTGACCTTGATGATTCTGTTTTCTCACCAAAAATTATCATGATTTGATCGCGGATCAATGGGTTCAGTCCATAGGCCTAATATTTAAATTAGAAGTACCACCGAGGTAAAGAGTCCATAGGTGCTCAACAGTATTAGAGAAGCAGCGTCAAGCCAACTGCCTGTCTAGTTTGTAGCAAAATTATATATCAGCCGAGCTGTGGCAAAAGTTCCAGTGATGAGGAGAATGATTGGGAAAAGCATGATTTTCTTGAAAATGTTAAGCTCACGTTCTTCTAAACCAACCTCTTTAAGTTTATGATAGGTCTGATAGGCCCAGAACATCTCTAGGAAGAAAAATAACCAAAGGGGGCCAAAAAAATAGCCCATTTTGAGGCCAAACTGAAGCGAAGAGGTCGTCGTATCGAACCAGCAGAAATATGTATTGTATCCATACTCATGCAGAACGGCCGGTCTGTATCTAAGACAGAATACATGATTGACAAGGCGATGGGCAGCACAAAGCCAACTCCTAGATAGAACCATTCCATTCTTTCCAATGTATATCCATGGACTACAGTCGCGTATGAAGAGTATATGATGATTAGTGTCCAAATGATGGATGACAAGTCGAAAGATGTTTTGAGCATTCCTTCAAACACGCAGTAGCCACTAACTTCATTGCCTTAAGTTTGGTTCTGATAGACCAACATAGGAGGATATATCAGCACATACAGGTTTTGGACGATGCACGAAAGGCAGAGATAGAAGCTCTAAAATATGTGATTTGATATACGATACGCATAGGGAAAGAGGCGATCTGTTTCCATCGGATGAGGTAGATAACGATGACGAAGAGCAAGGCCAGGAAGGAAATGGTGTTGATAACTATAAGGGCAATTGCTGCTCCCTCGTAATACGTATACTCTGACTCCATCTATATTTCTACATTATTATCAGCCAACAACACACAAAACATCCCCCTATTTAGCTTTATTTATCTTTACAGAATAGCTGAACATATAGTGTAAGGGAAGCACGCTTTACTTTGAATCAAGCAGTCCGAGTTCAACTCCCGGTGTGTTCGCTTTTTGAATGGTGATTGATGATCATTAAAAAATATGACATCAAAATAATCAATTAAATAAGTAAGAAGACTGTTGTATCCAATGTAAAGGATGTAATTCTCACATGTCTATCCATTAATAGTTTGCAGCTCCCTCATGGGTGATATTTGAAATCAACATACTGGTCAACGTAATCTTTTCTTATAATTCTTTCGCTTTCCGGTTTCACAATATTCACTCTCTATCTTGATCCTTTTACCATGAATTTTCAAAATCCATCAAACCTTTTGTTTTATTTCATGTTCCTCCTTTCCAATAATCACGCTTATAATTCAAGAAGATAAGAAGTTACCACTATTTAAATTACTTAGATGTTGGAACAAAGAGTCTTTGGAGTTACTGAAAACTTTCCTAACTGTTCTGTCAAAAAAAACATAGAAAAAATACAGAATCGTTTGGTGATTAATTATTTTTATTAAAGAGAAAGCAACAATGGAGGAAACTATGCTGCAGTTGTAAGATAGACACTCTTGGAAAGATTCTCTGAGGAGATGCTGCAGGGTAAATAAGTTGACCATCGAGCTGGCATCGGCCTATACACCACTGCGCTTCAGAGCTGCTTATGCACGATTTAAAGCTATGTAAATTTGCATTCATTCAGCTACTAGCGTAGGACCGAGGATAAAGCTGAAAGATGGCTTGAGAATTAGCTCAAGGCTTTCGAATGGTTCGTTGTCTCATTGAGTCTGATTTCTGACATCCTTATTAGAAATTTCGTACAATTTTTGAAAATACTTAGGGTGAAAAAGAAATAGAAGTCCTGAACAGTGTTTTCTACTTCAAGCAGCCAATGACCCTTCTTTATTAGGTTAGAAAACTCAGCGAGGATCCGACCTCAAAAAACTCTTGGTAGGCCCCAGAAGAAGCCCTTCTCAAACAAATAGTGCTGTAAACATATTGACATTTAGAGAATAAAGTGACAACCTCAACAGATGGAATGAGTTTGCTAGGAAACTATACTAAGTTTCATAGAAAAAATATTTCAGGACTGGAAAGCAGTGCAGGGAGAAGTGGCTCAATCATCTCGATCCTAACAAAAAACGGTAGATTATCATTTATGCAGTGGCTAATGGACATAAGAAGAGGATATCTAAGTAGTTAAGTTATTTATCACTGATGGAAGGAAGTGGTCTCAGGTTTCCAGAAAAATGGGAGGATGTAGGACAGAACATATGGTCAAAAACAGATATAAGACCATCCTTTCAAGGCAGAAGAAATTGTTCCCTGAAATGAGAAATGAAACATCTCTGTTGAAAACCTACGTCTATCCTAAATACGCCTAGAAATGTGCCAACAAGAACATGGTTCAAGAGTAGGAAAAGTCGGAACCTCAGCCTGAGGTCAAAACTGAGAAAATATCTGGTGAATAATATAACAGATAGAGAGTAGTAGATGAAGAGAAAAATGAGGAAGTTGAGCAAAATGAGCAAAACTAACACCACAAACAAGAAGAATTTGAACCTTTGCAAAGTTACATCCGCTAGGAAATCGAGAGACCTGAGCTTAAGCTGATACCTCAATCTTCGGTAGGTTACTAATCCATGCCTCAAGTTTTTTCTCCCTGGTACATGGGTTATCCTATGACCCCTACTTTCTCCCCCTTCTTCGTCAACGTCTCCTCTTTCAGTGCTTTCGATGCCAACCTCAGCAACCAATTCTATGCTCCCACTCGTCAGGTTGATCGTTCGTAATGAAGTAACAAAATAGTGATTATCTCGATAGTTAACCTTCCATTTTAAATTATTTTAAAATTATAAAATAAAACATCCGTCATGAACTACAACAGTTAAGAGTTGGAAGCTTTCGCTATTGAGGCTGAACTGATCAATCAGAAGGTTAAAGCTTTGGCTGAGGGCAATGCCTCACCTGAATAAATTGATGAAATTATCAGGAAAAAGGCTGAAGATAAAAGCAGAAGGGAGGAGGCTGTGAAGCGGAGATAAAGATAAGCTCTTGATCGTAAGGTCAAAGGTAGAGAAGGCAAAGGTATCTCAAAAGATTTTAGCAATTTTTGCAGGCATTGCCACTTGTAATTCGAGCTCCCCACGGAGACATGCTGGAAGTGTAACAGACCCACAATGACATTGGAGCAGCGACAGCAACAGTTAAAGGTGATGGTTGAAGACTACAAATACAACAAAGAGCAGAGGGCTCAAAAAAGGCACAAGTGGGACATGTTTCAAAAATCTTAGGCGGCAATGTGGAAAAAAAGTTCAATTAACTACAATAAAAAATGGGATTACTTTGTTGAAGACTCATAGTAGGAACCCTAAAAGGAACCTATTTTACCAAAAAATGATCCTAACTTTATGGCAATGGAGGCTGACCTTTAGGCTCGTAAAAAACGAAGAATCAAGGACAACTAAAACGCCAAGCGAATAAAAGACAAAGGTAATGCAGCCATGAAGTAAGGCGACTATCAAAAAGCGATATAATTCTATACTCTAGCCCTTTAGCACGTCAAAGATATCAAGTCAATCTACACCAACCGAGCTCTTGCTTACATCAAACGCAAAAAATATCAAAAAGCCATTAAGGATTGCACGAATGTCATAGAGTACATGGAGGTCTTTGAGAAAGTTGGGGAGAACAAAGATCTGATGTTCAAGGCTCTAACTCGACGAGCTTTGTCTAAAAAAGAACTGAAAGATTACAAAGAAGCTTTAGAAGATGTTAATCAAGCTTTACAGTTGTTTCCCAATGATAATCAAGCATAATTGTTGAAAAAAGAAGTGCAAAGTTTTTTGGAGCATTCTGAGAAAGTCGGCCAACTGATAAGATAAAACAGATAAACTGAAAGTAAATAGATAACTTAAGATAAATAATAAGACCACTAAGAAAAGTAGAAGCTTGATGAGAAAGAAAAATCCAAGCAGATATAACGATAAATTATTGAACAGTTGGCTTAAGACTAATTAGCCGAATAGAAAAAGCAATAATAGATCAAACAGTAATCAAAGCCAACCCAGCCCAAAGCAGTCGAATAGAACCCTGTAAAATAAATCCCAAAACGACTATAAAATATCAACTAAGAGAACACTGAGTATCTTCTTCAGCTGTTAATCAAGAATAAAGATCTGAGAAGCATATTCATCGCTTCTAAAGGTATTGAACTCACTCTTGATCATATCAAAAAATAGCAGTCCAGTAGAAATTAGGTTCTTCTCGTTTATTTATGCCTTAGTGGAGATGGTGTAGGTGAAAAAAGAGTATGGGACTGGGGAGTCTCCAACATTTATGAGCAAATCACTTCCAAATTTGTTGATGAGGGTCTGCTGAATCTATCCAGTTATGCCTATGTCGACAACTTGCTTCAGATTTTAGTACCGATGAGTCTTAACGAATTTTACAGACCGAAGTTGGCCTCTGATAAAGGAACCTATCAATTCATTGAGGACATGTTTCCGAGGTTGATAACAAAATATAAAAAACAGCCGATGTTAGTTGACAATTTTCTCACATATTTCTCCAACTTATGTTCAGGTGATTCTACTCTAAAAAATACCTACCTCACTCCTCAAAAATTCAAAGTAGTTCTCAATGCTCTCCATCATTTCATTCTCAATCATAAATCAAAAAATAGGGAATTTTTAGATCTCCGACAAACTGTCTATAGTCTGATCGCTAATCTTATTACTAATGCTGAACATAGGAAAGTGTTGGTTGCCTATTGGCAGAAAGATGAAAATTTGAATGAGATCAAAACATAATTAGAGTTGTATCCAAGGGCTGCACATAATTTTGATAGTTATATTGAAAATTTGCTGTCGGTGACTGCTAATGCACTGTTTTAGTCTCAAATTGAGGCTCAACATTTAGCGGAGAGTATCTTCGAGAGATATGTGAAGAGCTATGGCAATTTCAATGGGACTATTGTATACAGAGCTTTGCTGACGATCGGTCGAATCAAGCATACAGATAGTACTCTACTGCTGAAATGGATGCCGACCTTTGACAAAATGGTAAGTCAATTCGATCCACTGACCAGCAAGTACACCCCTCAAGCCATCAAAATTATCACTTTACTCTTCATTCTACCATCTTCCACCCAAACAGTTAAAGACATACCTGCTACTCTCTTCAAAACTATCATCAATCTCATCAAAAATAACAAGGAACATGAACTACTTTTCTGCAATTGTTGTAATTTCGTTGGAATATTGGTGGAAAATAGCAGATAAGGTCCGTTGAAAGAGAAGGTGTTGGTGGAGCTGAGGCAATGTGTGGGAGGATTGGTTGAGGTGGCAAAGGAGAGGGTAGGAAATTGGAGAAAATCTGCTGCTATTTTGTTGGGAAAAATCAGTGGAGATGCTATTTGTCGAGCTGAACTGACCAAACATCACGGCATGGATGTGCTGAAGAGTATTGCCTCTTTCGTTTTGGACAAGAAAGCTTGAATGATGTGTTTGTTGTAATTATCTGAACAATATTTCATTGATTTGTTGGTAGTACAAATTCGTCCTTTGCTGTAATAAAAAAGGAATATCCACACTCAACGTTACCAGTCTCAGAATCTCTTTTCACGATTATTTACACCGAAGTTAACACAACATTCTCTCTCATGAACAACTATACCTGGCAACCCTTCCCGTAATGTAAACACACCTTCACCTTAATACAGCCCAAACTCGTCACCATTAACTACAATTGCGTTTTCCATGATAATTCCTCATTTATCTAATCACAAGGTATTGATAGATGATGTCGAGTGCAAGGAATTCAAATGTACGACTGGCTGTTTCATTTATCATAGCAACAGTTTTGTCAGACAAATGATAGCACACAGTTAAGGTGCAGTATCCAACCAATGGCAATTTTTGCAACATGGATATGAGAAATAGGACTACCAATGTGCCATTTTCACTATCACATGTCGATGCTAGAAATAAAGTAAAATTGATCAAATGCATGAAATATAACAAAGTCAAATACAATAACCAGGAATAATATCAATCACTATCGGGTCAGTTAGAGCAGATATGTTGTTAGATTTGTTGGACGTAGTACATT
>Ga0100380_10003430_pt1 | contig 16800 bp, 8 predicted proteins | sample CryGeymeta201504_FD_80417 | JGI IMG/M metagenome (GOLD analysis project Ga0100380, IMG submission 80417) | Groundwater microbial communities from Crystal Geyser aquifers in Utah, USA - Crystal Geyser metaG 2015-04 | ecosystem: Environmental > Aquatic > Deep subsurface > Groundwater | place: USA... | reverse complement strand
CGCATCTCGGCGGATATCTCTCAAATTCAAGACACCTTCACCACCAATATTGCAGAGTTTCTTCGCCAATTTATCATCATCATAGGTGGAATCATTTTATTGTTTTTGACGTCTACCAAACTTGCCTTTGCCATGCTCATGATCATCCCACCTTTGGCTGTGCTAACGGTGATTTTTGGCTACTTCGTCAGGAAAAAGTCACGAGGGGTGCAAGATCAAGTGGCCGAAAGCAATACCATTGTTGATGAGACCTTGCAGGGAATCCATAATGTAAAAGCCTTTGCCAATGAATATTTTGAGATTATTCGTTATGGCGCATCTACCGCAAAAGTGAGAAAGCAAGCGGTTGAAGTTGGAAGACTGCGTGCGGCCTTTGCGTCCTTTATCATCTTCGGCTTATTTGGCGGAATTGTTGGCCTGATCTTCTACGGAGCCTACCTCAAACAACAAGGACTTATGGAATACGGCGACCTTGTCCAGTTTATGTTGTATACCGTTTTTGTCGGTGGTTCCATCGGTGGAATTGCCGAACAATATAATCAGATTCAAAAAACATTAGGGGCTACCGATCGTGTTTTGGAACTACTCAATGAACCTGCCGAAGCAGTTGATCTTGACGCCGAAAAGAGGAATTCTTATCCACGTATTAATGGGTCATTTGCCTTTGAAAATGTTCAGTTTGCCTATCCTTCACGTTTGGAAACTCCCGTATTGAAAGGGGTGAGCTTTAAAGCAAGGGCCGGAGAGAAAATTGCCCTTGTCGGACAAAGTGGATCGGGTAAAACCACAATGTCTTCACTGTTATTGCGTTTTTATGAACCTCAGGGTGGAGATATTCTAGTGGATGATAAGTCGGTACACGCGTACGAGCTTACACAACTTAGAAGTCAAATGGCCATTGTTCCGCAGGATGTGGTTTTGTTTGGTGGTAGTATTCGAGAGAATATAGTGTATGGAAAGCCAGAAGCTGCAGAAGAGGAGATAATTGAAGCCGCTAAAATGGCCAATGCTTGGGAATTTATCACCCAATTTCCGGAGGGCTTGGATGCCATCGTTGGGGATAGAGGAATCAAGCTTTCGGGCGGGCAACGTCAGCGTATTGCTATTGCGCGGGCTATCTTAAAAAATCCGGCTATCTTAATTCTAGATGAGGCTACCTCTTCCTTGGACTCTCAATCTGAGTCGCTTGTTCAAGAAGCACTTGAAAAATTGATGAAAGGAAGAACCTCCTTGGTTATCGCTCATCGATTAAGTACCATCCGCAATGCCGATCGTATTTTAGTGCTGCAAGAAGGGGAAATTAGAGAGAGTGGAACCCATGAAGAGTTGATTTCCAATGAACAAGGATTGTATCGTCGATTGAATATGATGCAGTCTGATATCATTCCTGCGTAGAATAATTAAACTATTGTAGAAATTTTTAAAAAATATTGCCTACCCCAAGCAACTATTGGCCAAGTTTTTGGTTCTAATAGGTAGGTATGAAAAAGTTTTTTAGTAAATTATTCTCTCCCTTTTTCAAAAAGACTTCGAAATCAGCTTCAAATTCTGATTTCCATTTATTTATTTGATTAAGGACGTATTTAAGGGAACGTGAAGAATCCTATATTTGGATTATGTCACGCAAATCCCTATTCTTCTTCTCGGTCCTGCCGTTTCTTATTGCTTGTCAATCCACTCTCGAGGTGGATTTACTTTTTTATGGAGGTCATGTTCATAGTTATGGTCCACAAAGTATGGATGCGAGCTGCATGGTGGTGGATCAAGGAAAGGTCATAGCAATTGGAAATGAAGATTCCCTACGTAGTATCTATCATGGCATTCGGGAAGAAAATTTAGAGGGTGCACATGTTTATCCAGGCTGGCACGATGCCCATGCTCACTTTGCTTCAACCGGGAAGGGTCTTCGTGAAGTACAACTAAAAGGACTAACTTCATGGGAAGCTTGCCTCATCGCAATTCAATCGTATATCGAACAGAACCCTGATTCTAAATGGATCATCGGCCGAGGCTGGGATCAGAACCTCTGGGATGGTGCATTTCCGGATCGCCGGCTACTCGATTCACTTTTCTCCGACCATTTCTTCTATCTCTCCCGAGTGGATGGACACGCGGCATTGGTTAGTGGGAATGTTTTGAAGGAATTAAAGTATGATGGGAATACCGAAATAGAGGGCGGACATTTGGTGCACGATGCGAATACCCCTGAACGACTCACGGGTATATTGATAGATGCCGCTGCCAATAAAGCCAAAGCAATTTTACCTGAACCTAGTTCTGAAGATTGGCGTAAGTCATTGTTGGCAGCACAAGAACTTTTTATAGCCAACGGTGTTTCTGCCATTACGGAAGCAGGATTGCCACTGGCAAGGATTCAATTGATTGATAGCATGCAGAAGGAGGGAAGTCTCCATATCAAGTTCGTAGCCATGCTAAATCCAGGGCCTAAAGAATTTGATTTTGCTGAAAAAGTAGGGATTTACGAAACACCTCAGCTGAAGGTCTCCTCCTTTAAACTTTATGCCGACGGTGCTCTTGGTTCGCGTGGCGCTCTATTGAAAGCACCATATTGCGACCATGCGGGTCATGGTTTGGCAATTCATGCTCCCCATTATTTCGATAGCATTTGTAATCGGATTTATCAACTCGGATTTCAAGCAAACACCCATTGCATCGGTGATTCGGCCAATTGGCTCCTACTAGAAACGTATGCGAAATACCTCAAAGGTCCCAATGATTTAAGGTGGCGTATCGAACACGCTCAAATAGTTGAGCGCGAAGATTTGCCGTATTTTGGAAACTACTCCATTATTCCTTCTGTTCAGCCTACTCACGCTACTTCCGATATGCCTTGGATTCAAGACCGCCTTTGTCGTGATAGAATGACTGGGGCGTACGCCTATAGGTCATTATTGGCTCAAACTGGTGTGCTTCCTCTCGGAACGGATGCGCCAGTTGAAAATATCAATCCTATTCAAACCTTTATCTCAGCAGTCTACCGTATGAATGAACAAGGTCAACCATCAGGTGGATTTCAGATAGAAGAATCCTTAGCAAAGGAAGATGCTTTACGAGGAATGACGTATTGGGCGGCCTATGCTGGTTTTGTCGAACATCTGTATGGACGTCTTGAACCAACAATGGCAGCGGATTTTGTTATCTATAACCAAGATTTAGAAACCGCAAGCTATGCCAACTTGGTGAATCTATTGCCTCAGTCTGTATGGATAGATGGGGTAAAGTATACCGAATGAGAACTAGAATCTTTGTTGTTGAGAGAATAGAAAATTATGCTATTCGTCTGAATCCCCTTCTTCAAGCATCGGTTTCTCTGCAATAGGTTTACTATCTTTTGGCAGCAATACGGTATAGGCCTTTTTCGATTTATTGGTCAACTGTCGTTGTTGAATCCATGGGTTAAGGTTTTTCAGGTATTTGTAATTGGTCCCTTGTTCGATTGCGAATTCAGGCCAATTTGGAATAGTGCCATCAATTTCCATGCTGCGTGTGGGCACAGCGGTATAAAGAGACTCTTGCTCGATATTAAACCCATATTCACTTTTGCGGGAATAGATTTCTTTGGCAGCAAGAATTCGGAATAAATAGCGGGAGGTTTCACTGTTCAGGTAAAGGTCGTAATACGATTCAACCCCTTGGCTTTTTAATTGACGCAACACCCCATTTTCACCCATATTGTAGGCGGCGGCAGCGAGGGTCCAATTGCCCAATTTCTCTTTATTGTCTTTTAAATATTTGCAGGCTGCTTCTGTTGATTTAATCAAATCATAACGTTCGTCTACCTCACTGCTCACTTCCAGTCCGTAGCGCTTTCCGGTTGTCGCAAGAAATTGCCAAAACCCTGCAGCATTTGCTGGAGAAACCGCATTGGTAAGTCCGCTTTCTATCATACACAAGAACTTGAAATCATCTGGAACCCCATTTTTTGCAAGAATGGGTTCAATCACCGGAAAATATTTGTTGGCACGCTTAAGCATGAGGATGGTATTGCTATGCCAAAAGGTATTGACCAATAGTTCGCGGTCGAAACGTTCTCTTACTTCTGAATCGTTCATCTTCGCGGCTTCTCCTGCAAAATTTAGGTTGCCAGGAATTTTAGGCACCACCAAACTTCCATTTGGATGATTGATAACCATACTTGGTTTTTCTTCCTTACCAGCGATGGAAATAAAAATGAAGGTGGCCAAAATACCGCCACTCAGAAACAGAAGTCCGTTTTTGAAAAGTTTCATACAAGGTTTATTAAAGCAAATATTAAGCCTCATTATTATCCTTCTTGCGCACGCGACGCAACCAACGAGGGAATACAATTATCCCAATAAAGAGATAAGGATAATAGCTCAGTAACCGCCACAGAAATGCTTGGAATGCTGCGAGGTTTGGTAGGGTGTATTCTTTGAGGAAACCTTCAAATACAATCTCTGCAATTCCGCTACTTCCTGGGGTTGGACTGATGAGCATAATCACCCACATCACCATCTGTCGGGCATAGATGATAAAATGATCGGCTGAGGCTACAAATGCCAGTATCAAACAGTTGATGACTAAAAAGCGAGCAGTCCAACTGATGAAAGTCGCCCCAAAGCATTTTAGCCAGAACTGGATATTTTTGCCTTTAAGTTCTTCGGAGGTAACTACAACTTCTTCTCCCACGGCAGCAGCCCGACGTCTGAAGCGACGGATGATTGGCAAGCTAAAAATTCGGATTAAAAAATTTCGAAAACCCTTGGGGTTAAAGAAAACCGACACCGAAATAATAGTGGTAAGCAAAAAGATAAATCCATATCCTGCGAAAAAGAGTCCCTTTATTCCCAGTGAAAATCCAAAGAGATTTTTGTGAAGGTCGATCGGAAACAGGTTGCTCCATCCCGCGAGTACGATGCAGATGGGAACCATAATGATATAGAATAACTCATCGAGAAGGGCAGTGACCAAAACAATGGCCGTACTTTTTCCCAACGGAATTTTTTCTTGGTTGAGAATGAACATCGCCACGCCCGAGCCACCAACTACTGAAGGGGAAAGGGCTGAGGCAAATTCCCAAAGCATGATGACATCAAAGGCTTTTCGCCAGGAGAGCTTTTTGTCGGTCAGGATACGAATGCGAATCATATAACCGATATCGCGGATCGCCATCATCACCAAACACATAAATAGCCAGAAGAAAGCACGTGCCGACCAGTCAATGCCATTATACGCCTGGACGTCGAATTCGCGGTATACCATAAAGACGGTAACGGCTAGTCCAAGCACAATCGGAATGATAACATTCCGGATGCGAAACTGTTTTGGTGCTTCGGTATTAGGAGGGGTTTCGGACAAATTACTGGCCTTGTGCCAGCGAATATCCTTGCTTTTCTCCGAAATTCCTCAACATTTCAACGGAAGTAACAAACAGTTGATCTGAGATTTTCTCTAGAAGGGCCCACATCATTCCTTGACTTGCTTCCCCTTCAGAATCACGTAAAATGATACGTGCCGAATGGTGATTTACACATTCCGTAAGAATGGAGCCACTTGGCCAAACTTGCGTGCCTCGGTTAGAGAGGTTCAAAAGCTTGAATCCATCAGGAATCAAAGCTTCAAGAATCTCGGCAATAGTGTCTGCTGATTTTTCAGAATCGATATAGACATCAATCCCAATAGTTTTTTCAATACCTACTTTTGGGCTCGCCATCATGATGCGGTTTTCAGGGAAGTTTGGCTTTGTCCAGGTTTTCGCCTCGCTCGATGCTTTTCTTGCTTCTGAGCCAGCTGGTACTTGACCTAGGTTGGAAATAATGGCGTCGGCAAAGACAGTGGTATTGCTGGACGGAATCGTTTTATCGCCGAAGTCCCCAGTATGAACTCCTTGCTCTAAGGTGTAAAGAAGCGAATTTTCAATCAAAGCTGCTTGTTCGCTATGGCCTAGATGACGTAACATCATCAAACCGCTTAAAAGCAGGGAAGTTGGATTGGCAATGTTTTTTCCAGCAATATCGGGAGCCGTTCCATGTACTGCCTCGAAAATGCAAATATTGTCACCAATATTGGAAGAAGGAGCGAATCCTAGTCCGCCCACAAGTCCGGCGCAAAGATCCGACACGATATCTCCTTGCAAGTTTGGAAGTACTACTACTTCGAAACGCTCTGGCATAGATACCAGTTTCATGCACAGGTCGTCAACAATGATATCACTTGCATCAATCTCTGGATATTCTTTGGCTACTTCGTAGAAGGTTTCTAAGAACAATCCGTCGGTTAGCTTCATGATATTGGCCTTATGTCCGCAGGCTACTTTTTTGAAGCCTTCTTTGCGGGCCATTTCAAATGCGAAACGATGCACCTGCTCAGAGCCTTTACGGGTGATGAAGCGGCGACAAACGGCTACATCATTTGAGTTCATATGCTCGATGCCACCATAGGTGTCTTCGATGTTTTCGCGTACGATAGTAATGTCAATCGGTACGCCCGCTTTGCTATATACCGTATCAACACCTTTTAATGTTTGGAAGTGACGGCGATTGGCATAGGTGCTCCACGTTTTGCGCGCAGTCACATTGATGCTTTTCATCCCTTTTCCTTTCGGCGTTTCCATTGGGCCTTTGAAAAGAATGGAGTTGCTTTCAATACTTTCTTTCGCTTGTGGGGTCATTCCACTACTAAATCCTTGAAGGAAATAGTCTTTGCCCATTTCAACGAAATCATACTCGAGAGGAACTTGTGAAGCGTCGAAAATGTGTAGGACTGCGTCCATTATTTCTTTTCCGATACCGTCTCCTTTTGCAACTGAAATTTTTGTCATGATGTTTACTGTATTGCCAAACGGGTGCAAAGGTAGGATTTTCATGGGCCAATTCATGTACAAACGAGGGAAAAAAGCCATGTATTTAGTCCATATTTGCTCTTATATTCAAGCCCTTTCGACGAATAGTCAATTATTTATTCGTAGTACACAGCCATGCATCCAATTCGCGCACTCATTCAGCAAGGAGAACACGAACAGCTCGATTTTAAGCAAGAAATTAGCAGTGCGGTAAAGATTGCAAAAACCATGGTTTCATTTGCCAACCACAAGGGCGGACGTTTATTGGTTGGTATTCGAGATAACGGTGCGGTAGCGGGTGTTCGAACGGAAGATGAAAAGTATATGCTCGAAACCGCCTCTGGTTTCTATTGTAAACCTGAGATCCATTTGGAAATTCGTGAATGGGAACTCGACGGAAAACTAGTTCTCGAAGCAATTGTGCCAAATGGTACGAATAAACCGTACTTGGCCCTTGGTGAAGACAAGAAGTGGTGGGCATATATTCGAGTGAAGGATAAAAGTCTGCTCGCTAGCAAGGTGGTTGTAGACGTACTTCGCCGTGCTCAAAGTAACGCTGACGTATTCATTCCATATGGACACAATGAGAAATCATTAATCGACTATTTGAAAAAGAATGAACGCATCACAATCCAAGGATTTTGTAAACTCGTAAATATATCTCGACGAAGAGCGAACCGCATTTTAGTGAAACTAATTGGCGCAGGGGTGATCCGTTCCCATCAAACTGAGAAAATTGAGCATTATACTTTAAGTTAAAGGCAGTTTCGTCGAAAATATAATGCTTTTGGTATCTTTGAATAAGAACCGAGTTATTACATTTTAAACAGGTCTATAATGAAAAAGGGGATTTTTCTTTTACTAGTAGTATTGCCACTATTCTCGTGGGGTCAAGGCAGGCAAGCCAGATTAGAGCTTGTAGCCATGGGTGGGGTGTCAGCTTACTCTGGCGACGTTGGCGGAAATCAAACTAAATTCCTAAGTGATTATATGGATAATTTGGGTCCGGCAGTTGGGCTTGGAATGCGCTTGCATGTTACCAATTTTATGGCACTTAGGGCGAATTTTAACTATGCGATGGTTAGTGGGTCGGACAGCTTAGCTAATGGTGCTGGAAGGGTTGGAAGAAACCTTAGCTTTCGGTCGCCTATTTATGAAGGTTCATTGCTTTTTGAAATCAGCTTATTCAATTGGAAGCACTTGGCAGGAGAGAAAGTGAATAGCACGCGAGGTGGAAGAGCGAACCTCTATATTTTTGGTGGGATGTCGTTTTTTAGCTTTAAACCACAAGCCTACTACCAAGGGCGCTGGTATGATTTGCAACCTTTAGGAACTGAGGGGCAAGGCATTAAACCTGCCTCTTCAAAATATGAACTAACTTCTACGGCATTGGTCATGGGACTGGGTTACCGCTATCTTTTAGGCGGGAGATGGTCTATAGGCTTCGAAGGCGGTTTGCGAAAAACCAATACGGATTACCTTGATGACGTGAGTAAGGAATACTGGGACAATGGTCAAATCGCAGCTACCTATGGAAATGTGGCGGCAGCTTTAGCGGATCGTACGATTGATGAAGAGGGCAATTCAGTATTACGTCCTGAGGGTACTCAACGTGGAAGCTCTAAGGTAAAAGATTACTTCGGGTTTGCTCAAATAACCCTTGCGGTTAAGTTGGGAAAAGATGGCAATTCAGGCCGAGGTGGAGGAAAACGATTCAAAACAAGAAGTCGCTGTTTCCAATTCTAAAAATTCCCTTTCATATTGTACTTTTGCTTCATGAAATTTGGAGTAGTCGTTTTTCCGGGATCAAATTGCGATAAAGACCTCATCTGGGCGGTTGAAAGAGCTACGGGCTCACCTGCTGTAGAGCTATGGCATAAAGATACAGACCTCAAAGGCTGTGATTTTATATTTATCCCTGGCGGATTTTCTTATGGTGATTACTTGCGTAGTGGCGCGATTGCTAAGCTTTCCCCAATAATGGGTGCCATTCAAGAGTTTGCTGCAAACGGCGGATATGTGATGGGAATATGCAATGGTTTTCAGATTCTATGTGAAAGCGGGCTTTTACCCGGAGCACTCCTAAGAAATAATTCCATGCAGTTCATTTGCGAGAATATTTATTTGAAGCCGACAAATTCAAGTTTGCTGACCCTAGGCTTGAATAAGATGGAAGCATTGAAAATTCCAATTGCCCATGGAGAAGGTCGTTATTATATTGATGAAGCTGGGCACCAGGAACTTATTGCGAACGACCAGATTTTATTCCGTTATGCTACGGCATCAGGTGATATCACGGATGAAGCAAATCCCAATGGATCGCTCGATAATATCGCTGGAGTATGTAATACGGGTAAAAATGTTTTTGGCATGATGCCTCATCCAGAACGTGCTGCTGATTCAAATTTATTCAATGAGGATGGGATGAAAATCATCAAAAGTATCCTCTTAGCTGAAGCAGAGGCCTAAGAATTTCTAAAAGTAAATCGCAGTTTTATCTATCTTTCCTTTCATCCTCATCAGGATTTTATATTTTCGCTCTTTCCGATACTAGGATGTACGCACATTTTTTTGGTAAAGTAAGTTCAATCAATCCGACCATGGTGGTTTTAGACTGCCAGGGTGTAGGATATGAATTGCATATTTCGCTCTATACTTTTGAGCGTTTAAAGGATCAAGCTGAAGCAAAAGTTTATGCCCATCTTGCAGTAAAAGAAGATGCACATACATTGTTTGGTTTTTTTGATGAAGCGGAACGCCAACTTTTTCGCCAATTGATATCCGTTCAAGGTATTGGAGCATCCATCGCGCGTATGATTTTGTCTTCTACACAACCCCAAGAATTGATTGGTGCAATAATTCAAGGCAACGTTGCGTTATTGAAGGGCGTCAAAGGAGTGGGTCCAAAATCTGCTCAACGAATTGTATTGGAACTGCAGGATAAAATGCAGAAACAAGACATGGAAGCCGGCTATTCCCTGGGTTTTGCTTCCGGAAATCGAAATAAAGAAGAGGCGATTGCTGCTCTTCTTATGCTCGGATTTGCGAAGACAGCCGTAGAGAAGGTGGTGAGCAAACTTTTGGATGCACCCGACAATGGAGAATTGGCCGTGGAAGAAATTATTAAACGTGCATTAAAAAATTTATAAGCCTATCGACCGACTACTACTAGATTAAAGAAGAGAAAATTTGACTATCAAAACGCTGTCTGGTCTGTTCGCTACGGTGATTCTGTCGGGGATACTTTTTGCCCTAACCGCAAGTCCCGAGCCAGCCTATGATTATTTTCCTTATGATTCTTTTGTTGGTCCTGGTGACAGCACAAACAAGAAAGATTCACTTGCGCAGGATTCGCTCAATCTGAGGTACCCTATTCAAGATAACCCCCTCTATGGAGATAAGCCGGTGAATAACCTCGACTTTGAGGATCCAGCGGTAATCCGAACGGAAACCTATTTCGATACAACAGATGGGACCTATAAAACCCGTCAAGTTGTGGGAGGAAGTGAATACCGCCCAACAGAAACAAAGTCCTTTGATGAATACCTCAAGGAAGTTGAAAAAAAGGAAACACAAAATTATTTCCGCCAACGCTCCAATGCCAACAGTTTCGTACGGGGAGGAGGACTTATTCCTACCATTAAAGTTGGTCCAAAAGTATTTGATAAGATTTTTGGTGGGGGAACCATCGATGTGCGTCCTCAAGGTTCAGCTGAATTAACCTTCGGTTGGAACTATAATGTGGTGCGAAATCCGGCATTTACCGCCCGCCAACAGCGAAATGGTCAGTTTGATTTCAAACAAAAAATTCAAATAAACTTGACAGGGTCGATTGGTGAGCGTCTGAAGATTGCTGCCAACTATGATACTGAAGCCACCTTCGATTTTGAAAATCAAATGAAATTGAATTGGGCGGGGAAAGATGATGATATCATTCAAGGTGTTGAACTTGGAAACGTGAGTTTGCCTTTAAACTCAAGTTTGATCAATCCGGGTCAATCGCTATTCGGACTAAAAACGAAAATGCAGTTTGGGAAGGTTTCGGTTACCTCTATCTTTACACAGCAACGCGGACAATCCACCTCAACCCAAGTAACAGGCGGTGCTCAAGTTACCAAATTCGATATTCAGGCGGATAACTACGACGTAAACCGCCATTTCTTTCTATCGCATTACTTCGCTGATAACTATGATAATTGGCTTTCTAATTTGCCAACGATTCAATCTCCAGTAATCATCAATCGAATAGAAGTATGGGTAACCAATCGTTCCAAAGATGTGAATACTACCCGTGATGTTGTGGGTTATATGGATTTGGGAGACGGAACACCATATAATACCCGCTGGGGAAATTCACCAACCGCACGACCAGATAACCAAGCCAACGCACTGTATGAGACCGTGGCCAATGGGGCGGGATCAGATAAGGTAAGAGCCTCATTTACCACTGTGCAAACCCTGGAAAGCGGAACCTTTTCTTTAGATAAGATTGAAGACTTTCAATACCTCTCGAATGCTAGGCAGTTGAATGCCAACGAATTCACCTTCCATAGACAATTGGGGTATGTTTCCCTTAATACGGCCCTAAACAATGATGAGGTGCTATGTGTGGCTTACGAATACACGATTAATGGTGTGGCGTATCAAGTAGGAGAATTTGCCATTGATGTTCCAGATGATCAGGCAAACCCTAAAATTTTGAACTTGAAATTATTGAAAGGTGCCACCATCACTACAAAATTACCCATTTGGGATTTGATGATGAAAAATGTCTACTCATTGGGTGCCTTCAACGTGCAAGAAGAAAAGTTCTACTTGGATGTAGTCTATGCAGATGACCTTTCAGGGGCAGATTATACCTATCTCCCTGTTCAGAATGAACCGAATGTCGGAACCAATGTATTGATTCGAACCTTGGGCCTCGATAATATAAACGTGCAAGGTGAAGCTACCCCGGATGGGGTCTTCGATTATATTCCTGGTCTCACGATTTACCCGAACAATGGTCGAATAATTTTTCCAGTTCGAGAGCCGTTTGGCTCCTACCTGAATAATAAGTTGACACAGGTAAATAACCAGGAAAAATACGTGTATCAAGAGCTCTACGATTCCACCAAGTGGTTGGCTCAACAAGTCGTCCTCAAGAATAAATTCTTCCTTAGAGGGAGCTTCCAAAGCAGCACCAATAACGAAATTTCATTGAATGCGTTCAATGTACCGCAAGGCTCGGTTAGGGTAACTGCCAACGGTACCCCATTGAATGAGGGGACAGATTATTTGGTAGACTATACACTCGGTAAAGTCACCATCCTCAATTCAGGAATTCTGGAGTCGGGTGCCGTGATCGATGTGTCGTCGGAAAATACGAGCATGTTCAATGTTCAACAAAAGACAGTCGTTGGAACACGTGTGGATTATGCAGTAAATAAAGACTTATTGCTGGGCGCCACTGTCATGCACCTATGGGAACGCCCCCTGACGCCTAAAGTAAATATTGGAGATGAGCCTTTACTAAATACTATTGTTGGCTTTGATGGAGCCTACAAAACAGAATCACGTTGGCTAACAAAAATGGTCGATTACCTGCCGTTTATAGAAACCAAAGAAATTTCTACCATCACCGTGTCTGGGGAATATGCCCAGCTATTTCCGCATCAACCAAAAACGATTGGAGAGCGAGGAACTTCATTTATAGATGACTTTGAAGGCTCAGAAACTCCGTTTGATATGCGCTTAGGGAACAATTGGTTTCTAGCTTCTACGCCTGAAGGCCAGCCGGATATTTTTCCAGAAGGAAATTCATTGGGTGTGCTCGCCGGTTCACGCAGAGCAAAATTGGCTTGGTATACGGTAGATCCAATCTTCCAAAGAAACACTGCGAATACACAGCCTCCAACACCACCGCACTTACAGAACAATACCGCAAGCTCGTCGAATCATTATACCCGTATCATTCAGCAGAATGAGGTATTCCCAAACAAGCAGCTTCAGAACATGGCACCACAGAATTTGCCAACTCTAGATCTGGCATATTATCCAAGTGAACGTGGACCTTATAATTATTCTCCAGATAACCTAAATCCCGACGGTACATTTGCTTCACCAGAACAAAACTGGGCGGGAATTCAACGCCGAATTGAAACGAATGATTTCGAGGCCGCCAATATCGATTATATCGAAATGTGGTTTATGTCTCCATGGATGTATAATCCAAATGTTCGTGGGACTCTCTATCTTAACTTAGGTCAAATTTCAGAGGATGTGCTAAAAGATAGAGCGAAGTCTTTCGAAAATGGATTGCCAACGGATAACTCTATCCCAAATCAAACCCGTGAAACAGATGTTGCCGTTGTTGCAACTGGAAGAACTTTGAATAATGCGTTTGTTAATGAAGAGGCGGCGCGCGAGCTCCAAGATTTAGGCTTGGACGGAATGAACGATGAAAAAGAGCGAGACTTCTATAAAAAATATCTCGACACCCTGGAGCAGCTCCTGAGTCCTGCAGCCTACCAGCAAGTTTTCCTTGATCCTTCTGGAGATAATTATTCGTATCACTCGTCTTCCGTTTTTGATGGACAGGAAGCAACAGTGCTACAGCGGTATAAAAACTTTAACGGTCAACAAGGAAACTCGCCATTGGCTAGTTACCAACCAGACGGATATCCTGTTGGAAAAACAAATGTTCCGGATGATGAGGATATCAACCAAGATTTCTCATTGAATACCATAGAAGAATACTATCAATACAAAGTTGAGATTGATCCGACCAAATTGGTGGTAGGTCAGAACTTTGTTGCTGATGTACAGGTTTCACCGGTTGCATTAGACAATGGACAAACTGAGCAGGTAACCTGGTATTTATTGCGTATTCCGATTAGTGCCTACGAAAAGAAGGTTGGGAATATTCAGGATTTCAAGTCCATCCGTTTTATGCGGATGTATCTCAAAGATTTTGATACGACTGTTGTCATGCGCTTTGCACAGTTTCAGTTGGTTCGGGCTGAGTGGCGTCGTTATCTGAAGTCTTTGGCAGAACCTGTAAATGGAGTGCCAACCACCCCAGTAGATGATACCAAGTTCTCCACGGGAACAGTGAATATTGAAGAAAATGGATTCAGAAATCCAGTTCGTTATGTATTGCCTCCTGGCTTTTATCGCGTAGTCGATCCAACTACTCCGGGTAATGTACAGCAGAATGAGCAGTCACTTTCATTGCGCGTTTGCGATTTGAAGGATGGTGATGCACGGGGCGTGTTTAAAACAACCCGCTTGGATATCCGAAATTACAAGAAGCTGAAAATGTTCGTTCATGCGGAGGAGTCTGAGCCAACAGTCAAAAACGGCGATCTCCAAGCGTATATCCGAATTGGTACCGATTTAGAAAATAATTATTACGAATACGCAGTTCCTCTGGTGATCACTCCAGCGGGTGAGTCCAGCCCAGAAGGTGTTTGGCCAATTGAAAATGAAATGAATATTGACCTGGAAAGCTTTTACGAAAGCAAACAGTTCCGGGCCAATGAAAATGTTCCGCTCACGCAAGAGTATACACGAATGCTTCCCAACGGGGCAACCGTCCGCATCAAAGGCTTGCCGGATATGAGTAATATTCGAGTGGTCATGTTAGGGGTTCGAAATCCGCTGGCAGATGGAAATCCGGCGGATGATGGTCTGACAAAATGTGCCGAAGTATGGTTCAATGAATTGCGGATGTCGGAATTTGTGAATCAGGGCGGATGGGCAGCAAATGGCCGAATGGTGGCGAAACTCGCTGACCTTGGAAATGTTACCGCCTCCGTAAATTATCAAAGCATCGGTTTTGGTGGACTTGATAAAAAGCTTAACGATAGAAACCTAAACTCTACATTTATCTATGATGTATCTGGAACCTTTGAGTTGGGTAAATTTTTCCCAGCCAAATGGGGTATATCGGTGCCAATGTATATTGGCAGGAGCGAGCAAATTATCAAACCGAAATACAATCCTCTAAACCCTGATATTCTTCTCTCAACAGCGATGAATATTGCGCCAAACGAAGAAGAACGACGCAAAATTGAGGATAATGCCGTAGATAAAACGGTAAGACGAAGCATCAACTTTACCAATGTTCGAAAAAATCGCGTGGGAAGCTCGAAGGCACATTTATGGGATATTGAAAATTTCAATGTGAGTTATTCCTATACTGAGCTCACTCACCGCAATCAGCAGATAAAAGAAAATCTTCAAAAAACGTATAGGGGAAGTCTAGGCTATAATTATACCGCCAGTCAGCCGAAGAAGCTTCAGCCTTTCAAAAAGATTGGTAAATCACCGTGGTTGGCAATAATTCGCGACTTCACATTAACGCCATATCCCACTACCCTGGGCTTCAGAACCGATGTGGATCGTTTCTATTCTAGGATGATCAATCGGAATAATGACAACCCGAATACCATCGTTCCGGAGCTATACAATAAGAACTTTACCATGAATCGGTTCTATAACCTGCGTTGGGATTTAACCAGTCAGCTTAAGTTCGATTATACTGCTACCAACAAGGCTAGGATTGACGAGCCAACGGGAAAAATTAGTCGGGATGAAAACCCTGATTCAGTTCAGAAGATTGTCGATAATTTCATGACCGGAGGAAGGAATACAAACTACCAGCAAACACTGAACGCAAACTATACCGTTCCGCTGAACAAAATTCCAATCCTCAACTGGATCAACCTATCCGGACAATACACCACAAACTTCGAGTGGAAAACTGCACCTCCTGCGGCAAGTAATTTGGGGAACGAGATTCAAAATTCTCAAGTGTACTCTGTGAATGGACAGTTTAATATGGTCACCTTATACAATAAGATCCCGTATTTTAAGGATGTGAATCGAGGGAAGCGAAGCAAGCCGAAACGGAAATCTGAAAAAGATGGGGAAGAAGAAACACCGAAGAAAAAAGGTGATGACGAGATGAAAGGTGCAGGACCCATATTTGCTCGCTTGATCATGAGTGTGAAAAATGTTTCCTTCACGTATAGTGTAACCAATGGGCTTGTTTTGCCAGGTTATACAGGAACCACCCAATATTTGGGAAATGATTTTAATACGAATGCCCCTGGTTTGCCTTTTGTATTTGGAAGCCAGGATGCCAATATACGTTACCGTTTGGCAGAGCAGGGTTTAATGAGTAATGACCCAAACATCATCAACCAGTTTGGTCAAAAGCAAAGCAAAACTTTCTCACCAAAAGCCACCTTGGAGCCAATTCGTGATTTGCGTATCGACCTCACGGCAAGCAAAAATGAGATGCGCAATTTGAGCTCTACCTTTAAAAGAGATTCGTTGGGAGAATTTACGGATCTAGGATTACAGGAAGCAGGTAGCTATACCATTACATTCTTCTCCTTGCGGACGGCCTTCGATAAGGTAAATCAACAAGGGAAATCAGCAACATTTACCCAGTTTGAAAATAATCGTTTCACAATGTCAGAGCGCTTGGCACAGGAGAATGGCGTGAACTTGGGTAATCGAGATACCTCGGGATATGTGGTTGGGTACAGTCGTAAACAACATGAGGTATTGATTCAATCCTTTTTGGCGGCATATTCAGGAAAAGACCCGAATGCTTATGGTTTGACTGCCTTCCCTCGTATACCTTTCCCAGCCTGGAATGTTACTTACAGTGGCTTAAATAGGATTAAGAGCTTGGCGAAAATTTTCACGAATATCACCTTCCGTCACGCATATAATTCTCAATATTCAGTGCAGAATTTCACCACTCCTTTGAATCAGGGGCAAGGTTCAAGTACCAACACGGATAATTCACCCCGCTATATCATCAAGGATATCACGATGGCTGAGCAGTTAAAACCGTTACTCAGCGTAGATGTATCCTTTAAGAGTGGTTTAACTACACGTTTGGAGTATAGCAGAACAAGAACGGTTACTTTGCAGCTGAGCAGCTACCGTGTAACAGAAAATAGAACATCGGAATTTAT
>Ga0100380_10003427_pt1 | contig 16803 bp, 17 predicted proteins | sample CryGeymeta201504_FD_80417 | JGI IMG/M metagenome (GOLD analysis project Ga0100380, IMG submission 80417) | Groundwater microbial communities from Crystal Geyser aquifers in Utah, USA - Crystal Geyser metaG 2015-04 | ecosystem: Environmental > Aquatic > Deep subsurface > Groundwater | place... | reverse complement strand
TCTTTGTAGAAGAGGGGAAGCTAGGAGAAAAACCCATTAAAGTTGCTCCGTTTACAATATTACTCATTCCAAGAACGATCACCAATATTCCCGCTATGCTTGTAACTCGTTTGAGGAATGGCCCTTTTGCAGTCGAGGTTAGAGCCCCAATTCCAAAAAGAGCGGGAGCAGTACCCAAGGCAAAAACCGTCATTACCATAGCTGCTGACAATGGATCTTGAAGAGATAAGGCATAGATTTGCATTGATTGCGTAAAACCACAGGGTAAAAAGAAAGTCATGGCACCAAGCAAGGCAGGAGCAAAAGGATTGCTAGAGGTTGATAGATCGTGAATGCGATGTGTGAGAAACTTCGGTGGTTTAATAATGCTGGTCGGAAAAAGATCGAGTAAATGCAGGCCAAGCAGAATCATGATGATTGCCAAAGCAACAATAAAGAATCCATTGACCGTTGAACTTATTTGTACAGATTTTCCTACCAAGCCAACAAGTGCTCCAAAACCGGCAAAACCAACAATGCGTCCAATGTTAAAAAACAAGTGAGGTCTGAGACGAGTTTTTGTACTGGCATTTTTGGCGGTTTTAGCTAAGTGGCTTGAGGTGGCCAAAATAAGTCCTCCAACAACCGCTGTACAAGAGGAAACAGAGGCCACAAGTCCTACAACAAAGACAGCCACGAGCCCGGTTGGTGTACTACCGGCAGAAGGACTCCAAGCCAAAAAGCCCAAGCGTTTAAAAAGGAAGTACAAAGCAAAGACAACAATAAAAATTCCACCAACTCTTTTCCAGTTGATTGGTGTTTTTTCTGGGGGAGATGATTTTGTGTTTGAACTTGCCTCGTAGCCTTGAGGACCGATTATTTCGTTGAGTTCATCTAGACTCAAATTGCGTGATCCAGTGATCTCTAAACTTTTCTTGGCATGAGAAACTGAAACCTTTTTTATACCTGGCACGGTTTGAAGAGTGCGTTCGATGTTTACTTCACAGCTATGACACTTGGTTCCGGAAATTGAAAATTTCTGAGACATATTTGGGTAAAAATAAACAAAATATAATCAAACTAGTTTAAGTTGATCTATTTTATTTACTCCCTCTTGTGTGTGGACAGAATTACGTCTAATTGTTCTGTGTTTGAAAAAAGTGGGGGAGAGATTGTGGAAATGAAAAAGTATTCTCGTGGACTTGGACTGCGAACTTCTGTTTCTGTAAATTGATATTGATAGAAGGTTTTGCTGAGAATGGTTGGGGTCAGCACTTGAGTTGTGGCTGCTTCTAGGCAATGGCGAATGCAAATAGAATCATGTGGAGGCATTTCACAATCCATGCATGGTGACTGTTCGATTGTCGTCATTTCTCCTTCAAAATGTTTGTGTGGAGAAAAGGCTGCTGCTACGCCACCCACATGAAAAAACCCCAAAATCATGGCGAATAGGGTCATTGAGAGGATGTTTTTGATTGTTTTTGGAAAAGAGAGAAAATTCATACGTTAAATGTATTGTACATGATTGGTTTGATTTGGGTAGTTTTTGGTGTTTGTTTGGTGTTTATATGTAGACTGTCGGGCGCTCTGGTGAAAATTTCCTCAAACGTTGAAGTCTACAACTGGGGATGCCGCCTTCAAGTGTTTTCGGAAAATTTCACCAGAGCGCCCTGTGGTTGGGGTGTAGATGATGGTAAACGATGTAAAACATGCTTAAGTGTCCATGAATAAACACACATATCGTCATTCTGAGGAGTTCGACGACGAAAGAATCTGAGCTAGGGTATTAAAGACACGAAAGACAGATTCTTCTCCTCCTAGGCGGATCATCATGACAATATGTGTTTATCAATTCGTTTCTTTTTATAAAAGCCAAAAGTGTGGTACAAAAATTGTCTAGGATAAGCCAATCAGGTTTGTGGTTTGTAAAATAGAATCTATGGAAGCGATCAAAATAAAAGAAGTTACCAAACGTTACGACACAGGCACTCAGGCTTTGCAGGGTGTTGATATTGAAGTTAAAGAGGGAAGCATGACAGCTCTTTTGGGGGCTAATGGTGCTGGAAAAACAACAATCATTGGAATTTTAACGGGGCTTGTAAAAAAGACTTCTGGGCAGATTGCTGTAATGGGGAAAGATATTGATCTTTACCCGGAAGAAACTAGGGCTCTTATTGGAGTTGTTCCACAAGAGTTTAATTTTAATATTTTTGAAAAGGTTTTAGATATTGTGGTTAATCAAGCCGGTTATTATGGAGTACCCAAAAAGGTTGCCACCAAAAAAGCTGAAGAGTTATTGAAAGAGCTTGGTCTTTGGGAAAAGAGAAATGATATGTCTCGCACTTTGTCTGGGGGCATGAAACGTCGTTTGCTAATTGCGAGAGCTTTGGTACACGAGCCAAAAATTCTTCTTTTAGATGAGCCTTCGGCTGGTGTGGATGTGGAATTAAGACGTGGAATGTGGGAATTTATTCGCAAGCTACACCAAAAAGGAACAACAATTCTGTTAACCACTCACTATCTAGAAGAAGCAGAACAACTTTGTGAACGAGTGATTATTATGAAAAAAGGAACAGTGGTAGTTGAGGGGGCAGTAAAAGAGTTGTTGCGTGGCCGTGAATCTCATGGTTTTATTTTGTCGGTAGAAGGAAAGATTACAGAAGGGGGAGAGTATAGATTGTCTAGAATTGACGAAGAGAAGGTGGAAGCAACTGTTGTGTCCAATAAGTCGATCACTGATTTGGTTGATTATCTTAAAACACAAAATGTAGTCGTTCGAGATATAAGTGCCAAAGGAAATCGTTTAGAAGAATTATTTTTGGAATTGTCGGCATAATATATGAATTTTTCTATTTCTCGAGTGGCTTACATTACAATCGCCCGCAAAGAGGTTGGTCGAATATTACGAATTTGGACACAGACTTTATTACCGCCAATCATTACGCAGTCTTTGTATTTTGTGGTGTTCGGTGCTTTTTTGGGACAGAGAATCGGTGTTGTTGCCGGTTTTTCCTATGCCGCTTTTTTGGTGCCTGGTTTGATTTTAATGGCAGTTGTGACTAATGCATTTTCCAATGTTTCAAGTTCATTTTTTGGTGCCAAGTTTCAACGAAGTATTGAAGAATTGCTGGTGGCTCCGGTTTCACCAAGTGTGATTATTTCGGGATACGTTACCGGTGGATTGTTTCGTTCTGTTTTGGTGGGAATTGTTATCTTTTTCGTGTCGATATTTTTTGTGCCCCCAAGTGTATCGCATATTTGGGCCATTGCATTTTTCGGTATCATGACAGCGCTTCTTTTTTCTTTGTTCGGAATGTTAAATGGACTTTTTGCTCGCAAATTTGATGATGTCAGTATTATTCCAACTTTTGTTTTGACCCCGCTTACGTACTTGGGAGGAGTTTTTTACGACATAAATAGCCTGCCTCCATTTTGGAAAAACATTTCATATCTAAACCCGCTCGCTTATGCGATAGACGGATTCAGGTATGGTTTTTCTGGCATTGCGCGTACTCCAGTGTTATTCAGCTCCTTGGCACTTTTTGGGGCAGTGGTTGTAATGGCCGTGTTACTCATGATTCTTATTCGTCAAGGTGCGGGGCTTAAAAGCTAATTAAACTCTAGTTTTTGTTGACTTTTTGATATACACAAGGTATTGTCACCGGTCTCTGTTTTAACCCCCAGAGACAAGAAGGAGTCACTCATGAAAGCAAATTCTTTTCGGATGATGTTCGTGGTTTTTCTCTGTGCTGTGGCCGCCATTTTCTCGGCAGCAAGCAGTTGCAAAAAACAAGACACGGCACCGAAAGACCCTGTGCCCGTGCAAGAAAATCACCAAAAGAAACAAGCCCCATTGCCAGACAAAGTACTTTCAAAGTCTAATCTGGGCTGGCCGATTGTTGATGAGATTGTAGATAAGAGAGAATTGTATTTTTCTGTGGTGGGACTGCAAAAATATCCTGGTGCAGAATTTTACAACGAGGAATACTTCCGTTCTTTAAAAAAAAGAAAAGAAACAATTCTTACTTGGAGTAAGGAGAACAAACCTGTCATTGTTTTTGTGGGGCAGATTCACATAAGTTCTACCGGTGAAACTGTTACGGAAGAAAAATATGAACGTATTCAAATGGTTCAAGATTGGTCTTTTGATAAAGTAAAAGAACAGTCTGATGCCACGGTTATTACTTTTGAAGACAGTGGTTCTGATGAAAGAGTTACTGTAGATACAATGGTCTATAATCTACGCCGAGAGACGCAAATAATGGCCAAACAGTATCCACAGCTACTCAATCTGACAGATAAAGATTTTGAACAGATTGTTTTGAATGATCAACAGGCATCTGTTCGATTGGTTCGAGAAAAAAATTCACCTCCAATCTATTTTGGTGAGGAGTGGCCAAACAGAATGGAGTTACGGGTTCTGATGAATTTAAACTCCATGCTGACAGAGGACAATAAAGAAATCACCAAAGATTTCGTCTTTAATTTCAATCGCTTGCGTTCTGAAATTATTCTTATTCGTACGCTCGAGTTTTTAAAAAAACTCAACGGTCACAAAGGTGTAATCCTGCAAGGTTACATGCACGGACAAGACATCAAGGGTTTTGAAGATGAGTACGGTGTAAAGGTTGAACTTGTCATGCCAAAAGTTGCACCGGCGCCGTAGTGGTCGATTTGTTTCAAAAGTATCTTACCGCACTCATTTTAAATGAAGTGCGGTTTTTTTGTTGCTAAATAGGGTATGATGTAAAACGTATGAAACAATATCAGATGATTTGGATGTTGGTCGGTGTTTTGTTTTGTATTTCCCCTTTGTCGGTTAATGCAACTTTTGATCATGTGCGGGGGAGAATTTTGCTTGATGTAGAACAAAAAGGTGAAGCTTGGTATGTAATGCCGACAACGTATAAACGTTATTCTTTAGGGCGACCAGAAGAGGCTTTTAATGTCATAAGGACGCTGTCTTTGGGTATTTCTGATACCAACTTGAATCAAATACCTAAGGAAGAAGATTATTGGGAGGGTAATACAGATTTTCGAAGAAAAATGGCGGGCCGACTCTTGTTACAAGTAGAACAGCACGGTGAAGTTTGGTATGTGAATCCAGTTGATCAAAAACGTTATCTGTTAGGTAGACCAACAGATGCTCTTCGGGTTATGCAAGAGTTGGGACTCGGTATTACTCACGCCAATCTACAAACAATTCCAACTTCTTTGGTTGTTGCTCCTTATGTTGTGCGGAACGTACCTTTTGCCTCACAAGCACCTCTTGGTGATTGGAGCGATGAACGTCAATCAGAAGGTTGTGAAGAAGCATCGGCAATTATGGCTGTTGCTTGGGCTCGAGGAGAAACCGTCACAAAAGAACAAATGCGCGATAGGGTTATCTTTATAGCAGATCAAGAGCAGCAAAAATACGGAGAATTTCGCGATACATCTGTAGATGATACAGCTAATCGTATTGTGCGTGAGTTTTTGGGGTACACAAACATTCAGGTTATTCACGATATAACAGCACAAGACATTGCTCAAGAGGTAACTACAGGTAAAGTGGTTCTTTTGGGAGTAAATGGGCGTATATTAAAAAATCCCAATTATTCTGGCCAAGGACCACTGCAACACATGATTGTTGTGATCGGGTACGATCCTTTTACAGACTCGTTTATAACTCATGATCCCGGTACTCGTTTGGGGGAGAACACTAGGTATTCCGCCAATGTTTTGCAGGCAGCGCTTTTGGATTACCCAACAGGTTGGCATGAAAAAATCACCCCCGGTAAAACGGGGATGATTGTTATTTCGCGGAACAATTAATGTCGTTATTTTTTCTTTTTACTGATCGATTTGGCGATAAAATTGAAGTATTCGTCAAAAAGTTTTTTGGCGTCGAATCTTTTTGTGACCGTTTGAAGTCCATTTGCAATAAATGACCGACGAATTTCTTGATCATTAAGGAGTATCAAGATTTTGTGAGCTAACATACTGGCATCATTTGGGTTGGTCAAAAAACCATTCTGACCATCAGTAATGATTTCTGGAATACCGCCAACTTTGGTGCCGATAACAGATAAACCACAAGCCATGGCTTCAATGAAAACTTGGCCGAATGTTTCGTTTTCTGAAGCGAGCACAAACACATCTGATCCGGCGTAGACTCGAGGCATTTCATCGAGTTTAAAGGTCTGCACAATTACTTGGTTCTCAACGCCGTGAATTTGAATAAAACCATCGAGTTTCTTTTTGGCTGCTTCAAATTGTTCGTTGAGGCGTTTTGGTGGTTTTCCAATAGCCAGCAAAAGACGTAAGTTTTTGTCTTTGTGGGCAATTGTAGAAAAAGCATTGATCAAATCAATAAAACCTTTTTCTTGCAGAATGTCGCTGTAGCCTTGAAGAATTCTAGACGCACAAAGAATCACTTTATGCTCCGGTGTCAGTTTTAAACGTTTTTTGAGCCATGTTTTTGAGAGGCTTGTGTTGAATTCCTCGGTATTTACACCTAAGTATTGTGTGGTCAAACTTTTAATATGGGCACCTTTTTGGAATGTGTCTCCAGCCACACTTTTGCTGACACAGATTATTTTTTCCCAAAAAAGATTGTTGATCAATTCTGTTTGAATATCTCGGGTGGCAAAGGAGTGAAGGTGCAAAAATAAAGGAATCTTTTTGGAATGACAAGCCATGTTGGTCAAAAGACTGTAAGGAGGAGGCAGGCTTAAGTGAAAATTTTGGGCAATAACTGCATCAATTTTGTTTTTATCAATAAAATCTATCAAAAACTCAAAGAACATTTGGGATTTTTCTTTGATAGATTTTTTTGAAATAGCATTCGTTTCTTTGGTTTTACGGGCTTTTTGAGAAAGAGTTAGTGATTCTAAAAAATAGATTGTCACGTTCTTTTTTCTGATGATTTCGTTTTTGGACTGAACTGGTAAAATGAAATAAAAATGTCCAGGACGATCTTGGCAGAATTCAATCAGATTTTTGGTGTGTCTCTCTATTCCACCGACACTTAAATAAGGAGAATCCGGGCTTATAATCAGAAAATTCATTGGATGATTCAGAGTTGTTAATTATGATACGCTATTCGGCGGTTAGACGAGCGATGGACAATATTAGCATTTTTTGGCATTTTAGTCAAAGTTTCCAAGAAATTTGCATGTTTTTTACGCGATGCTGGTCTATGGGCTACACCCTCCAAAGTCTTGTGTATAAAGGAGGGGCGGGGCTTGAAGTTTTTAATATAATATGGTATAAACTGCTCCTTCTATGGCTCAAAATAATGTTGTAGTTAGATTTGATGATGTGTCCTTTGGATACAGCTCAGATAACCTCATTTTAGATGAGGCTAGTTTTTCTGTGCGTGAAGACGCAAAAATGACCCTTATGGGTCAAAATGGTGCCGGAAAGAGCAGTATGTTTAAGCTTATTACCGGTGAATTAACTCCAGATCGGGGCAAAATTCACCTAAAGTCTGGAGCTACCATTGCGACAGCTAAGCAGGTAATGGCCCGCGAGCATTTAACAGAAACAGTGCGCGAGTACTTTTCTCATGCTTTTGTGGAGGTTCCTTATAATGTTGATAAGTTGATCAACGAAGCTTTGGAGGTAGTAAATTTTACAGCACCTCTCGATAAGCTTATTGGCGACTTTTCTGGTGGTCAGCAAGCTCGTTTACTATTGGCTTATGCCATTATCCAGGAGCCAGATATTCTGCTTCTAGATGAGCCAACAAACAACCTGGACAGTGATGGAATTGATCATTTGACCATGTTTTTGATCATGTACCCAAAAACTGTACTGGTTATTTCTCACGACGCCGACTTTTTGAACAGTTTTACAGAAGGTGTTCTACACCTCGATGTTTTTACTGGTAAAGTCGAAAAGTACGAGGGAAACTACACAGATGTAGTCGAAGAGATTGCAGCTCGTGTTGAGCGTGATCGTGCCAAAAATGCCCAACTTCTAAAAACCATTCAAGATCGCAAAGATAAAGTGAACTTCTTTGCGCACAAAGGTGGTAAAATGCGTAAACTTGCTAGCAAGTTACGAGATGAAGTTGCTGAAGCAGAAGAAAACATGGTAGATGTGCGCCGGGATGATCGTACAATTGGGGAATTTACTATCCCAGCCCAGCATTTTGCTGAGCCAATTGTGCGTTTAACCGGAGTTAAAGTTATTAAAAATCACGAACCACTCCACGCAGAAGTAGATATTGTCCTTCGAAAAGGCAATCATTTGCTTATTTCGGGTCCAAATGGCATCGGTAAGAGTACGCTGCTGCGTTCACTTGCCGAGGGCAAAAACCCCGAAGCCAGCATCACAGAAGGAGTAAAAGTCGGCTATTACAAGCAAGACTTTTCCGGACTCGACTTTTCACAGACAGCGTACGACTCGCTGTCAGACATGATGGATATGCCAGACAATGAGGCCATTAGGCGCACGGGCGCCAGGTTTCTATTGAATGGGGACGCATTAGCCACTCGTGTCGGTGCATTGTCAGAGGGACAAAAAGGGCTACTATGCTTTGCCCGCTTTGTACTTCAAGAGCCGGGACTCTTAATCTTTGATGAGCCCACGAATCACATTAATTTCCGCCATTTGCCCGTTATTGCACGCGCATTAAATGAGTATGAAGGCTGCCTAATTATGGTCAGCCACACCGAGGACTTTGTGAAACAAATAAGTTTCGATAGTACCCTCGACTTGGCCACGTTCCTCAAGTAATCAATATTATGAAACCATTCAACAAAAAAGGTTCTGGTAACTGGAAATCTAAGGGTCAAGGAGGTTCAAGCCATGGAGGCGGATTTGGCGGCGGATTCGGTGGCGGCGGTTTTGGGGGAGGAGCCCGACGTGGCGGTGGTGATCGTTTTAGCGACGATCGTCCTGCTATGCACAGTGCAGTTTGTAACGCATGTAACATTGATTGCCAAGTTCCGTTTAAACCAAACGGACGCAAACCAATTTACTGCAGCAATTGTTTCCGTAAAGAAGAAGGTGGCGGACAATCAAACTCACGTTTTGGAGGAAACGATCGCAACGACCGCAATGACCGAAACGATCGTTTTGATCGCAACGACTCCTACGAAAAACCTGTTTTCCGAAGTGCTCCACGCGAAAACAACGACATGGTTCTAAAACAACTCAAAGAACTTAACGACAAAATGGATCAAATCCTAAATGCGTTAATGGACTTAGGAGACGAATCAATGATCGACGAAGACGGAGAAGACGAGGTAGAAGTGTAAAGTTACGAATCAAACAAAAACGAACGGCTAATCCCGTTCGTTTTTTTGTATTATCATCTGCTGATTATTCTGATGTTTTTCCATCAAAATGCTCTTCTATTTCATCTGCTTTGGTATGTTCTACAATGCCGTCTTTGTGTGCTGGGGGAGAATAAACAGTATAAAGTTTCAAATCAGTTTCTCCAGTATTGATAATATTATGCTTGGTTCCAGCTGGAACAACCACAGCAAAATCGGTAGCCATTTCATGTTCAACATCATCTAAAAAAGCTTTGGCAGAACCTTGCTCAATTCGAATAAACTGATCAAGATTGTGCACTTCCGAGCCAATCTCTTCACCGGCTTTTAAACTCATCAAAACCAACTGACTGTGCTCTGTTGTATAAAGCACTCGACGATAATCTGTATTATCTAATGTTTCTTTTTCGATATTCAAAATGTAGCCTTTCATATTTTTTACTTTATCAGTGAGTAAATAGCCCAAGCAAGTAATCCAAACCAGACAATTATAACTGGCCAGGATTTTTTCCAGATAATACTTTTGTGTTTTATTACTTTTTCCATGTATGGCAACAAGTGTTTGCTGTAAGGAACAATAGTTGCGGCAATTAGGAACATGAGAATAAAGATACTAGCAAAAAATTGTGCGGCATCAATGAGTGGTGAGGCCAAAAAAATACCAACTAAACCAATAAGTAAGAAAATCCATTGAGAATAAGGACAGCCAAATATTGGACGCACAACTTTTTCCATCCAGATTTTGGGATTAGTTAGAACTATTAACATTTTAACGAGAGCAAACACAATAACAATCCAGGCCATGATTTGCAGAGCTGTCATATAAAATAAGACTATTTAGTAATATCTTTACTATACTCCTTTTTTGTTGATTGATAGAATACACTCATATGATAGACAAAAGATTTATTGGCAAAGTTCCTCAGAATCGTGAAGGTAAACGCGAACCATCAGGAGATTCAGTAAAAAATAGGCGTAATCAAATAGAAGTTTTAACGAGAGAGATCAATGATTTGCGTGAAAAAATAAGGTTGGATAGGTATAAAGATGTAGATATTTTTAGTAAAGTAAAAGAAATTGAAAAACGCAAAAAGAGATTAGAGTTTACTTTGATGTCTAAAGAAGAACAGGATGCTTTGCTACTTTATATTCAAGAATTACAAAACAAAGTAAATGTTTTGTCTGAAGAAAAAGATAATGATAAAGATGCATATGGCATAGAGGGTCGCAAACGTTTTATATTAGCATTATCAGAATTACAAAGGGAGAAAAACGGTTTGCCGGAAAAAGTTTTGAAAGAGTTTCTGGATAAAAACACAGAGAAAACCCAAGAATACGAAAATAATTTCGAAGCTAGATTCGAAGAAACAGCCAAAGAAGCCATTAATCATGGTGTGGCTCGTTTGGCAAAAAGTTTGCTTGAAATCAAAGAAAAAACAGGTTCGTTACCAACGGTTGTTTTGTATCCGGAAACAACATCACGTCCACTCAGATATGCCATTAAGCCCTTATTAGATAAAATATATAGTGAAGCTTCACAAAAATTGCCGGGAGAATTTTTTGTTAAAACTTATTCTGGTTTAATCAAAGAAGATGACCATATTAGAAAAGTAGAAGAAATGAAGAAGAAAATAAATCTTTTGAATGAAGAAAGAATTGAATCAATCAATGAAAGCGAAAAATTATTACGTTTATTAAAGAGTTCTTCAAAAAAAGAAAAAGAAACTCTAAGTACTCAAATTGATAGTCTTTGGCAAAAAATACAAAAAATAAATCAGGATATTTTTGATCAAAAGGAACACGTGGGGTCATTTGAGGATCTTCAATTTAAACAAGTTACAGAAGACAGAATAAAAAATATCTTAAAAACAACAAGTTCTGGGCCTATTTTGATTGTTGATGATGTGGTTGGATATGGTAGGACTTTTTCTGGTTTGGAAGAAAATTTAACAGCACTTAATCGTCAAAAAGACGCTAATTATTTTGCGTTTATCAGTTTGGGTGATTCTGTAGTCAGAAATCTTTCTGTTATAGACATGGATCGAATTTCGATAGGTGTTGGCTCCTATCATTCAAATAATGAGGAAGATTACAAAGACAGAACAGGATTTGTATTGCCGGAAACAGATGAAGAAACAGGTTTAGAATGGGGTGAACTACAAATGCGGGGTTTTCCTTTTAGAAAAGATAAAGAAGAAACTACTGGGGTCAAAAAAGACCAAGAATCACTTAATCCATTTGTTGAAAGATCAGATAATGCTGATTTTAAGAAAATGAAAGCGGTACGCACAAAGTATCTCAATTGGGGGAAAGAGGCTGTTGAGAAATTATAGTGTGAGGGGTCAGGTCTTGCTAATGACTTTTTATTATTTTTTTTGGTGTTTATATCAAAAAGTCATTAGCAAGACCTGACCCCCCTGCTCATTGAAATATATGCTATCCTGTACCTGTATTAATTTAATTTTTGTTTAACCAAAAATTATGGAAAACAGAAGCACGCCGGAAGGAATGATTCGTCATCCTGAAGTGTCAAAAAAAGAAGCTGAGACAAAAAGTTTCCTTGATAAAATGTATGACAGTGTTGCAAATGGTAAACGCCAACTCGAGCTTTTAATGGACGATCCAACTGTTTCAGAAGCGGCAAAAGCAACTGCCAGAACAATTATTAATACAGCAATTGCCATTGTTGATGTTGTACCCGGTTTCGGTGAGGTTTTTTCTTGGGGAGCAGATGCAGTAAAGGCAGCAGATAGAATACGTCGTTTGCATTTGGCTATGAAGCGAGGTGTTGAACTAAAGCAAATTCCACCAAGTGTTTTAGATTTAACACCGGACGTTGGTATTTCTGTTGCTGTTTTGACTGAAGCAATTGAGCCTCTTACAGCCGGAATCGCACCGTCACATGCTATAGAAGGTTCCATGCAGCTTTATCATGATTGGCCACGAATGAGGGCCGGAGTCAACAGGGCTCGCGAAATTTTAAAAGCCGATGCTGATCGAGTTAAAGACCCAAAAGTACAGGAGGCTATTAAACTTTTAACTGAATAAATATGGACAAAAGAGAGGCTCTCAAAACACTTATTCAGGCAACTGATTTAAGTAATGAGCAGAAGGAAGAGTTGATTAGCATGTTGCCGGATATGACCGACGAAGAAGTTGCCGAACTTGGTAAAAAAATGGCCATGCAAATGACTCATTCAGCAGAAGCCGCAGAAAAAGCCATTGAAGCGATCGATGAAATGATTGAACAGGTAGAAAAAACAGAGCAAGAAGCGTAAGACTAAAGGCAAAAATCTCCTCAGCTAAAATTGAGGGGATTTTGTTTATTTTTCCTGAGATGCTTTTTGTTCCATGTCGAGTTGCCAGATTGTTTTTTGTTCTTTGTAAATCACCACAATCAAACCAATGAAAGAAATCAAAAGAACGTACGGTAAAACTAGGGATAAATATGTTTTTCCAAAAAGCAACAACAGGGCGTTGATGACGATAAAAATTAGGCGAATTTCTGTGGGGCCTATGCCTAGGTGGGCTATGCGAAATTTGTTTGAGGCAGCCATGGTTAAAAAAGAATTGACCATGAATCCGCTTGTGAGTGCAAACACAAAGAAGAATATCCATTTTGATTGATCAGGTAGCAGAATCATGTAACCGATCATGATTGAAGCTAGAAAAAAATAATCAAGAAGATGATCCATGTAATATCCCCAGCGAATCAATCCTGTGTTTCTGTGTCGCCCAACAGCGCCGTCTAATGAATCGGTAATCCATTGTAAAAAAATCATAGCTGACACACCCCAAAGCCAAGTAATGTTTTGTACAGCCAAAAAACTAAATACAATTATACAAATGCTAATTGGCACAGAAGCCAATGTTAAATGATATGTTTGTAGCCATTTTGGTACCCAAGGAAGGGCTGAACGAATAAAATACTGTTCTGGCTTGTGGAGAATTGAAGTGCCAACTTTTTTATCTCCAGCGAATTTTTCTGCGTGGTTCATATGCTAAGCACTATAATCAAAAAGAAAGACCTCGAACAGGTCGAGGTCAGGGGGTGAAAGATTAGTTCACCGCCAAATGGTTCTTGGCGGGATCTTTTATCAACATCTCTTTCATGCATTCTCTGCAGGCATACAACAGGTGAATGCCATCATTGTGTGGTTTGGAGTACAAGGCCGTCACTTGTTTTTGACAGGTTGGACAGTAGGCGGTGATGATGGTTTTTAGTTCACTCATCGAATGAGATCTCCTTTTGTTGGGATCAACGGCGCTTCTTGCCATTCCCGTTTTTGCCGTTCTTTCCATTTCCGTTTCCTTCACTGTGTTCTTCGAAGGTGAAAACGGGTCTGGGTGAAGGCATGTCGTCGATGTGAATTTTGCCTTCGAAGATGCACTTGCAATTGACCCCGTGCTCGTTGTAGAGGAGAGTCCGGCCCTCCTCCGCGTCGCTGGCGATTAGTTCTGTTACCTCGTTGCACTTTGTGCATTTACCGAAGACTTTGACAGTCATGGTTTCTCCTCCTTGGTGTTGAGATAGTTAGATGAAGACAATGATTCATCTGTTGCGTGTTTTTTACCTCAAAAACAGGTATTTTGTAAAGTAAATGGGGTATACTTAGAAAAGTAAGTGTGATAGATAAAAGTACAGGTTAACCTTGACAAAACAACCAAAAAGTGCTATATTTAGAGCTTTAAAGTGATATTTTGGAGGACTGTCTGGCTTGATTCATTTAAGGTGAAACAAGCCAGGAAGTTCTCAATTGGTGAGGATTTCCGGTTCATTCACAACCAAGGGGCAAAAAGCCCCACAAGGAGGTGTCCATGTTCAATCGTCTTTTTGTGTCTGTCGTGATCTCATTCGTTCTCGTTTTCTTCATCGCCGCTTGCGGTGGTGAAGGTGCGAGGAATAATGAAACATCCAATGACTTCACGATGAAGTCGGGCGACGGCTTCGTTTTCCAAATGGAGAGCGAGGCGTTTGTTCCCGACGATGATTCGGTGAATGTCGTGCAGGGTCCCGATGTCGATGAAGTCGACGCAGGCGCTGACACGACGGAGACGGATGCAGACGAAGATACGGACGCAGAAATTCTGCCCGACGTGTCTGTCGATGTCGAGGTTGATGCTGAGGCCGATGTGGTGGAAGACACCGCTGAAGTCGATGCTGAGGCCGATGTCGCCGTCGAAGATGGTGTTGCAACGCCAGATGTGACTCAGCAGGCCACGTTGTCGTTTGATTGGGTTGAGGGTCCCAACATGGAACCTCGACTGATTGATGCCACTGTGGAGCAAGATGTGACGATCGACACCCTTCGCCTTTGTGCGGAGGGGGGAGACGTCAATCTGAGTCAACTCACTCTTCGTTTTTTTGGGGACTTCGGTACCCATGACATGAAGGTGAGTTACGGTGCTGAGAGCACTGTGCTCCACAATATCAGTGGTTATACGAATGCTTCGGTTTTGTTCTCACAGGGATTCGAGATTGCCTCGGGAACCTGTGAAGACTTTGCCGTTGAAGTTTATATGACCAGTCTGTCCGGGCGTTTCCGCTGGATCCGAACGGCTTTTGTGAATGTGGGTATTGCAGATGGTGTCGCCATTGCGTATCCCGCAAGCTTCAATAGCCGGGTGTTGATTTCAGAGGTAAATGTTCAGGCCCACTTGGTTGCTTACAATGCTGTGCCTGTTGAAAATCTGGTTTTGGGAAACGATTCCCAGAATCAGATGATGGCCCATTTTGGACTGTCTTCTTATGTAACGGAACATGTTTTTGTGAGATCGGCTCGTTTCCGTGTGGAGACAGTTGGTAATCACGACGATGTTCCTGGGTGGTTGGCGGCGAATCGTAACAGGTCGGCCAATCTCGAGCACACGTACCAGAACAACGAGTTTGCGCTCGGTAATGGTTCTGTGTTCGAGTGGGTGCCAGAAAATGGCCCCATGGAGCTTGGTTGGGGGAGTTCATTGGAATTTCGTTTCTTCTTTTCCAATGTTCCGGCGGGTTTGGAGCAAATCCAAATCTTTCTGGAGTCAGTGGAGCTGGAAGAAGGCGAAGTTCTGATCGATGTGCTTGTCGACAATTTTTGGAGAACTGTTCCTTTTGGAGGAAACCTTCCTTGGAACATTGTTCAGTTTGTCGAAGTCTCACCTGACGGCTTTGTCTCTCCGCCCCGGGTGGATTGGTTCGGCCTCAGTCAGCCCGATCGTGTGGTTAACTATGTTGACCCCGCGCTCATGGGTTGCATTCCGAGCACCCCCAATGGTTGCTACTTGCTTCGGTTGGGGGCTCAGCTCGGAGTTGATGGGGTGAGCTTGTCGTCGCTTCGTATGTCGTTTGTGTCCACTAACATGGAGACATTCGATGTAGTCGTGGCAGTGCGGCCTAGCCAGGACGAGAACTTCGTTAGGAACTACGCCTTCCAAATTCAACCCGGTGAGAACACTCTGGAAATTCCAGAAGAGATCTCGTTGGTGTATGGGTTTGGTTGGTCACAGCTCGACGTGCGAGTGTATCCGGTCGCTAACAGCGATCTGCAACTGTTGGCCACGGCCAGCATGTGGGCAGAGCCGGAGCTCTCGATTACGGTCGAAGAGCTGAAGTTCCGCCGGGGGAGTGTTGAAACGGACGCTGTGGTGTATGCACCTAATGTCCCCAGTAACGCTCCTTTTGCCAGTCAGCCCTTTCCATACACGGGCGCCCGCATGGTGTTTCATGAGGCAGAAATCTGGCTCAACAACAACTATTCGGGCGGGCCGATTCGAGGGGTCTCGATGGCGAATTACGGCGGAGAAGCTCTTGAGCTTTTCCGGGCCGACTTTGCCAATGTGTATGGTGGTGTTTACTTGCGGAAGCTGCGCTTTTTGCACAATTCCGGCAAAGTTGCACCTCCGTTTGCGGAGATCACTGTGCGGGTCAACTCGAACGTTTTTGTTCTTGTTGACTGGAATCGCATCGAGGCGATCTTTGAAATCGCTGGTAACTCAGCATGGTTCAATTCTAATTCAGAATTTTCAGTCGCAGTAGAGGGGCACAACCCAATCGAAACGACCGAATTTCTGCAGTTTGAATTGGTCGAGATGCAAGCTGTCCCCGAGAATCGTGAGGAACCTTTGGTTCCTGTTATTCTTGATGAGGACAGTGAGGGGAACAGAACACTTCTGAACGAAGTTGATTCGATCCCCGGGCGTCGCTGGTTTATCGGCGAGTGAGTTTTTTCTTTTTCTTGTGCGTTCAGACTTGAGCGCAAAAACACCCGAAGCAATCTTGCTTTGGGTGTTTTGTTTTACTTGGAACCAGTTTATTTTTTAATGGTGGGTTTAGAAGAGGGGACTTTAATGGTAAAAGTTGTTCCTTTTTTGGATGTTTCGTAGTTTATTGTGCCTTGCATTGCTTCTATAAAGCGTTTGGCTAGGTACATTCCTAGTCCCGTACTTCCGGCACCGCCATGAAGTTTTGTTTTAACTTCAAACATTTCTCTTTGCACAGAAGCCGGTATTCCGGTGCCGTTATCTTTTATTTCAAAGGAGACGGTGTTGTTTTTTGTAGCAATTGCAGATACGG
>Ga0100380_10003426_pt1 | contig 16805 bp, 12 predicted proteins | sample CryGeymeta201504_FD_80417 | JGI IMG/M metagenome (GOLD analysis project Ga0100380, IMG submission 80417) | Groundwater microbial communities from Crystal Geyser aquifers in Utah, USA - Crystal Geyser metaG 2015-04 | ecosystem: Environmental > Aquatic > Deep subsurface > Groundwater | place... | reverse complement strand
TACTGGCGCTAAATAAAACGACAAGCCTCGGAAACAACGAATTAAAGGGAGGGGGAAATGGTTGTAAATTATTGATACAGCAAAATGAAAATAGGGTTAGTGGTATAAAAGCGGAGACTCATGGCATTTAAATTAACTAAAAACCTTTGCCGTCGTCTGCGGACAACCACTTGCCATGGTCTATGGTCCATGGACTATGGTCTGCTAATTACCAAGCTCCTTCACGGCCAACCACGCCATCAACCCTGCTCCAACTAGCAAGGCATCCTCATCGATATCAAAGGTTGGGGTATGGACGCTGGAGGTGATTCCACGGTCTTCATTGCGCACGCCTAAGCGATAAAAAGTAGCGGGCATTTCTTGAGAATAATAGCTAAAGTCTTCGGCAGCCATCCAGATATCCAGGTCGTGAACTTTGTCTTCGCCTAAATACTCTTGTGCCCAGGATTTTGCATCGGCACTCAATCGTTCGTCGTTTTTAAGGAAAGGATAACCGTTTACGATATTTACCTCGCATGATCCACCCATGGATTCGGCAATTCCTTCAGCCATTTTCTTGATTTTCACCAGAGCTTCGGCACGCCATACTTCATCAAGGGTGCGGAAGGTTCCTTCAATCTCCACTTCATTTGGGATAACATTGGTCGCTCCATTGGCAATGACTTTTCCAAAACTTAGTACGGATGGAATGATTGGGTGGGCATTGCGACTCACAATCTGCTGCAAGCCTGTAATGATATGAGCGCTGATGAGGACCGGGTCAATATTGAACTGAGGCATAGCACCATGTCCGCCTTTGCCTTTTACAGTCAAGTAAATTTCATCGGCCGAAGCCATATAAAGTCCTGAGCGAAAGCCTACCGTTCCCGTTGGAAGTAAGGGCATAACGTGTTGCCCGAGAATGCTATCGACCCCTTCAATGGCCTTGTCTTTTATCATGAGCGAGGCACCACCGGGCATCTTTTCCTCACCAGGTTGAAAGAGCAATTTGACCGTACCACTCCACTCTGATTTGGTTTCGTTCAATATTTTGGCTGCACCGAGCAAAGAGGTTGAATGTACATCATGACCACAAGCATGCATCACGCCCGCATTCTTTGATCCATATTCACGTCCTTCTATTTCTTGGATTGGCAGGGCATCCATGTCTGCACGTAAAGCTGTTACCTTTCCATTATCGGTACCACGGATAAAAGCAACGATGCCTGTATTGGCTTTACGCTCCATCTCGGTGATGCCCATATCGCGTAATTGTTGCTCTATAAACTTCTGTGTTTCGTACTCCTCAAAGGAGAGTTCAGGGTTTTGATGGATATGATGACGAATTGCGCGGATTTCATCGTGGATTTGCGCCGCGCGTTGTTTAATTTTGTCCTTCAAGCTCATGCTTAACAAAGCTAAGGCTTTTCATTTTATGATCCCTAAACACATCATCGACGAAATCATGGCCACCGCCCGAATAGAGGAGGTGATTGGCGATTTTGTCGCGCTAAAAAAATCGGGAGCAGACATGAAAGCGCTTAGCCCCTTCAGTCAGGAGAAGACGCCATCATTCTACGTCTCACCGAACAAACAAATTTTTAAAGATTTCAGCTCAAGCAAAGGTGGAAATGTAGTGACCTTCTTGATGGAACATGAGCAAATCAGCTATCCGGAAGCCCTACGCTACCTCGCCAAGCGCTATAATATTACCATCCCGGAGGAGAAAGAAATTACTCCCGAAGAAATTCAGCAGGCCAACGAAAAGGAAAGTCTCTTTATCGTATTGAATTATGCCCTCGACTTCTACCGCGACCAAATGGAAAATACGGAAGATGGCAAGGCAATCGGAAAAAGTTATTTTATTGAACGAGGCTTTCGGGAAGAAACCATAGAAAAATTCGGACTCGGCTTTGCCCCGCAGAAATGGGATGCCTTTGGGAGTCAGGCTCTGGCGAAAGGCTATAAGGATGAGTACCTCCAACTGGCAGGACTCAGCAAGGTCAATGAACAAGGGAAGCGCTATGATATGTTCCGCAACCGCGTGATTTTTCCTATCCATAACCTGAGCGGTAAGGTGGTCGCCTTTGCTGGAAGACAGCTGAGCAAGGAGGATAAAGGTCCGAAGTACCTCAACTCGCCAGAAACACCAGTCTATCATAAAAGCGATATTCTCTATGGAATGTACTTCGCCAAGAACATGATCCGAATGAAGGACAAATGTTTTTTGGTGGAGGGCTATACCGATGTGATTACCCTCAACCAAGCTGGGATTGAGAATGTAGTCGCTTCTTCTGGAACATCATTAACAGATGGACAAATCCGACAGGTCAGTCGCTTTACGCCGAACATTACCGTTTTGTATGATGGTGACCCAGCGGGATTAAAGGCTTCCCAAAGAGGTATTGACTTGATTCTCACTCAAGGCATGAATGTGCGCTTGGTCATATTTCCAGATGGTGAAGATCCAGATTCATATTGCAAGCGGGTTGGTGGACAAGAGTTCGAAACTTATATCGAAGAACACGAGCAGGATTTTATCCTGTTCAAATCGCAATTACTTTTTGGTGAAACAGGCAAAGACCCACTAAAAAAGGCCGAGGCTGTAAAAAGTATTGTAGCCAGTATTGCCCTCATCCCCGACCCGGTAAAGCGGACCATCTTCGCCCAGGAATGTGCCAAGATTATGGAAGTTCCCGAGCAGGTTATTGCTTCGGAATTAGGAAAAGCACGCCGAAAGGAGGTAGATAATAGCAGCAAAAAGGCTCTGGAAGCCGCTGATATTGCCCAGCAAATGGTTCCTGAAGAGGAGCTGGTTTCACATTTTACAGAAACAGAGAAACAAGAATTGCAGGTCATGAAATTGCTAATTCGTCATGCGGCAGATATGTATGATGATGAGCGGACAGTTGCCCAGTTTGTTCTAGATGAAATTCACGAAGGACTAGAATTTACCAATCGGCTATGTTTTAATCTCCTCAATGAAGTCCGCACGGCTTTAGCGGAAGGAATTGTCGTTAACGCCTCTTTCTTTGTAAACCACGAAGAATCCTCTGTAAATAGTTTTGCCGCCGATGCTCTGCATGATAAATACCGGGCAAGCGAGCGCTGGGCAGAAATCCATGAAATTCCCCTCATGCATGAGGAAGACAACTACAAGCTCGACTTACATAGCGCCATCCTTCATTATAAGATTCGCAAGGTAGAAATGGCCATCGAAGCCAATCAAAAAGAGCTCAAAGAAGTTCCCCATGATGCGGAAGAAGAAAAATTTACCGTATTGATGGAGAAACAAATGCACCTCATCAATATGCGTCGGGCCCTTTCTGAGTTGATTGGGGTGACGGTGATTAAGTAGCTGTTGAGGTTTCCGGTTTCGAAGAAAATGTGGCCTAGTTTCTTTTTCATTTCTTAACTAAACATTCTTCTTAGTTAAGTTTATTTAAATTTTCTTAACTTAGATATTAATTAAGTTAAGTTATCATGAAAAATTTTAAAGCAGGGACCAAAGTAAATCAAGGGCATTATACAGCCTTTATCCCTGCTTCCATCCATCAGGCTTGGGAGCTAGAAGACATGGAGCTCCTTACCCTCTTGAGTGAAGCCGATCAAAAACTCGGTCGGCTCGATATGTTTGCCAACTATGTGAATATTGAATTATTCATCAGCATGCATTTGGCCAAAGAAGCTACACTGTCTTCGCGTATTGAGGGAACTCAAACTGAAATGGAAGAAGTATTCATGAGTGAAAATATGCTTCGCTCCGAGAAGCGTGCGGATTGGCAGGAAGTTCAGAATTATATCACGGCGATGAAAATTACCGTGGCTCAACTTGAAGACCTGCCGTTTTCTAGTCGTTTGATACGTCGAGCACATGAGAAAATTCTTTATGGCGTTCGCGGGGAACATAAACAACCCGGAGAATTCCGAAGGAGTCAAAATTGGATAGGTGGCGCAAGTTTAAAAGACGCTGTATTCGTGCCTCCACCCTTCACTGAGATCCCTTCTTTGATGGGTGATATAGAAAAATTCGCCAATGAAGAGGTGATTCGTTTGCCTCATTTATTGAAGGCAGCCTTAATGCACTATCAATTCGAAACCATCCATCCTTTTTTAGATGGAAACGGACGGGTAGGTCGTTTGTTGATTCCTATCTATCTGATGAGCAAAGGGGTTCTAACCCAACCCATATTATACTTATCCGACTTCTTCGAAAGGCACAGAACCTTATACTATGATAATCTCATGCGCGTAAGAACACATGATGATATCACACAATGGTATAAATTCTTCCTAACTGGCATAATTGAAAGCACTGAAAAGGGAATTCAAACTTTTGACAGCATCTTAAAATTGCAAAAGGAAATCGAAGGCAAGGTTCTTACTTTAGGAACTCGTGCAAAAGATGCTCGTTTGGTGATGGATGCCTTGTATCAAGCACCCATCATCGATGCATTGCAAATCGCTAAGATTACGGGCAAATCAAATGTGAGTGCTTATAAACTCATCGCCGACTTGGAGCGTTTAAGCATCCTTCAAGAGATGACGGGAGGACAAAGAGGAAGAGTGTATCGGTTTAAGCAGTATTTAGGCTTGTTTGATAGTTAACTCAGACATGTCGACCAATCGACTCTTCGACAAGTCGGTTAACGAACTGCGTAAATATCAATCGCCGTATCTTCCCGGTACTCCGAAGTGAAGTGAAACTTGATATCTGGAAAAGCTTCTCCAGCCATTTTGAGTGCCCAGGCAGAGTCTGCTAAGAAAACGGGATTGTCGTCTTTGTCGGTGGCGATATTGCTTCCTTTGCGGAGGACAAATTCTGCGAGTTTCTTCGGGTCATCGCATGATATCCAGCAGGCTTTGAACATGTTCATATGCATGAAATCGGCTTTGGCGCCATACTCATGTTCCAGGCGGAACTTGATTACGTCAAACTGCAGTTCTCCTACCGTACCGATGATTTTTCTATTTCCTGGCTGTTGGATAAAGAGCTGGGCAACACCTTCTTCCGAAAGTTGCTTCACGCCCTTTTCCAATTGCTTGGATTTGAAAGGATCCTTATTGATGATTTCGCGGAAAATCTCCGGTGAGAAACTCGGGATTCCTTTGAAGTGGAGCTCTTCCCCTTCTGAAAGGGTATCTCCAATCTTGAAGTTTCCGCTATCGTATAAACCGACAACATCACCAGGATATGCTTCTTCCAAGAGGTTCTTATCCTTGGCCATAAAGCTCGTTGGATTCGCAAAACGCAACTTCTTATTCTGACGTACGTGGTGGTAAAAGGTATTCCGCTGAAACTTCCCAGAACAAACGCGCAAGAAAGCAATTCTATCTCGGTGATTTGGATCCAAGTTGGCGTGAATCTTAAATACGAAGCCAGTGAACTTTGGCTCTTCGGCTTCGATGGTTCTTTCTACCGTTTCGCGCGTTGTTGGCGAAGGGGCAATTTGAATGAAGGTATCAAGCAGTTCCTGAATACCAAAGTTATTGATGGCTGATCCAAAGAAAACAGGAGCGAGCAATCCATCTAAATAGGTAGAAGATTCAAAAGGCTCATAAACGCCTTCAATCAGATCTACGTTTTCACGCAACTCCTCGGCGAATTTCTGTCCGACTTTTTCGTCCAATATCTTATCATCCAAACTCTCTAAGCTCATGATATCATCTGCCTTGGAACTCTTCGCGGGTGAAAATAGATTCAAGGATTTTTGAAAGAGATTATAAACGCCTTTAAAGGTGCTTCCTTGAGAAATTGGCCAGCTTAAGGGGCGGACATGGATATTCAGTTTTTCTTCGAGCTCATCGAGCAAATCGAAAGGGTCTTTTCCTTCGCGGTCGAGCTTATTGATGAAGATGATTACCGGCGTATTCCGCATGCGACAAACTTCCATCAAACGTTCGGTTTGTTCCTCTACTCCTTTTACACAGTCTATCACCAAAATAACACTATCCACTGCAGAGAGCGTGCGGTAGGTATCTTCAGCAAAGTCCTTGTGACCAGGAGTATCCAGGATATTCACCATGATGTCTTTGTATTCAAAACCCATCACAGAGGTAGCCACAGAGATACCCCTTTGCTTTTCTATCTCCATGAAGTCGGAGGTAGCTGATTTCTTGATTTTATTGGACTTTACCGCACCCGCAGTTTGAATCGCCCCTCCAAAAAGAAGGAACTTTTCTGTCAAGGTTGTTTTCCCTGCATCCGGGTGGGATATGATGGCGAATGTGCGCCGCTTTTTTATTTCAGAAGTATACTTGCCCATGAGCGGGCGCGAAGATAAGGAAAGACAATTAGACTATCAGATGGTTAGACAATGAGATAAACGATTTTCGTAAATGTCCATATTCTAACCATCTAAACGTCTAACCATCTCAATGTCTTTCTAGTAATTATTCAACATCATTGGCATTACCAACATGAGGACGTCTTCGCCTTCTTCGTTTTCTTGAGGAAGTAGAACACCTGCTCTATTTGGCGTGCTCAGCTCAAACTTCATGTTTTCGGTGGTCATACCATTCAGCATATCCATCAAAAAACGGGAGTTAAAGCCAATTTCGATGTCTTCACCCGTATAGTCGCAAGGAAGTTTTTCAAGACCTTCATTGCTCATATCAAAATCTTCAGCAGAGATCGTCAACTCGCTACCGGCAATTTTCAAACGAATTTGGTGAGTCGTTTTGTTCGCCACAATCGCAATACGTTTCACCGCATTGAAGAATTCTGAACGTGGGATATTCAAAGTATTTGGGTTCTCCTTAGGGATAACCGCATTATAGTCTGGGTAGCGCTCATCAATAAAGCGACAAACCAAAGTGGTATCCGCAAATCCGAAGAATGCATTGGCGTTATTGAAATCCACCGTCACTTCTGATTCGCTATCAGGCAAAGAAGACTTTAATAGGTTCGCTGCTTTTTTAGGTAGGATGAAATTATGCTCCACACCCGGCTTTACATCAGTTCTGCGGTAGCGTACCAAGCGGTTGGCATCAGTTGCTACAAAAGAAATGTCGTCGTTTTTAAGTTCAACGAAGATTCCGGTTAAGTTCAAACGAAGCTCGTCGTTTCCTGTTGCAAAAACAGTTTTAGAGATGGCATTCAAAAGCACTTCTGCCTTGATGCTGAATGATTTCTCTGATTCCACTTCTGGAATTTTCGGAAAATCTGCTCCAGGCTGTCCAGCTAATTTATATCGTCCTGTTCCGCTATGGATTTCGATAGAGTTCGTGCTCGCATCGATACTAAAGGTAACCGGTTGATCAGGTAAAGTTCTTAAGATATCCATGCACAATTTTGAAGGCACGGCGATGGTCACATCTTCGTCTGCTTCTACTTTGATTGCAGTAGTCATCGACGTTTCCAAATCGGTTGCGGAAACGACCAATTCACCACCCTTGATATCAAAAAGGAAGGTTTCGAGGATAGGTATAACGGGTTTTGAAACCACCACACCAGCAACGGTTTGAAGGTGGTGCAAAAGGGTAGACGTGGAAACTATAAATTTCATAGGGTTTATTCTATACAGTGACCAAAATTAGGCACTCGCCACCTGCGTTACAAGTTAATTTATGCACAGTCAATTTCGACGCGTCGACCAGTCGATTTGGCGACTCATCGACATTTAGACGGTGAGACAATGAGATGCTTAGACGTTTAGACAATTCGCCGTAACGATGACGCGATCAAATTTTAAAATAACCATTCTCGTAGGGGCCGAAAACCTTCTGCCCTCTATCTACCAAAACAACCCATCACCAATAATAAAATCCCCGTGGTATTCATCCCTTCGTTGATGCAAAAAGGGCAGAAGGTTTTCTATGTTAGCGGTAGCGTTTTTTTGAAATCAAGTCACCCTTTTCATCATAGAATTTCCAGACGCCTTTACGAACGATATACAAGATATCAGGCGCTCCACCATCAAAATAACAATTGAAATCATCCACGTCTGCCTTTTCAATAGCATAACTTCCAATTGCGAAAAGGTTGCCATTGGGATGGTAATATTTCCATTCTCCAACTGGGTATATCCTTCTTTCAATATTCGAAATAACCTCTAACTCACCTTTTTCAAAGACAATTGTTGACGCAGGGGATTGAATAAACCTTCCATCAACATGTGAGTTCCACAATGAATCATTCAACCTAAAAATAATCCCCTCTTCTTTGAGAACATTCTTTGGATAGAAGCTTTTGTATCTCGCATTTTGAACCTGAATAAAAGTATCTCCATCCATTAGGTGCAACACATTATTCGGCGTTAGTGAATCAATTATTTTGGATACAACTTCATGTCGATGACCATCCAATATATAATGAATGGAATCGTGCGGCCATACATAACATTTACCCAATGCTGGGTAGGTCGGACTTTTAGGATTTAGTGGCTGATTTTCTATGCTAGTCAGAAAATTATAGTTATTTATGGTTACCGGAGCGATGCGTCTCGAGTCTCCTCCTCCTTTCAAAGACACATATGGTTCGGTAACTAAAATTCTACTAAATGGTTGCGCCATTGCAGCACGAATTTCCGGAGCCAAACGAGTTCCGTCTTGCTTGCATAAAATAACGCCTTCAATAGTCTCAATTTCCACAAAAGCTGAATCAACACTAAACCTTACTCCTTCATAAGCAAACCCATCCCCTAGTGTTGCATACAAACCAGGCTGAGCCATGATTGCACCTCGCGCAAAGGTCCCTGACTCAAGAGTTCCAAATCGAAGTTCGGGCTTTGGAATACTCCTAACGCGGAGATTTTTGATGGCCAGCGTATCTCCATTTTTGTGTTTGATATAGATATTCAAATCACCACGATTGGAAACATAAACGATGTATTGTCCATTCGAGTCTGCAATGGTGCATCGATCACAGCTCAATCTCAAATCCTCATGTTTTACCCCTTCGGCAACCACATTCAGCGGGTTGGGCAATCCGATATACATCACATTCATTTTGGATAATTCGGCAGAAACTTGTGCCGAGACTGTATTTTGCAACCAGAGTAATAAGAAGAAAAAAGCGATTTTCATGCTGTTCATAGAACGTCAAATTACGTGTTTTCTTTTAAATCGACATTGAGACGGTGAGACAATGAGATGCTTAGACGTTCAGACAAATGTGCCGTAACGATGACGCGATCAAATTTTAAAATAACCATTCCCTACGGCCGCGTGCGTTCCAAATGTTGTTCGGATTGGATTTGATTTTTGATGGTGGAATCGGCCATAACGGGCGTTGGTGTAACACCCAAATCCGGAGACCCGGCATTCACCCAAGCGGTATACCAAAGGCATCCAACAAAATAGGTGGCTCTGCGCATGCGGCGTTCAACCATGCCGGAGAGCTTGTCGTGATAGGCTTTGGAATATTCTTGGGAATAGACCTTCACTAGGCCGTTGCCTTTTTCTTCGAAAGCATACTTTTTTTCTTCAGGGAATTCCTTGCTCAAGTCTCTTTCAAAGGACAAAACAGAATCTCTAGCGGCACAACTTTCTTCAAAAACCTCCCAAATGAGGGAATTGATATGGGCGACATATTCTGCCTTGCCGACATAAAAATCATAGTCATCCGCAAATAATTCAGGGAGACGGGATTCCCAAAAACCGTGGATGCCTTTTTGATTGGTGAGCTGTCCGTTATAGTTTAATGTGCTGTGAAGCGGGACACATAAATCGGCCGCATAATGACCAATTTCCGCGCTTTGTTTCAAAATCGCATCCGGATCTTTTTTCGCAAAAGCCTCTTCCAATCGCCACATCATTCGCTCTAAATGCCAGGGACCAATTCCATATGCCTTTAGGGTGTCTTCCGAATATTTTGCCACCGCATCTTTCCAGTAATGAGGAATGGTATCCAAAGGAACGGCCAGCTCATAATGATCCGCATCGAGGTAATGCCGTGGTGCTTCTTCCTCTACACTATAGCGTCGCTTATCGGGATCCACTGAATGCTCAACCAAGTAGTCGACATTGGCCTTATAGAAGCCCATCATTTCGGTGGGTAGGGTATAGATGGCTAATCGGTTGATGCTTTTGTGGCCGTAAAAACCCCAGGAAAGGGTGATGATAAGGATGAGACTTCCGCCTACGCTGAAAAAGCTACGGCGGACAGGAAGGCTGAGGTTAAGGTTGAGATTGAGCCTTATTTTATGGAAAAACTGTTTCACTGGAGAAAGTTAGCGAAAGACGGTCAGACAGCCAGATGCTTAGACAACAGACAAGAAGATTTTACAGAAAAATGACATTGGATACTAGTAAGACTAACAAATCATAATTCACAAATCGCAAATTCAGAATCCCTCTATCATCCTGCGTACCACATTCTTCGGGATTGCTCCTTCGTACAGAATTTGATACATTGATTCAAGAATAGGCATATTCACTTCCAGCTTCAAAAGGATTTCATGCATCGATTTGGTGGCATAATATCCTTCGGCAATCATGTTCATTTCCATCTGTGCAAATTTGACCGAATAGCCTTTGCCGACCATCATGCCAAACGTACGGTTGCGGCTAAACTGCGAATAGGCTGTTACGAGGAGGTCGCCTAGATACACATGGTCGTTTACGTCACGTTTCATCGGACTGCATGTTTCTAAGAAGAAATCCATCTCCTTTACGGCAAAAGTCATTAAAACTGCTTGGAAGTTATCGCCATACCCGAGGCCGTGACAAATGCCGCTCGCAATGGCATAAACATTCTTTAAAACCGCTGCATATTCCGTTCCGTAAAGATCGTTGCTGGTGGTGGTTTTTAAAAAGCGCGACTCAAGAATATTCGCTAGCTTTTCAGCTGTTTCTATGGAGCCTGATGCAATTGTTAGGAAGGATAGTTTTTCAAGTGCTACCTCTTCAGCATGACAAGGACCGCCTATTACCAGTAAATCCTTTTCCGGCATCTTGAAACGGTTCTTTAAAAAGGCACCTACCACTTCAAAGGTCTGTGGAATCACCCCTTTTATAGCTGAGGCCACTAATTTCCCTTCGAATGCATTGTCGGGAAGTTCTTCAAGCTGGGCAAACAAAAAAGCACTCGGAATCGCCAGGATAATGAGTTTCGATTTCTGAACAGCTTGGGCCAAGTCATTGGTAATATCCATCGACTCGGTAGGCAATAAAACGGAGCTGAGGTAGTCTGGATTATGACGGAATTTCCTCAAGTGTTCGGCCGTTTCTTCCCTGCGCACCCACCAAGTGAGTTCCACCATATTCGCCGCAGCTTGGTCACTGATTAACTTTACCAAGGCCGTGGCCCAACTACCGCCCCCTATAACTGTTACCTTCAATCCTTTTTCTTCTTATAGACCTCGCTTTTGCTCTTCTTCTCCACCAATTCCCCATCCTTCAAGCTACGCGAAACTACACTATATGGACCGCTTATGATATCCTTTTTTTCTTCCAACCCTGATTTGATTTCAATATAACGGCTGTCTTGTACCCCCGTTTTTACTGGAACCATCACCGCTTTCCCGTTCTCAAAAAGGAATACGACTTCCTCTTTTTCATCCTCTTTTCCTTCTTCTTTTTCAACGGTAGAATCCGACTTCACTTCGCGCAAAGTCACCGCTTCAATTGGTACGCTAATCACGTTGCTAGCCGACTTGGTGCGGATATCCGCCATACCCGACATCCCGGGCAAAAAGGGAGATGCTTTGGTTGGGTATAATTCGAGCAAGTCATCATATGATGAACGGAGTAGTGTTATTTTTACTTCGAAATTGGTCACCTGGTCCGTGTTTCCTGTCACTCCCAAATTCTTGGCAGAGTTGGCTACCTCTTTTACAATACCAATAAAGGTTCGATCATCATACGCATCGACTTCAATCTCGGCTGTGTCGCCAACCGTTACACGAATAATATCACTCTCGCCCACATCTACGCTCAATTCCATGGTGGTGAAATCTGCAATACGCAAGAGTTCAGTTCCTGTCATTTGAATGGTTCCAAGCACACGCTCTCCCTTTTCGACGTTCAATTTCGAAACGATACCATCCATTGGAGCGAAGATGCTGGTGCGGTTTAAGGTTTTTTGTTCACCACTCAAGGTCGATTCCAAACTTTTCACAGTATAGCTTGCTGCATCAACCGAACGCCTTGCTGCTTCCAACTCTCCTCGCGCACTAACAAATTCCGTTTCGGCTTGTTCGTATTCAAGAGAAGAAATCACTTTGTCGTCAAAGAGTTTCTTGCTGCGAGCGAAAGATGTCTCTGCTTGTTTATACCGCGCTTCAGCTTGTTGAACCCGTGCTTTTGCTGAAGCTAAGTTTGCCTTGGCATTGTTTACTGAGGCACGTGCTCGTTCAACATTACTCTCTGAAATATCAGGATTCACCTGAAGCAGCAAATCGCCCTTTTTCACGGAATCGCCTTCTTTGATATAGAGCTCGATAATTTCACCCGACACTTCAGAAGAAATTTTCACTTCTACCTCCGGCTGTATTGTTCCATTCGCTGTAACGGTTTCAATCAGATCACGCTTTTCGGTCTGCTCGATGGTTACAAATACCTTCTCTTTGCGGCTGTTAACCATCACAACGAGAACGATGAGGACCACAACCAATGCTGCCCCAATCCATAACCAGGTTCTATTTTTTGACTTTGCCATTTGCGGTAAAATTAGTTCTGCTCTGGATAAACAGAGCCATTCTTATAAAAATCAATGATTTTGTAACGAAACATGAGCTCGTATTTTGCCTGCACATAATTCGATTGTGCCGTAATTTTATTGTTCAGGATGATGCGGTATTCGACATCGCTAATCAACTTTTCATCCTTACGCTTCTCGGCATAGAGCAAACTTGCTTCTTGTGCTTCGTAACTCGCCTTGCTCGCTTCATACCTTGCTTTTGCTGCAATGTATTCATTAAATGCTTGAGCCACATTTCTTTGTACTGTATTATCGGTAATCTCTTTATTGAGAACCGCGTTTTTATAACTGATCTCGGCACGTTTTACTCCAGCCTGGGTAGAATAGCGATTAAAAATAGGGATGGATAAACTTAAGGCTACCGTTTGTCCGAAGTTGTTATTCCACTGCTGTCCGAACGGTGTTGTTTCGGATCCCGTAATATTTGGCAAAGGATTCAAGGCTATAGGATTTCCATTAGCATCATAGTATTGTTGATAGATGAAAGGGGTACCAAGATTGGGTGTAATGGCTTGATCAGAAAACAAGGTTCCAACATTCCCTGTTAGGCTTAGTTGCGGATAATAGGCTCCTTTTGCTACTTTCCATCCATAATTACTCGCTTCTAAACGATTTTGGGCGGCCTTCAATTCAGGAGCATGCGCACGGTACATGGAATAGAGATGTCCCGAACTCATCACATTAGCATCTGGGACGGTATCTATAGCCGGGATTTGAACATCATTGCTGTCTGGCGAAAGTTCAAGCAGCTGAAACAAAGTTACCCGCGCCATTAATTCTTGATTATTGGCATTCACTACGCTGAGGTTATCATTGGCCAACTGGGCTTTCATTTCTAATACCGACGATTCAGCAACGCGTCCAGCTTCATAATATTTCTGCGCTCGGTTCAGCTGAAGTTGGGTGGAAGACATTTGCTCCTGGTTGATTTTAACCAACTCCTTAGCAAAAAGTACCTGCAAGAATGCGTTGGCAATATTCATCCCGATATCATTCTTGGCCACCTCTTCATCAAAGCGTGATGCATAAACATTCTGCTTCTGTTGTGCGATAGAATTATGAATTTGAAAACCATTAAAAAGCACCAATGACGTGGATAAGCCAAAACGCCAGTTGGCTGAATTACGCTGAACATTCGCATTGGTTAGAGGGTCGATGGACCGTCCGAAATTATAGCTATTATTTACCGAACCATTCAAGTTAGGGTACCTTCTGAATTGCGCTTCTTTTAGTCCGATTTCAGCTTGCTTCACGCTCAAATTCTGCTGCTTCAGCGAGAGGTTATTAGCAATGGCATATTCGAGGCATTCATCGAGGCTCCATAGTTTTTGGGCAGGACTGCTAATCGCTATCAAAGAGAGGAGCAATAAGGCAGTAAGACGTATCTTTGCTTGGAACATACTGAGGGTATTGTTTTGAGCAAAGAAACAAACTCCCAGCTACACTTCAACTTAGGCATCGATAAAAAGAAATAATGTATCGGTATACAACCCCAGGATTTGTTCAGAGCATGGACCCCTTCCTCACCTGGAAGATGAAAAAGGCTGAAAAGCATCGTCTTTATCTAACATTCGATGACGGTCCACATCCAATAATAACACCCTGGGTGCTCGAAACTTTGCGTACTTATAATGCCAAGGCAACCTTCTTTTGTGTGGGAGCTAATGTGGAGAAATACCCACAAGTATATCAGCAAATTTTGGATGAGGGCCATCAGGTTGGCAATCATACCTTCCATCACCTTAAAGGCTGGGAGGTTTCCAACGAAGAATATTTTGCGGACATCGATGCCTGCGCGACGCTGGTTAATTCAAAACTCTTTCGTCCGCCTTATGGAAAAATCACTCCTTCCCAAGCCTTAAAACTGAGAAGAGACGGCTATAAAATTATCATGTGGAGCGTATTGTCTCGCGACTTCGAACCCGAATTGGATAAGGAGGAAAGCGTCAATGCGGTAAAACAAAACAGTGACGACGGGTCAATTTTGGTATACCACGATAGTTTGAAAGCGGAAGAAAATTTACGGGCGATGCTCCCACGAATTTTAGCCCATTTTAGTGAACGCAATTTTGAATTTGTTGCTTTATGATTTTTCTCTATAGCCTAATCATTGCGGGGCTTTCACTCCATCTCATCTCCTTTCTGGCAATTTTTATACGCGGAAGAAGGTTACCAGAGCTGCAAGAATTCCCAAAGATTAGCATTTGGGTGGCTGCAAGAAATGAGGAGGACAGCATCATACCTTGTCTCGAAAGTCTAGCGCAACTCGATTACCCACAGGACCAAATCCAAATTCTTATTGGCAATGATGGAAGTGATGACCGCACAGAAGAATTGGTGCGCGAGTTCATTCTCGGGAAACCCAATTTTCAACTTATTTCCATCAACGAGCGACTAGGCAAGGCCGAGAAAAAAGCGAATGTCTTAGCTCAGCTCGCCCATGCCTCAACGGGCGACTATTACCTCGTTTGCGACGCAGATATCCGAGTAAAACCTAGTTGGGCCAAGGAAATGGTACGGCATTTCAGCCATGGTATTGGTGTTGTTTCTGCCACTACTCTCATTGATGATTTGAGCCTCTTCGCCAAAATGCAGCGCTTTGACTGGCTCTATTTTATGGGCTTGATAAAAAGCGCCGCCGGACTTGGAATCCCCTGCACTGCCGTGGGGAACAATATGGCCGTTAGCAAGGCAGCCTATTGGGCAACGGGTGGTTATGAAAATATCGAGTTCTCAATCACCGAAGACTTCAAACTCTTTCGTGCCATTTTAGACCAAGGTTATGGATTTCGCCATCTATGCAATGCCAAGAGCACCTCAGTATCTGCAGCGGCACCTGATTTAAAAACCTTATTGCAGCAAAGAAAACGTTGGCTTGAAGGAGGAAGAGATTTGCCGCCTTATTGGAAAGTGATAATTGGTCTTTATGGAAGTTTAAATCTTAGCTTATTGATACTGGTCTTCTTTCATCCATGGCTTGCTTTATTTCTCGTGTTTTGCCGGGTGATGCTGCAGTTCCTCTTCATTCAGAGGCTTTTCTATAAAATTAAGGAAGCGCCGCTTACCTTTCTGCTCATTCCATATATGTTCTATTCTGCCTTTATCTCTGCGACAACCGCATTAGGGTTTTTGCTGCCACGGGGAAAAGAATGGAAGGGAAGAAAATACAGCTAGGCAACTTTTTAATCTTTTCATGAGACATCCAATAAACCCACGTCATGAAAACAACCTTACTCACCCTTCTGCTGTTTATTTTAGGAATAGCGAGCAGTCAACATGCCTCGGCGCAAATGCCCTATGGATTAAAGATCCACTTCTATGATCTCAACCAACAACCGTACACGGATTCAATCCCTGTGCTCTTAGTGAATACGGATAGTAATAATGCAAATCCGTATACAAGCAATACAGGAGGTGGTACGTATCAAGGTAGTACTCACAAAGATTCCGGATTTATCAGCTCAAGCTATGCTGACTCCTTAATTTCGATTCATTATTTCGTTTGCGGACAATGGTTAAAGATCGACACAATATTTCCATCCATTCATCACCCAGGGGTTAATGGCCGTTGGTTGAGTATCGGTTTGCAAGTTCCTTGTTATGTGCAGTGTAACGCTGGATTTTCAATGAGCTATCCAAATGATTCAATCAGCATTAACCGCTCGTATTATGCAAATTATTCGACAGCAAACCTCCAGCACTTTTGGAATTTTGGCGATGGACATACTGCCACTGGAAGCCAAGTTTATCACCAACATACAGCAATAGGAAACTATACAGTTACCCATATTGTTTGGGATTCTACGCGTAACTGCACCGATACAAGTACTGCGGTAATATATGTGCGCCAAAATTGTAATGCTGCCTTTGCGATTACATCCATGCAAAATGGGAAATTCAATTTTGCACCATCTAATATCTTGCCCAATTACACGCATATATGGAAAATGGGAGATGGAAGCGTGTATACAAATGATTCTGCCTTTAAGCATCATTACCGAATTAGCAGTCCATATGAAATACCTATTACTCATATTGTAGAATCTGCAGGACAATGCAAAGACAGTATTATCAAAACCATAAAGCATTTGCAAGGCACCACGAGCATTGCGAGTAATGCATTAAATTTTAAAACATTAACAATTCAACCATCAAATAATATTGACACTTTTGTCTATGCTTT
>Ga0100380_10003425_pt1 | contig 16805 bp, 13 predicted proteins | sample CryGeymeta201504_FD_80417 | JGI IMG/M metagenome (GOLD analysis project Ga0100380, IMG submission 80417) | Groundwater microbial communities from Crystal Geyser aquifers in Utah, USA - Crystal Geyser metaG 2015-04 | ecosystem: Environmental > Aquatic > Deep subsurface > Groundwater | place... | reverse complement strand
CTGTATAAACACATTATTCATGCATCATCGATGAAGGATTTACATCATCAGCTTCACTATGCGACTGACCGTTTTCAAGTTTCATTACAATTAACAACAAATGATTTTTTGAATGTTAATTATCACTCGAAGTCAACTGTTGAATTAATGCAGATTTTTATTATTACATTAGCCTCAGTTGTTGCATTTGCTTTACTATTTTCTGCATGGACATTGCTGCGTTTCACACGCCCATTACGTGAATTCAAAAAAGCTGCTGAACAGTTAGGTGTGAGTTTAGGCAGTAATCCGGTGATTGAGTATGGTCCAGCTATTGTTAAAGAAACTGCCTACGCGATGGATCAAATGCAGCAAAGGATTCAAAAATTATTAAAAGACAAAAACTTAATGTTGGCCGCTATCTCACATGACTTGCGCAGTCCAATCACCCGCTTAAAGCTGCGCACCCAGTTTATTACTGATCAAGATCAAGCGGCAGAGTGGTCTAATGATCTTGATGAGATGGAAGCGATGATTGATCAAATTTTAATTTATACTAAAGACGTGGCTAAAACTGAAGAGTTTACAGATATTGATTTAATTTCATTAATTTTTGCAATCAGTGATGAGTATGCAGAGCAAGGTTATATCATTAATTGCCACAGCCAAATTTTACGTCAACCTTTTCGGGGGAGGAGATTGGCGCTTAAGCGAGCTTTTAATAATATCATCGCTAATGCAACCAAGTATGCCAAAGAAACAAGTATTCATATTGACTATTGCGGCAATCATCTTCACATTATCATTCGTGATGATGGCCCAGGAATTCCTGAAACACTATTAAAGAAGGTTTTTACCGCCTTTTACCGAGTAGATAATGCCAGGACTGCTAATAAAGGGGGGACTGGCTTAGGTTTGGCAATTACTCAAGATATAATTTTTGCTCACAAAGGAACGATAGAATTAAAAAATTTATCTCCTCACGGCTTAGAAGTATCTGTGAAATTACCACTATCATGTTAAATCAATCAGTATTCGATAAAACCCTTGACCAATTGATATTCAACTTCCGCTAATAGCACCAGCAACATAGCCGCCCGCCGCGAGTAAGCGGCCACGGGTACTTTGCAAGTTTGCGAATACGTAATCTGATTGATACTGTTGGAAATGAGCATTAGAATGAGAGTGAGCTGATAATACTTTTTTAGTTGAGTCTATGTTATTTGATGCAATGTTCGAGGGCTTGTTGTTGGCATCAGACATGTAAGGAGCTTCTAGAGATGAAGTCGTTGTTCGGCAAGCGCTGATAATAATGACTGAATGAGCTAATAACGCCCACAAAAATATTGATTTTGCCATCAGCGTGTTCTCTTTAACTTTATCATGACTCCGTTATCGACTATTTTATATTAAGCTTTAGTATTCTTTTATGAAAAATTAAAAACTTGGTGCAAATATTTGCCAAATAGAAATAATTAATAAAATGAATGCAACAATGCTTGCCAAGCTTAATGTAATTTTTCCACCAAACACTTGATAATTGCTGCTACTCAAGGATTTAATGTAACGTCCGCTCGAAACCATTGCGATAGGTAATAATATTAACAAAATAACGCATATGATACCTGCGTAGCGCAAGCTTATGCGAAATGCATCAGGTTCCACGATGGTGACCATTAACGGTGGTATGAAAGTTAGAGCATATATGAATAAGCCTTGATTAGAATTTTTCTTAATTTTTAATCCATCTGCTAAAAAATCGACTAAACAGAGTGACACGCCTAAAAATGCAGTTAAAATGCAAATTGAAATAAAAAAATGAGCGATATTCGTAATATTATTAATGTGCAAATTATTTTCTAGGGAGAATACTAAATCAATCGGTTGGTAATTTTTTAACAACATCACCATTAAACTATCATTACCTGTGCGTGGAATGATTCCCATAATGATCAGTGTCCAAACAATATAACAAAGTAAAGGAATGAATGTGCCTATAATAATCACGAGTTTTAGTTGTTTTATATTATCTTTAAAATAACTTCGCAAGCTAGGGATGATAACCGCAAAACCAAAAGAAACCACAATGTACATGATTCCTCCAGCAACATAATGGCTATCGCCACCGTTTAGCAAATTAAATTTCACATGAGGAAAAATAAACAAGACTAATAGTAGGTAGGCACTTAATTTGAAGAACATCAGCACACGATTCAAATGGTCAACGGCACTGATTCCTTTATAGACAATTAAGCCAAAAATTATGGTAAATATAGTGGCGCTGAGAGAAGTTGAAAGATGAAAATTTAATAATCCAAAAAACTCAGAAACGACATTAGCCCCTCCTGCTATATATGCAGATAATAAGGAGTAAAGTAGGAGTAAATAGCAGATCCATGTAATAATTGCCCCTGTTTTCCCTAGCGTAAGTTTAGCCATGGAAACTAAGTGACTATTAGCAGGTAGCCATAAATTAATTTCCAACATAAGTAAGCTTGTAAAAAGCGTGAGTAACCATATTGCTAACATCGTTAGGCATGAGTAGAGCAGTCCGGCTGGTGCGTTAGTAACGGGTAATACAAGCAGGGCTCCGCCTATTGATGTTCCAACGATGAGCAGAATCCCGCCAAGTATTTTCATGATGATCTAAGTCATTGTTTAATCAATTCTCATCAGGCTCTTCTTCCAATAAGCGGCAGTGAGTTTCGCGGATTGTAAAAGAAATAATAATTGCAACGATAAATCCGATAGGAATGATGCTTAGAGCAAAAGTGTAATCACTGTTTGAATATACACGAATTCCATCGATCACTTCTCCAGTGAAATGCAAATCAAGTAATTTTCCAACAACACTTTGAAATACTCCGCCTGACATGATCAAGGCGTTTGTAAGTGCCGTTGCAATTCCACTAAAACGCAATAGATTATTTTCTTTAGCCAGAGAAAAGCATAGCGGGTGTGATCCGCACGCAAGACCAACAATAAGCATGAGCGTGTAAATTTGAGCTTTAGATAATTCTGGACCGTAGAAAATAATCATAAATGCAACACAAGCGATTGCTGAAGTAATCATCAATGGCATGCGACGTCTTTGGAGGACATCTGATATCATCCCTGTGATCGGACTTGATATGAGCCAGCCTAGTAGAATTAAATTAGCACTCCAAGCAGCTTGCATTGGAGTCAAGCCATGAACTGCTTCAAGGTATGGAATGCCCCATTGATCGATGAAAATTGTCGCTGGAAGGTACAATAACATACCGACAATTCCGATCAGCCACATTTGTTTTGATCGTAATAACATTCCAATTTGGCTGAATATTTCTTTTGTGGATGCTCGAGTTTCTATCACATGATTATCAATCGTCACCTTTTTATTGCGCACAAAAGTAAACACTAAACCGGTAATGACGAGCCCAGCGATTAAGGCAGAAGATAATGCGACACGGAAGCCATCTTGGGCGACAGCATAAGTCAAATAGAAAAGAGAAAAACCTGCAGCAAGCTTTCCCATCGAAGTGGTTAATCCTGCCATGAGAGCAAATCGATTGGGTTGTAGCCAAATTGTTGCAAGTTTTAAAACACATAAATATGAGAAAGCTGAACCTAAACCAATAAAAAAACGCCCGACGACTGCTTGATAAAAGCTTTGCGCAGAAACAAAAATCCCTAGCCCAAAAACAACAATAAGGCAGGCACTAAATATCACCCAACGTACATTGAATCTATCTAATATAAAACCCACGGGTATTTGCATGAGTGTATAAGACAAATAGTAAGCAGTGTTGAGTAAGCCAATTTCTGTCGCATTAATATGAAATTCTTTAAGTAATTCTACTTCCATAGAGCTGTGTGCGACACGAAGATAATAATTATAACTATAAAAAATACCGGCGATAAGACATATCATCCAAGGGACAGCTTGTTTGAAAGTACTTTGGCGGGGCGCAGTTCTATGTTCAGCTAATGCAGTCGGTGAAACCATCCAACAACTCCTCATTAAATCCTACAAATAAATTCATTTATTTAAACAGTCGCTATAAATCAATCTATTTTTTTAAAAGCCACATAATAGTGTGGTATGACTATAGGTGTCAATAGGGCTGGTTAATATATATACTATCAAAAATATTTAATAGAAGGTTAAGTCAATATTAATGAACCATCACTGGTTGATTTCTGTGTCAACCGGCTAAGTCATATTCACTTAATGTTCATTTCGTTAGTGATCAAAAATATCTTGAACGTCCTGAATAAATTCAATCATACGAGCATGTTGACGTCGCGCAAGCTGTTTAGCACTTACTAAATTTGCAGCTCTTGCATAATATTTTATCAAAGTACGGCTTTGAAGTAACGCGCGGTGATTGCCTTCTAATTCAGCTAATTTTTGTACATGCTGAATCAGTAATTGGCCAATAGTTTTTCTATCCGGTTGAGGAAATAAGGGATCTGAAAGTTGTTTAAATAACCAAGGTTTGCCCGTACTTGCTCTTGAAACCATCATTGCAGCGCAGTTAAGCTCTTTAAATATTTTTTTGCTATCGGATAGAGTTGCAATGTCGCCATTAGCAATGATTGGTATAGTGGATGAGCTAATGCACTGTTTCATATATTCCCAGTCACAATGAACATGATAGTCTTCTTGCCAAGTTCTTGGATGAATAATAATCGCATCAGCATGGCTCGCTTCTATAGCAGCAATATTTTCCCGATCGAGCGATAGTTGTTTTTGAAGGCGAATTTTTACGGTGATTGGTTTAGTGGTAATTTCGCGCATTGCTGAAACGCACTGAGATAGTTGAATCGGATTCTCAACCAGTTTTGAACCATAACCTTTACGACGAATTTTAGGTTTAGGACACCCACAATTCAGGTCAATAATATCTGCTTGCAAATCATCAATCGCTCGTTGCGCCGCTAATGCTAAGATTTCAGGTTGATGACCAGCAATTTGAACACACAGGTAGCGCTCATTTTTTGCTCGATTGATATACCTTAAAGGTTGCTTAGGACGATTGACCAAATCTTTAGCCGATAACATTTCAGAGCATGCGTATGCCAAACCGCCATAATTCCATATTAGCTCTCGAAAAGCAGAGCAGCTATAACCTGCAAGCGGGCCTTGGATGAATTGACTTTGAAATTCAAGTTGACCGAGTTTAAAAATAGATTTTTCCAAAAAAATAATACCTTATCGAAATAATCGATAAATGAATGTTAATTTAATGACTATAGCTGGTTCAAAGTTTGCGATATTGCTTTTATCTTAGTGTAACATTCTTGGTATTCAGAATGACACTCTGAGTCAGCGACGATAGCGCCACCGGCATATAGTTTTAGCGTATGATTTTGACTAATCATCGTACGTATAGCAATACTTGTATCGAGATTATTATTAAAACCGTAATAGCCTATACTACCACAATAAATACCTCGCCGACATGTTTCTAACGTTTCAATGATTTGCATCGCGCGAATTTTTGGCGCCCCAGTAATTGAACCGCCTGGAAAGGAATCCCTAAGGCATTTTAATGGTGAGCTTAGGGCATCTAATTGTCCTGTAACAGTGCTTACTAAATGGTGAACTTGATTAAAACTTTCTAGGTTACATAGCTTAGGAACTTTGACACTTCCTGGAACACAGTTTCGACTTAAGTCATTTCGCATTAAATCAACAATCATAATGTTTTCAGCTTGATTTTTTATGCTGGCCTTTAATTTATTTGCATAAATTTTATCAATTTTACTATTCTCATGTCGCCTTGCAGTCCCTTTAATTGGGTTAGTGATTACGTCATTATTTTCAATCTTTATAAAACGCTCTGGTGAACAACTCAATATTTGATAATCACCTGCATTAATATATGCAGCGAATGGAGTGGGATTATTTTTTCGTAGGGCTAGATAAGCATGCCAAGCATGGCCTTTATGTTGAGCTAAAAAAGCTTGACTTAGATTGATTTGGTAGCAATCACCTTGGGCAATATGTTGTTTTGCTTGTTTGAAGCTTTTTTGGTAACTTGCTTTATCAGTCATGGGTATTAATTCCGAAGCTAGTTTAAATCCTGGTAAATCGCTCGCTGGTAAAGCTGTTATCTTTTGCCAAAGTTCCTGTAGCTGCGATGACGGTAAGATACCAATAATTTCTGTGGTTTTTTTAAAATGATCTGACACAATGCCCCATAGATAAATGCCCCCTAGGCAATTATTGAAATGAGGTATTTGCGGTAGTAGATTGGGTATAACCTCATTCAATCGACCTAGATCATAAGCAAAATATCCCACGAAACCACCACAAAAAAATACATCTGTGTGATTAAATTTAGGGTATTGCATTAAGATTTTTTCTAGAGAGTCAAACGGGTTACCTGAGAAAATTTGAGTTTTCCCATCGTGGCTTTGCGTTTTAATCTGGTCATTTTCTCCAATAACCAATTGAGCTGGGTCAGTGACCAATAGCTCATACCTGCCCTGCTGCGAGTAAGGATGACAACTATCAAGCCAAATCGTGTAGGGATAGCCAGCAAGTTTATCGGCGATATCACCTAGATTTGAAAAGTAATCGAGTTCAAATTTAGATATTTGTCGCTGCATGACGGCTGATTGCTTAATAATTTCTTTAATCATAGCTAATATTATTATTTTCAGATAGACATTGTTAATTTTTTAAGATAAATTGATTCGCACTTAAACAGCGTGGTAAATTATTACTCATGATTAACAATAATAAAGTACAAGCATTATTTCGTCCTTGGCAATCATGGCTTATATTTTTTATTGCAGGATTTTTTTTCCTTTATGAATTTGTGATCCAAATTTCACCAAATGTAATGTCTAATCAATTGATGCAATCATTTCTCATTGATGCCACAGGTTTAGGGATTATATCGGGTGCTTACTATATTACCTATACTATCATGCAAATCCCGGTAGGATTGCTTTATGATCGCTATGGGCCTCGTAAATTACTATCTTTGGCTTGTGTGTCTTGTGCATTGGGCGCGATTATATTTGGGATCGCTCACAGTATCGAAATTGCTTCGGTTGGGCGAATGTTAATGGGGGCAGGATCTGCGTTTGCGTTCACTGGTTGTTTAGTTTTAGTTCATCGATGGTTCCCGGCACGCTATTTTGCCCTTATGGCAGGTTGTGTTATGATTATGAGTGCACTCGGTTCAATCATAGGCGAAACACCACTAGCTACGGCTGTGATTGCACATGGATGGCGAGATACAATTAATTTTATAGCGGTAATCGGTTTCTTTTTAGCTGCATTAATTTTTTTGATCGTTCGTGACAGCCCCGAAAATAGTGAGTTTCATACCATACATGATCAGGCGGATGAAATATACCGTCTACGAGAAGTTACAAAAGATAAACAAACATGGATCGTTGCTATATATGCATTTACCTCTTGGGCTCCTGTCCTTATTATGCCAGCGTTTATTGGGGTGTTATTTATAAAAACTGCTTATGGCGTAACAACGACTAGCGCTGCAAACGCGATCGCTATGTCATGGCTCGGAATTGCACTTGGTAGCCCATTTGTCGGATGGTTATCAGATAAAATCCAAGATCGAACGAAGATACTAGCTGCATGCTCAGCATTAGGGTTAGTTTCAATGTGTTTTGTTATTTACTATCCTAACATTGGTTTTCATTGGGCGTGTTTTTGGTTATTCATATTTGGTTTTGCCTCAGGCGCACAATCATTAACTTTTGCAGTTGTCAAAGATAATAATCCAAAGCATAGAGTAGGGACTGCAATGGGGATGAACAATGTTTTTGTGGTTTGTGGAGGCTTTATTTTCCAACCTTTGGTGGGCTATTTTTTACAAGTTTTTTGGGATGGGACATTGTTAGACAGTATTCCTGTATATAATCTCAGTAATTTTCAATTCGCACTAAGCATTATACCCATCTGCTTTTTAGTTGGTTTTTTTGTTGCTTGTTTGGGGATTCAAGAAACTAAGTGTGTACCATACGAGCAAAGGCATCACGAGAAACGAAAAAGCTTATTGGGTAAGTGACGCTTAAGAGAACTATATAGTGCTTATTGCAGGTTATAGCAAATTTCCAATTCGCCCTAATCATTGTATTTATTTGCTTTTTAGTTGGTTTTTCTATTGCATGTTTTGTGATTCAGAAAGCTAAGTGTATCTCATGCAAATAAAGGCTAAATCAGAGATGAAAGGGCTTATTAGAGTCAAAACCGCTTAATTTTGCTCTCACGACATTTGATTCGATTTCATCTGGAAGTATTTTTTTTACAAAAGCTGAAGCCAGCAATAATTGGTTTAGATCAACTCCAGTAACTATCCCTAAGCTATTCAGCATATAAATTAAATCTTCGGTAGCTATATTACCTGATGCTCCTTGCGCATAAGGACAACCGCCTAGGCCGCAAATCGAAGCATCAAAAGTTGTCACACCTGCTCCTGTGGCGACTAGGATATTTGCCAATGCCTGTCCATAAGTATTGTGGAAGTGCATGGCTAGCTTTGTTAGCGGAATTTCTGCTTTTAATTGTTGAATACACTTCAATGTTTCACCAGGGGTGGCAATGCCAATTGTATCTCCGAGTGCAATTTGATAACAGCCAAATTCTAACAACAATTGGGCATATTTTCTCGTCGTTGCATATGCAATTTTGCCTTCATATGGGCAACCAAAAACGCATGAGATATAGCCTCTAATTTGAACATTTTTTTGGCGGGCTATTTTGCATATCCGTTCGATCTGATAAAGACTTTGTTCTAGCGTACAGTTAATATTTTTTTGGTTGAAGGTTTCAGAAACAGCAGTGAAAACACAAATGGATTTTACACCTGAGTTGATGGCTCTAAGCAGACCAGTCACATTTGGCACCAGAGCAGGGTAATGAATAGATTTTTTTAAATCAATGCTTGAGTATAAGAGCTCAGCATCAGCTAGTTGAGGAATTTTATCACTACGGACAAAACTTGAAACTTCAATCGCTGTAAGGCCCGTGGAGCTAAGTAAATTTAAAAGTTCTAATTTAGTTTCTGTTGGTAGTACCTGTTTAATATTTTGTAACCCATCCCGTAAACCCACTTCAACAATATTTACTTTTTTAGGAAACTTAAAACCCATCATATAAGCTTAAGCAATTCTGTATTTTCTTTAACGAATTGACCAACTTCACAAGTTAAGTTGCTCACTATGCCTGCGTGCTCAGCATAAAGCGTATGTTGCATCTTCATTGCTTCTATTATTAATAATTTATCACCAATAGCTACAGTATCGTTATTCTTCGCAAATACTTGAATGATAGTGCCAGGCATTGGTGAAACAATTTTGGTGGTAATTTCATTAAACTCATTCTCAACGGTCCGACTATACTGTTGCAGCGTGTATTTTTTCCCCGCTAGCCATATTGTAATAAAATCATTATGAGCTGTAACACGCATGTGTAGAGATTGAGTTATACTCATAATAGTTAATTGGTGCTCATGTAAATTTGCCTGATATTGATTTGTAAATTCATCAATAATTATGGTGAAAGCCTCATGATTAGGGATTAAGCTACAGTCCCAGCATTTGTTTTCTAGAATAAATTGATAATTAATTTTCCTTGCTTGATTGAGTCGCCAACCTCTAAGATTAGGAGAGACAGGCGTTTGATTTTGGATAAATAGATAAATACTAGCATAACTTAACAGCTCATATTGATTGATGTTAGCTAAAGGAGTCAACTCATTTGTTGCTAAAAAATTTATGTTAGTGTTTTTGTGTATAAAAGATTCATGTTTAATTATTCTTTGTAAATATTCTAAATTAGTACTAATTCCCGAAATATAGCATTGTCGTAACGCCTGTAAAAGGCGGTTAGTGGCTGATTCGCGAGTTTCGCCATGGCAAATTACTTTAGCCAGCAGAGGATCATAGTACTGACTAATGATATCTCCTTGTCGAATACCAGTTTCAATGCGAGTCAGGTCATCGTCTTGAGGAAACTCACAAACTAATAATTGACCGATTGATGGAAGAAATTGATTGTCTGGATCTTCTGCATAAATCCTAGCTTCGATAGCACACCCATGTAATTTTATATCTTCTTGCTTAACCGGTAAAGGTTTATGACTTGCTACCATTAACTGCCATTTGATCAAATCAACATTAGTAATCATTTCAGTTACAGCGTGCTCGACTTGGAGTCTTGTATTCATTTCAATGAAATAATAATTTTCATGATTATCAATTAAAAACTCAATTGTTCCTGCCCCAACATAATCAATCAATTGAGCGATATTAATTGCAGTAGAATAAATTTTTTCTTCTGTTTTTTTAGAGATACTGTGGAAGGGCGCTTCTTCGATAACTTTTTGATGACGGCGCTGAATCGAACAATCACGACCAAATAAGTGAATATGATTGTTTTGTTGATCAGAAAATATTTGTACTTCAATATGTTTTGGACAAGTAATCAATTTTTCCAAAATAACTTTGTCATTCCCAAAACTGGCTATTGCTTCACGTTTTGCGAGAGTCAAACATTCTATAAAGTCGTTGCTATGATTAACCACATGCATGCCTTTGCCACCCCCCCCTAAGGCCGGCTTAATAATCACTGGATAGCCCATCTGATTTGCATAGTCATTGAGAAAATTAAAAGATTGTTGCGGTCCTGAATAGCCAGGAACGAGAGGAATGTCATTTTTCTGTAAAAATTTTTTTGCTTCAGATTTATCACCCATTAGCTCAATGATTTTGCTGTTGGGACCTATAAATATTATTCCTTGCTGTTCACAAGAGCTTGCGAATTCATGATTCTCTGCTAGAAATCCATACCCTGGGTGTATTGCATCAATATCATATTTTTTAGCGATTTTTAGAATACTATCCTGGTTTAGATAGCTAACTGAGCTAGGGGGTTCGCCAACAAAATATGCTTCATCTGCTAATTTAATGTGTAACGCTTGTTGATCAGCACTTGAATATATGGCAATAGCAGTTATTCCCATTTGTTGTGCGGTTCGAATAATACGACAAGCGATTTCGCCTCGATTAGCAATTAACAATCGACTAATCATGAAATGTCCTTATGTTTTTGCCAATTCGGGCGACGCTTTTCTAAAAATGCTGTTAATCCTTCTTGCCCTTCTTTTGAGATGCGTATTTTTGAGATAAAGTTGCATGTTAAGTGTGTTGCTGAATGAGTATCCTGTGTGTGTGCCAATTGATGAAATAGCTGCTTAGTCATCCGTAAAGCTTGTGGGCTATTGTTAAGTAAAAGCTTTGCAAGTTCTATACCTGCATCAAAAAGAGGTTGTTCCACAGCTAGATTGCTGATCAACCCATACTCATAGGCCTGTTGAGCACTGAAAACTTGGGCGCTCAGAAATAATTGTTTAGCGATGCGATTGCCTACAGCACTGATGATGTAGGGACTAACAATAGCTGGAATAAGACCTATTCGAGTTTCTGAAAAACAAAAATTCGCATTAATTTCAGCTATTGCAAAATCACAGCAAGCAATCAAGCCAATGCCGCCCCCAAAAGTTTTGCCGTGCACCAAGGCTATCGTAGGGACAGGAAATTCATTAAGTATTTTTAACATAGTGGCAAGTTTTTCAGCATCGGCGAAATTTTCGGTCGCTGAATAATTAATGCTGTTACGCATCCAATCTAAATCAGCACCTGCAGAGAAATTTTTGCCATTGCCAGCGATTAGCAGTAACCGTAAGTTACTATCAGTTTTTAGTGAATTGAGCGTGACTGTAATTTCATCAATCATATCTGGGTTGAATGCATTATATTTTTCTGGTCGATTTAATTGCAGTTGATAAATTCCTTCATCGAACTGTTCTACAGTTATACTTTTCATCATTTAAATCCTAAAAATACCATAATCTGTTTCTTTAATAGGGGCATTTGCACAAATTTTTAAGCTCAAGCCCAATACATCTCGCGTTTGTATTGGGTCAATAATACCGTCATCCCAGATTCTCGCTGAAGAATAATAGGCATTGCTGCAGTCATCATATTGTTGTTGAATCGGAGCTTTGAAGTTTTCTTCCTCTTTTTTAGTCCATGGCTGTCCTATACGCTCAAATTTATCACGTTTCAATTGCGCCAAAACATTTGCAGCTTGCGTTCCGCCCATGACTGAAATGCGTGCATTAGGCCACATCCATAAAAATCTAGGGTCATAAGCTCTACCACACATGCCATAATTGCCGGCACCAAAGCTACCGCCAATGATCACTGTTAGTTTTGGAACAGCGGCACAACTTACAGCGTTAACTAATTTTGCACCATGTTTTGCGATACCTGATTCCTCATAACTTTTTCCAACCATAAAACCAGTAATATTTTGTAAAAATAATAGCGGTATTTTGCGCTGGCAGCAAAGCTGTATAAAGTGAGTGCCTTTATTTGCTGACTCAGAAAATAGAATGCCATTATTTGCTAAAATACCGATTTGATATCCATGTATTTTAGCAAAACCACAAACTAAAGTTGTTCCATAATTGGATTTAAACTCTGTAAATTTAGAACTATCCACAATTCTAGCAATGACCTGTTTTATATCATATGGAATACGATAATCTTGAGGCACAATACCATAAAGTTCTAATGGATCATAAAGTGGGGGAGTTTCTGCCTCAGGTGTATATGATTCTTTGGGTCGATTAAGATGTTCAACAGCTTGCCTTGCGAGTTCAAGCGCGTGTGAATCATTTAAAGCGTAGTGGTCAGCAACTCCAGAAATTCGACAATGCAGATCCGCCCCACCTAATTCTTCTGCAGACACTATTTCTCCGGTTGCAGCTCTAACAAGTGGTGGTCCACCTAGAAATATAGTTCCTTGATTTTTTACAATAATTGTCTCATCAGCCATTGCTGGGACATAGGCCCCTCCAGCTGTACATGAGCCCATTACAACTGCTATTTGAGCAATATTTTTTGCAGACATGCGTGCTTGGTTATAAAAAATTCGTCCAAAGTGATGTTCATCTGGAAAAATTTCATCTTGTAATGGCAGATAGGCTCCTCCTGAATCAACTAGATAAACACAAGGCAAATGATTTTGTTCTGCAATTTTTTGAGCGCGCAAATGCTTTTTTACACTTAGGGGGTAGTAGGCTCCACCTTTGACTGTTGAATCGTTAGCTATAATCATGCATTCACGTTGATGAATTAACCCAACTCCAGCAATAATACCAGCTGCAGGCACTGCATGATCATAAACTTGATAGGCTGCTAATTGACTGATTTCTAGAAAAGGCGATGCATGATCTAATAATGATTCAACTCGCTGTCTAGGCGCTAGTTTACCTTTATCTGCGTGCGTTTTTTGTATTGCTTCGTTGTGCTCGACAATTGAGGTCACTATCTCTTTTAACTCTGTAACTTTTGCGCGCATTGCTTGTGCATTTGCTTGATATTCAGGGCTACTTGATGAAATTGTTGATTCAATGATTTGCATAAAAAATTGGCTCCCTTAAGTATTGTTCGATCTTGCAGTCACAAATTCTTCAGAGTAATCGACGCCTTAAGTTTCACGAAAAATTTCTCGACCAATAAGCATACGTCGTATTTCAGATGTCCCGGCGCCAATCTCATAGAGCTTAGCATCACGCAATAAACGACCAGCAGCAAACTCATTTGTGTAGCCATTACCTCCTAAGCACTGAATGGCTTGTAATGACATTTGGGTGGCGTTCTCGGATGTATAGAGAATTAAACTTGCAGCATCTTTGCGTGATGATTGTTGTCGATCGCAAGCTCTAGCAACTGTATACAAAAATGAGCGTGAAGCAGATAAGGTGGTATACATATCAGCGATTTTTCCTTGCATTAATTGGAATTCCCCAATGGGTTTGCCAAATTGCTTACGTTGATGAATATAAGGAATGCTGATATCAATGCACGCTTGCATTATTCCAACGGGGCCTGCAGCAAGAATAACTCTTTCATAATCTAAGCCACTCATGAGTACTTCGGTACCGCAATTTATTTGGCCTAAAATATTTGATCGAGGAACTTCACAGTCAGTAAACACTAGCTCGCATGTATTAGAGCCACGCATTCCAAGTTTATCTAACTTTTGTGCAGAATAGAATCCAGGATAATCTTTTTCGACAATAAATGCACTGATACCTTTTCGATTGGTTGAATCATCTGTTCTAGCATAAACAACGATAACTTCAGCATCAGGACCATTGGTAATCCACATTTTGCGGCCGTTCAATAAGTATCCTGCTGAGGTTTCAGTGGCAGTCATTTGCATGCTCATAATGTCTGAACCTGCTTCGGGCTCACTCATAGCTAGAGCCCCAACGTGTTCGCCAGTTAATAATTTGGGAAGATATTTAGATTTTTGTTCATGATTACCGTTGAGCGCCAATTGATTTACGCATAAATTTGAGTGAGCAGCATAGCTTAAACCTAAAGAACCACTAGCTCGGCTGATTTCCTCCATGATGATAGCATGCTCAAGGTAACCGAGACCTGAACCGCTGTATTGCGCTTCAACAGTCACCCCTAGTAAGCCAAGCTCACCAAATTTTGGCCAGAGATCACGCGGGAAAGCGTTTTGTTCATCGATTTCAGCTGCACGAGGAGCAATATGCTGTTGTGAGAATTGGAAAACGGTGTCACGAATAAGTGTCGCTGTTTCTGAGAGCCCATGATCTAGCTGTGCTAGCATTTTGTTTTGAATAATCCCAAATAAAAATTAAAAGCATAGCATTGTTGCCTAGAATATGCCAAGTAAATATCATAGAATTAGCGGTTATAGAGATAAGGAGTTGAGATCGTTGAGTTTTTACCATATGTTTCGTCAATTGGCTTTTAAATTACCAGCTGAGTTTTCTCACGATGCTACGTTGAGCTTATTAAAGTGGCTATATTTGTGCCGCTGCTTGCCTAAAGTGAAAATACCAACGGCTCCAGTAAAAATTGCAGGAATTAAATTTCCTAATAGAGTTGGACTAGCTGCGGGTTTGGATAAAAATGCTAAAGTTGTAAATGCGATGCATCAACTTGGATTTGGTTTTATAGAAGTTGGAACGGTCACTCCAAAGCCACAATTAGGTAACCCTAAGCCTAGGTTATTTCGGTTAGAGAAAAATAAATCGTTAATTAATTGTATGGGATTCAATAATCTGGGTGTAGACACATTAATTAAGCAATTAGAAAAAATTCAACCATTTACAGGGGTTCTGGGCATTAATATTGGTAAAAATAAGGTTACGCCAATTTTAAAAGCCATTGATGACTATGTTGAATGCTTTAACAAAGTTTACCCATATGCTTCCTATATAACAGTGAACATATCTTCTCCAAATACTCCAGATTTGCGTGATCTGCAGCATGGACATTATCTTTCAGGTTTATTGAGTGCTTTAAAAACTCAACAGCGAAACTTGTCCCTCAAGCACCGGCGCTATGTGCCTATATGGTTAAAACTAGCACCCGATTTAATGCAGCAGGAGATTTATGATATTTGCCACACTCTTAAGTATTATGAAGCAGATGGTGTCATTGTTAACAACACCTCTATTAATCGAAATGGATTAATTGAAGAAGCGAATACTCAAGCGACGGGTGGTCTCAGTGGCCAAGCAATATTTGAAGTCTCAAATCAAATTTTAACTTGGGTTAGGGCCACATTGCCTAAGCCGTTTCCGGTCATTGCTGTGGGTGGGATTATGAGCGCTGAAGATGCTTATAAAAAATGTCAATTAGGTGCCGACTTAATACAATTATATACTGGACTTATTTATTCTGGCCCTGCTTTGATCATGCGGTGTGCGTTGGAGATAGATAAATTCTTTAAATAGCTCGTTTGATATTTAACTAACACGAGTAAATTTTATCCACTTTAATGAAGGAGGAACATATGAAACGGATACTGCTAATGACTGGGTTGATGTTTGCCATGGTAAATATTGCCCATGCCAGGATATTTAGTTCGCCCAAAAAACCTATTGCGCTTAAAAAAGGTGAGACAGAATTTACGGTTGAGTTGACAGCGAACCCAAGCACAGGTTACGGCTGGTATCTAGCACCACCTCCGAAAGATGGTTATATTCATTTGCAATCCCATCAATTTCGACGTGAAAAAAATGCTTTACCAGGTAGTGCAGGAATAGAAAGTTGGACTTTCTCAGTCGACTCAGAAGTTTATAAAGCACCAATGATCATGCACTTTCAATTTGTGATTATGCGATCATGGCAGCCTGATCAGATGAGTACGTTTCCTGTTACTGTATTAACTCATTAGTTAAATGATGAGCATTCTGTTCAATTAGAATGCTCAATTATTTTATTTTGCTTGGTCAATAGAGATTTGACAGGGTATTGCCATATTGAAGCAACTACCTTGACCCAGTTGACTTTCTAGCCATAATTCGCCCTGCATTAAATCAACTAAATACTTCACGCGTGACAAACCTAGTCCTCTGCCGTGGCCTTGAGTTTGGGTTTGGTTACTACGGGCAACTTTAACGAATTCTTCATAGATCTCATGTTGCATATCCTCGGCGATACCAATGCCCGTATCACGAACCGAAAAGCGTACAATGGCTTGCTGAATAGATTGACTCGATAGTGAGACATTAATTACAACTTCACCTTGAGTGGTAAATTTCATTGCATTGCCAATTAAATCAAGTAAGCATTGGTAAATACGTTTGGTATCGCCAATCAAATAGTTTGGAATAGTATTATCGAGGGAATAACTGAAGTTTAAATGTTTAGTTTTAGCTGTAGGCAGAAAGATCTTATAGAGGCGTTCAAGAATGTCCGCTAAATTAAATCGAGCGAATATCGTACGACTTTTACGTAACCCG
>Ga0100380_10003420_pt1 | contig 16819 bp, 15 predicted proteins | sample CryGeymeta201504_FD_80417 | JGI IMG/M metagenome (GOLD analysis project Ga0100380, IMG submission 80417) | Groundwater microbial communities from Crystal Geyser aquifers in Utah, USA - Crystal Geyser metaG 2015-04 | ecosystem: Environmental > Aquatic > Deep subsurface > Groundwater | place... | reverse complement strand
CCTATATTGCACCATGGCTGTGTCATTCGATGGAACAGATACGGTTGTTTCGGTTAAGGGGGTAAACGTCCATAACGGACGACTACCAGCATACGCTGTATTGAATACGCATAACGCTATGATACTGCTCAATAAGTAATTGAATTTTGACTGTGAGACATGCTGCTTGCGCCATTTTTTAAGCATTGTTACTATATCCTTATAGTAATATCAAATATCTATCTATCTATCTATAAAGCTATCATGCCATAAGCAAAATTTTACTGCAATTTTATGATATATATACCAATACTGAAAAGCTCATCGTAACATGGAGAATCCATAAAACCAATTTCCAAAAACGGAATTTTATAACCTGAAGAAACGGGGTTAAGGGGTAAAAGCCCGAACACACCGAACGCGGGAGCCGAAGAATTTGGCGACATCGCGCTGGTTGCCATCATCGAAATTCAGGATCCAAGCTCTGCCTGACGGATTGCCGGCAAACTCGGTAGAGCTCCAATAGTCGCCACCGGCAAAGCCACCGATAGCATCTTGATTCTCATACAAGCAATTAAGCTGACCGGAGGCCGTATTGTTATTTCCGGCCGGCAAAAACCAGTCGTCATAACAGATATTTCCTGACTCACAAGGGGTATTTCCTTGGGAATCAACTTCATAATTAGCACACAGCTGTGCCGCATAAGGCGTGCCCCCGTTATCACCGAGGGCTGCCACAATCGCCGTGGTGTTCGTCGCGCCATCCGTGTCGCTTTGTGCATCCGCGCCTATGGCCGTGCCATTTCCACCCCATTCTATACCCGTACTATTATCCGCAGTCGCTGCAATCAGATTATTTAAGCCACCATGAAGGCAAGCAATCTTTCCGCCGTAAGCCGACTGCCCAACGGCTGTGGTTTCGTAGGTGTATCCATTGGTCAGTGTCGCGCTACTGTTCGGCGTTGCAATCACCACATCCACAGCACCCGCGGCATGTGCAGGTGTGACGGCGGTCACGGTTGTTGAATTAACGACATGCACACTGGTTGCCGAGGTACCTCCGAAGGTGACACCGGTCGCACCGGTCAAGCTTGTGCCGGTTAATGTGATCCCTGTACCGCCAGATGCAGAACCTGAGGTAGGACTCACACTAGATAACGTACTACCAGACTCAATGTCTATCGCTGCAGTCACGGCATTGGTATTGCTCCCTTGAATGGTAAAATCCGTTTGTGCTACAACCGTGCTTCCAGGGGTATAGGTTAACGTACAGCTTGCTTGAGGCGCGACGCTTGCACACGTGTTGCCTGTTTCAGTGACATAACCTTCCAAGGCCGTATCTGTAAAATTAGACACAATATTGGTCGCTGAAGCAGTTAAAGATGTGTTATTAATGGTCAGCGTTCCCGTTGATCCATTGGTTGCGAGGGTTAATGGCGAGCCTGTGACGGTCATGGTTGCATCGGTAATTGTACCCGCTTGAGTGACATCGAGAATATCCGCACGCGATGGGCGATAGCACAGGAAAGTTGAACCTTGTTTACAAACAATCGGGCCATCAGAAATAGGATGCGTTAATTGACTACCATTCACTTGCAACGAGAGCGTGCAAGAGGCATTTTCCGTCAATATAAACGGATTGCCACAAATCCCAAGTCCGCTGGTTAATTGAGTGATGCCTTGAATAGGCTGCATCATCAATGTGCGTGTTCTATTGGATTGATTGGTCACCCTATATTGCACAATGGCTGTGTCATTCGATGGAACAGATACGGTTGTTTCGGTTAAGGGGGTAAACGTCCATAACGGACGACTACCAGCATCAGCTGTACTGAATAAGCATAAGCCTATGATACTGCCCAATAAGTAATTGAATTTTGACCGTGAGACATGATGCTTGCGCCATTTTTTAAGCATTGTTACTATATCCTTATAATAAGATCAAATATCCATCTATCTATCCATCTATCTGTAAGGCTATCATGCCATAAGAAAAATTTTACTGCAATTTTATGATGTATGCACCAAAAGTGAAAAGCTCATCGTAACATGAAAAATCCATAAAACCAGTAAAAAAAAAGCCTGTCTTATACTAGGGCCTGTTGACAATTCGCCCCACCGCCTACGTGCCTCGGCTTGTCCGCGGCATCCAATGATCTGAATGATCATTGTGTCTATTGATGATCAGACCGATAGCCTACCCAGTCATAACGGCCGTGATCACAGTGATGACTTAGAACCAGAGCATACGAATGATGATAACTTGACAAGTGTCGCATTCAATTGAATAATACGCGCATTATTTGTTACTCATCTGTATATTATTGATGTAAATCGCTGTCGAAGGAAAACCACACATGAATCAACGTATGCTTACTAAAAGCTTATTCGCGGCAACATCCCTGTTTTTTATCAGTGCAACATTGTTTGCTGAACCTCAAAACTTAGATAGTCTTAAAACCGAACTCCGTAGTTATCATGATACTGGCGCTTACGATAAAGAAATCGCACAGGTCGTGAAGCAAGCCGAAACATACATTCATGCCAAGGTTGAGGAAAATAATAAATCAAAAAATCCAGCTCGACTTGCGCTTGTGCTCGATATCGATGAAACCACGTTATCCAATTACAACGGCATCATCACACGCAAGTTTTGTGATAATCCAAAACTGATTAATCACGACATTCATCAAGCGAATGCACCAGCTATTGCGGCCATGCTTGCTTTGTATAACAATGCGAAAGAACAAAACATCGCCATCTTTTTTGTGACCGGCCGCAGGCCTAGTTTGCAACGCGCAACTGAAAAAAACTTGAAGCACGTAGGTTACACAAGTTGGCGGGGTATTTATTTTAGACCGGAGCTCGATAACAATCAATCGGTCATTCCCTATAAAACACAAGTAAGAGCCGACATCACACAAAGAGGCTACACCATTATTGCATCCATTGGCGACCAAGCGAGCGATTTAACCGGTGGTTATGCAGAAAAAACGTTTAAGCTACCTAATCCCTTTTATTACCTACCCTGATATTATAAAAACCAGCTTCTTTCGATAACACCAAAGAAGCTGGTTTTTATGGCATGTTAAATATAATCCACAGCCATAATTTCATATTCTACAAGACCACCGGGGGTATCAACCACCACCACGTCATCAAGCTGTTTTCCAATTAAAGCCCGACCAATTGGCGACGTGTATGAGATTTTATTTTCTTTAATATTCGCTTCATCTGAACCAACAATGCGATACGTGGTATCCGTTTCGTTTTGAATATGATGTAATTTTACCGTTGAACCAAAAATAACTTTTCCGTCATTGGGTATCGTTGTTACATCGATCACACGAGCATTCGATAATTTTGACTCTAATTCTTGAATACGACCCTCAGCAAAGCTTTGTTGTTCACGTGCTGCATGGTATTCAGCATTTTCTTTTAAATCACCATGGGCTCGTGCAACCGCAATCGCCTCAATAATTTCTGGGCGTGTTTTTGTTTTTAATGTAGTTAACTCTTGTTTTAATGCTGCTTGGCCCTCAGGCGTCATGGGGTGCTGTTGCATACTCATTCTCCCTTAAAAATCCTATAAATATTGCAAATCTTGCAAATCTTGCAAATCTTGCAAATCTTGTAATCGCGTGACGGTTTCCCGATCTTCATATTTCATGGCTAAACATGCAGCCTCTGCACCTGACAACGTGGTTGTATAACTGACGTTATGCTGCAAAGCACTACGACGAATGGCAAACGAATCAGCAATCGCTTGTTTTCCGTCGGTTGTATTCACAATAAAATCAATTTCGTCATTTTTGACATAATCTACCACGTGAGGCCGCCCTTCCGCTACCTTCAAGACACGACGACAGTCTAAACCAGCCGCCTGCAAAACTAAAGCCGTTCCTCGGGTTGCTAAAAGTTCAAAGCCGAGTGCTATCAATTGTTTTGCAATTTCCCCCACCCGAGTTTTATCCATATCACGTACCGACAAAAATGCACGTCGACGACGGACAATATGAGCCCCGGCCCCCAGTTGTGCTTTCGCAAATGCTTGTCCAAATCGACGAGCCACGCCCATCACTTCACCCGTTGATTTCATTTCAGGGCCAAGAATCGAGTCGACACCAGCAAACTTAATAAACGGAAAAACCGGAAGTTTAACCGCATAAAACGAAGGCCTGGGTACGTGCAAATGCAAACCCTGTTCACGCAAGCTTATACCGACTTTACAACGCGCTGCAATTTTAGCCAAAGGCAACCCCGTGGCCTTCGATACAAACGGCACGGTACGTGATGCGCGTGGATTCACCTCAAGCACGTACACATCATCACCTTGAATCGCGAATTGTGTATTCATTAATCCACATACGCCAAGCTCTAAAGCCATTTTTTTAACTTGATCCATGAGATCGTGTTGCACCACGACCCCCAAACTAAATGGAGGCAGCGTGCATGCTGAATCACCTGAGTGCACACCAGCCTGCTCAATATGCTCCATCACGCCACCAATCAACACCGATTCACCGTCACATACCGCGTCAACATCCACTTCGGTCGCATCACTTAAGAATTTATCAACAAGCACGGGTGAACCTTCTAAAATATCCACCGAATGTTTTAAATAGTGTCTTAAATCTTCTTCGCGATGCACCACTTCCATCGCGCGCCCTCCTAAAACATACGAAGGTCGCACCATCACGGGATAACCAATTTTGTCAGCTAACACAACTGCCTCAGCTGCGTTATATACCATACCGTTAGCTGGCTGTTGCAGCTTTAACCGCCGAACCACGTGCTGAAACCGCGCCCTGTCTTCAGCTTGATCGATCGCATCGGGTGATGTTCCTAAAATAGGAACTCCATTCGCTTTAAGTGCGCGCGCCAAATTAAGCGGCGTTTGACCGCCATAATCGACAATCACACCCATAGGTTTTTCAAGATCAACAACCGCCAACACATCTTCGAGCGTCACCGGCTCAAAATAAAGCCTGTCCGATGCGTCAAAATCAGTCGATACCGTTTCAGGATTACAATTGAGCATGATGGTTTGGTATCCTGCCTCACGCAGGGCCATCGCCGCATGCACACAGCAATAATCAAACTCAATGCCTTGACCAATGCGATTAGGGCCACCGCCTAAAATCAAAACTTTTTGCTTATTATTTTTATCGGGACGTGATTCGCATACGGTCGCATAACATGAATACATATACGCTGTTTCACTCGGAAATTCTGCTGCACAGGAGTCAATACGTCGATAAACCGGTCTGATATTTAAAGCTAAACGATGTTTGCGTACGCTCGATTCATCTGATTTTAAACACTTGGCCAAGTAAGCATCTGAAAACCCACGTTGCTTTAAACCACGCATACGCATGGCATTTAAATCCGTTAATGCAACACCTTGAAGCCCTTCTTCTTCACGTACTAAGCACTCAATTTGATCTAAAAACCATGGATCAACGAAGCTTTCTTGATAAATCTCATCTCGCGATAAACCATAGCGAAAGGCATCGGCCAGTGCCCAAAGCCTATCGGGTGTGGGCTCGCGCAAATGACCCCGTAAAACCGCCAAATCATCCCCTGTAAAACGTGGCTCTAAGCCCATATGCCCTGTTTCTAAGCTCCGAATCGCTTTTTGCAACGCCGACTGAAAATTAGAACCAATCGCCATGACTTCGCCGACTGATTTCATTTGCGTTGATAATATATTGGATGTTTGAGGAAATTTGTCAAAATTAAAACGTGGTATTTTTACCACAACATAATCTAAACTGGGCTCAAACGAGGCTGGCGTTCGTCCGCCTGTGATTTCGTTTTTAAGCTCATCCAAATTGTATCCAACCGCAAGCAAGGCCGCAACTTTTGCAATCGGGAATCCCGTGGCTTTTGATGCCAACGCAGAACTTCTTGAAACACGTGGGTTCATTTCAATCACAAGCAATTTTCCATTCGCAGGATTCACGGCGAACTGAACATTCGCCCCACCCGTTTCAACACCCACGGCACGCACGACATTCAGCGCAACATCACGCATGTATTGATATTCTTTATCCGTAAGCGTTTGCGCCGGCGCAACCGTAATCGAATCGCCGGTGTGCACACCCATGGGATCTAAATTCTCAATGGAGCAAACAATCAAACCTTGATCGTTTGAATCACGCACCACTTCCATTTCAAATTCTTTCCACCCAATGACCGATTCATCTAAAAGCAGTTCTCGTGTGGGTGACAAAGCAAGCCCTTGTGTACAAATTTCTTCAAATTCTTCGCGGTTATAAGCAATCCCGCCACCGGAACCACCCATCGTAAACGACGGTCGAATAATCGTTGGAAAGCCCAGTTGAGCTTGTAAAGAAAGCGCTTCTTCGAGACTATGTGCAATTTCAGATCGCGGCATCTCAAGACCAATACTTGTCATCAGCTCACGAAATTTTTCGCGATCTTCCGCTTTATCAATCGCTTCACGTGTCGCACCAATCATTTCAACACCGTGCTTTTCTAACACCCCTTCTCGCACTAAATCGAGCGCACAATTAAGTGCTGTTTGCCCACCCATGGTGGGTAGTAAAGCATCTGGTTTTTCTTTTTCGATAATGCGTGCCACTTCTTCCCAAAGTACAGGCTCGATATACGTTGCATCAGCAAGCTCAGGATCGGTCATAATGGTTGCAGGATTAGAATTCACAAGGATAACGCGATAACCTTCCTGTTTTAAAGCACGTACCGCCTGTGTACCTGAATAATCAAACTCGCAAGCCTGGCCAATCACAATAGGACCGGCACCAAGAATTAAAATAGATTTGATATCTGTACGCTTTGGCATATGTATCACACAGCTTGAATGAGGTGGCTTATTTTATCGATTTTTTTATACTATCGATACCCCAATTAAACATGTGTTTTACATCACACTATACGTCAGATTAAATTGAACCTCTTGTGTATAAAAATTCTGAAAGCCTATACCCGTATTCATGGTTTGACGTGGTCTAATTGATTCTGACAACCCAGTTAGGCTATGTCGACTCCAAAACGGGCTTCGAAGCTTTGAAATACGCTGCTTTTGTCTTACATGAATTTTATATAAACTCAAAACAAAAATTTTTAACGGCTATAACTATAAAATTATGAACCGATTGCGCGTGTTATTTTTAATAAGCCTATGTTTTTTTACTTGTGCGGTTCAAGGCGTCACCGTTTATGGTCATCGTGGTGCACGAGGGCTTGCGGCAGAAAATACACTCATCGCTTTTGATGAAGCCCTTAAGCATCATGTGGATGCGATTGACTTAGATGTTGTGATGACACAAGACCATGTTTTGGTGGTGTATCATGACTTAACCCTTAATGCTGATATCACACGTGATGCCAACGGCAACTGGATTGATGATCATGCCGTAATTGCGGTTAAAAATTTAACGCTTGATGCAATCAAAACATTGGACGTAGGCGGCGTCAAACCAAATTCGCGATATAGTCAAATTTATACAGCGCAGCAGCCCCCTCGCGAACACGTTCGCATACCTACCCTAGAAGAGGCCATTCAATATATTAAAACCCACGCCGACTACCCCGTCGGTTTTCAGATAGAAGTCAAAACCGATCCCACACAACCCGAGATAAGTGTATCACCTGAAACCATGATATTGGCATTGCATCATATCATCGAGCAAGAAGGTATTGCACATCGTACCAAAGTACAGGCTTTTGAATGGCCATGTTTGTTTTTTTTGCAAAAAATCAATCCCTCAGTTCAGACAGCCTATTTAACAACAGCAGATGACCTCGAGATAACAGCACCATGGACAGGTGGGTATTTATTAAAAGATTTTTATTCGGTGCCGCATATGATACACGCATTAGGCGGTCATTGGTGGGATGCCGAAGATATTGAACTCACGCAAGAAAAGATTGAAACGGCGCACAGGCTCGGGCTAAAAGTAGCCGCTTGGTCTTGGCCTGAGCGTACACGCGGCCAAGATATTGACTTGCCGCTCATACAACAACTGCTTAGCTTGGGTGTGGATGGTATCATCACAGATAGACCCGATCTTGTTACACCGCTTTTGCAACGAGAACATGTTTATACGCGACGATAAATTCTAAAATGACATAACCCCCACCCCATCAATTCAACATTATCATAAACTAATTCAAAAGCATCATGATCTATTTTTTTCGTTGCAATCATGACGCGCGTACCTCTTTTGGTCATGCTTATTTTGTTGATTAAATTTCCTAATGTTTGCTCGGATAAACACGTTGCAGCTAAATAAATAATATCGGCATCCGAAAAATCATACGTCAAGAAATCATGCTTAACAAAGCTGATTTTAGACAACTTTTGTTCATATACATCTCCGACAAACGCGCTAGATTTTAAGATAGCATGAGCCTTACTCAGACTCACCAAAGATTTTTTATATAAAACATCCATTAACTCAATGCCTACACACCGATTAAAATCAAAATAAAGTGCAGCAGAGAATACAGCCTTTCCAGCGCCAGAACCTAGATCGTAAAATATCGCACCCTCTTTGGGTTCTGCTTTTTCAATCATTTTGTGAAACGCGAGTAAATCTATTTCACCATAAATAAATTCTCGATTATTCTTATATTTTATTAATCGATAGATTCTCGACAGGGTTTTTGAATGGTTTTTTTTAAATACCGTATTTAAAAATCTATCAACATCAAAAATTGTTTCAGCATTAAATTGCGTGGCAATTTGAGCACGAAGCTGTCTTTTTTTTAAGAAAGGCACCGCATAATTGGTTAAAAAAAGCCGACCAAAAAAAACGCCAAACGGCAGAGTTAGAACAACATAATACATAAAAAATCCTAATTCTAGAAAAGCACAGAATAAATATCTAAATTTATAAAATAAATTTTAGTGCTACCCTATCATCATCAAAGCCCTGAAATAATAGTCAAGATGCCCCAGTCCCGTTTGATAATCTATTCATTACGTATAGCGAGCCTGAAAAAAATACTGCCCAGATTAAACCCTGAATAAGAGGACTTAAGATTGGATATACAAAAGTAGCCACACCAAACTTTATTCCTGCGGAGTAAGCTAAAGGAAAGCCGCATAGCGCCAGTAAAGGCATATATTTGATGTATTTTATCAATAGCTTTTTCATTCCAAAACATAATACAGAAAAATTTATCCATAAAGCCAAAATCCAAGGCGGGGCATAATGGCTTCCCCATGTATTAGACTCAAACGAAAGTATTCCAAATAGTTGAAAAAGAGTATCGACAAGGTAGCCAAGAAGTGTAAAAGCCATAAACCAAATCATAAACGGTTTGAGATTATCTTGCGTGATGAAAAAGGCAGTTTGGATAAGGCTTATAACAATTGACACCAAAAGGGCTACATAACCCATATTTTTTAGCGCAAAATATATACTCAAAAACCAAACAACATAATAGAGCAAAATAAATACAAATATTTTGGGTGGATTCATAATCAATTAGACCTCATCATTTACTGACTTAACCTGTTTTCCTCAGATTCCTCATCACTTTCTACAGGATTAGCCCGAGTAAAAAATGAGTGGAAGTCCACCCTGCGGCTTTCATCAGGGATATCTTCTAAATTTAATGTGCCCGCAGCAACGCGGTCATAAACACCAGGCTGGCATAATTGATGGAGCTGTCCTGCTGTCAAACGATAGATTTGCGGGATGGTAGCGATGTTGGACAGAATCAAATCATGTACATTATCATCTTCTAAAAATGCTTTTTGTCGTACAGTAAGAGATTGTACTTCCGTAATAGAAATTCTACCATTGATAATTAAAGAGCAAAGGTAGGGACCTAAATGCTCGACCCGCGGGAAATCAAGTAATATTTCTTTAGAAATAATCTGGTTTTCTAGCATATGATGGATTCGAGAATATACTTGTTGCTTTTTTTCTTCATATTCTTGGAATGGAATACCCCGATTAAAACCCCTTTCTTCTCTCGGCCTAGCAAAAAGGCTACCGTTTAGAACAATATTTAGAAGCTGAAAGAGGCCTTCGCTTTGCCCTTCGGTTAAACCAAGCAATTCATCTATCGTCAAAGTGCCATTATCAACCAGTTCGCCTAATTTACAGAAGGTGATCAGTTTTTGGAGGCTTATTGCTCGAATAAGTGTTTGATAATTTTCACTTTGTTCTATATGCGTTTGTAATGCTAATGCTTTGGTATAAAATGGAACTAAACTATCTATCTCCATAGGCCTTTGTCCTAACATTAATCCTGATTCTGGATCAAAACCGAGCTCTCCCAAAGCAATAAGTGAGCGAAATAATGTGATTGCAAGAAAAAATTTCTTTTCGGCGGGCATACTTATTGCCTGCTGCATAGACAACATACCTTCATCGATTGCTGCCTGTATGCCGATGAAGAATCTCATCGATTCTGCTCGTCCTGCCGAGGGATTTTCTAAGATTTTACGCATCGCTTCAGCATGGCTTAAAATTTGCGCGGTACGGCTAAAATTTACATCTGACATATGAATTGCAACATTTTCAAATCCCTGAAGAATACTCTCTCGAGCAAATGCCGTATTTAAAGCTTGTATTTCAACTTCAGATAATGCCTCAGCTTGTACTTGTGTTAATATATTTTCATCAATATAAAATTGAATGTTAATGGGTAAAGGCATAATTAAAGTCCTACAAAAATTTAAAGGATTCTAAATAAAAGCATGGTGAGTGTCTATACAAGCATGCGACTACCTCGCTCAAGATGTAGGGACGTCCAAGTCCCCACTAACGCGGCAAGTATTTTGCAACATCCCTTCGAGCTGATTATCTCGGACTAAGCACCTTTACACGGTCACGCGCTCGGTTATAAAAAACAAACACAGACCCATCCATGAGCGTTGCTTCAAACTCCTCAAGAATAAAGGCACTTAAACCGTTAATCGCTTTGCGCCCATCAACCGGTGTTGTGGCTGTACGACATCATTTTCTTTGTTGATTATTTGATGTTCAACCAAATTTGCCCAAGCAAACCATGCCTTCCTTTGTTCATCTGCATAAACAGCACGTTGGTAGGTAACGACCAACTTATTTTGAGGCTGATGATTTAACATGCGATCAATCACATGTGGGGCTGTTTTTAGGTGCTCACCCCATGCTGTAGCCACTGATCTACGGATATCGTGAATACTGAATGGTTTAAGATCAATTAATGGCGCATCAGTACTCATCTTCTTCTTTGCGCCCTTGGCAATACCTCTTAATCGTGCAATAAAGCCCGTCAATGTATCAGGATGAATGTGCCCTGCTCCTGAAGCAAATACAAAGGGTGACTCAACAGAGATAAGCTCTAGCGCCTTAATAAATTCGATTGCCAGTGGTGAAAGATAAATGGTGTGGCCTTGTCGATTTTTAGTTCGTTCTTTAGGTAAAATCCAAAGACCAGCATCAAGATCAAGCTCGTCTTTGCGCATGCCGGCAATTTCGGAACGGCGGGCACCGATTAAAATAAGCAATTTAATTGCAGTGGTGGTTATCACTGACATAGCCGAAATCGTTTGATCCGTTTTAACACCACTACTAGCCTGATCCAAGGCTTGCCATAGTTGACGCAGCTCAGTGAGAGAAAGCACCCGATCGCGCGGCCTGCTAGCCGTGGCTGCAAAATCTTTAGGCTTAAGCAAACGAGCTGGATTTATTTCAATAAGATGCCGAGTTAAGCCATAATCCATCATCAAGTTTAATGTAGACAAAGCTTTGCGGGTTTCTTCCTTAATACCCTTGCGCGTCATAGCATCCAAAGCAGTTGAAAGATGTGCGCGTGTTATATCTCGCGCGAGTATATTGCCAAGCGTTGCTTTTAGGTGAAGTCGCCATCGATCTTCATGGCGTTTAATCCATGTCGCCGTCACCCGTTTGGTCACTTTCTCAAATTCAATCCAGGTATCAAATAACGCTTGCATGGTGATGGCCTGCGCATTGGCGGCAATTGCAGCAGCTTTAGCCGTGCGCGGATCAATACCCTCCGCTACTAATTTTCGTAATTCAGCTACTTTGTTACGCGCTTCCTTCAAGCTAACATCTTTTACCGAACCAATTGGCATTCTGATTAATTTACGTTCACCAGGCAGGCTGAATGAAAATAACCAACTTTTAGCACCGCTTGGACGCACCCTAAAAAACAATCCATTGCCATCATGAATTCTGTATTCTTTCTCGCGTGGCATTGCCGTTTTTACGGCTTGGGCAGTTAATTTCATTTTTTACTTTTATCCTGAGATTTCAAATTTTCCGTCATGGCTTTGATCTCCTTATCAAAGTCCGACTCAAAAAGCCGATCTTGGACAATGCGATATTTTTCAAATTCACTTTCAGCGTGATCTTTGGCAATTTTTGCACTAATTTTTCCAGCATTTTTTAAGACATCACGTTCATCAAATTCAAGAAATTTATCCAATCGTGTCGCCCAGTCTTCCATCGTCATAGGGATTTGGCGTCTGGCGCGATCTTCTGCTAACTCTAAATACGCATTGACGATACGGCCGAGAGATTCTAATTCTTCTGCTGTCAGGTAGTTTTTTGCAACAGGAACATCTGTTTTAAGAATTTTTCCATTTGGACTATGCGCCCAACTCGTGAGCCCCATATGTGGTTTGTTGCTATCAGCCCGTTCGAGTACGAGCTCTGATGCCGTGTGCCCATGAATAGCGTAATGCAGTTTATTTTGTACTTTGGCGAAAAAGCCTCGTGTGGTTGGCGCGTTTTTATTGTAATCAACACTGGTTGCGTAAATATCCGTGATTTTTTGGTAAAAACGACGTTCACTGATACGAATTTCACGAATTTCTTGAAGCAACTGTTCAAAATAATCTTCACCAAGAAAACTACCATTCTCAAGTCGTTTTTTATCCAGAACAAAACCTTTAATTGAAAATTCACTCAAAACTTGAGTTGCCCATTGCCGAAATTGTGTTGCACGCTTGGAGTTCACGCGATAACCAACGGATATGATGGCATCTAAATTATAAAATTGAGTATTATAATTTTTACCATCACTAGCAGTTATCCTGAATTTCCGGATAACTGAAGTTTCCTGCAACTCACCACTGGAGTAAATATTCTTTAAATGTTCGCTCACTGTACGAACATTCACATCAAACAACTCAGCCATCAATTTTTGCGTTAACCAAATAGAGCCATCTTCATAACGTACCTCAATACCGTTTTCACCTGCCTGCTGAGTAAAAATAAGAAATTCAGCGGTACTATTACGAATAATCAGTTTGTTTTCTGGAGGTTGCGCGCTCATACTCTATCCTTGTTTTGAGGTTGGACGTTAATATCATGGTGCCTAGTAAGGTGACTATATGTTTCTGGATTAAGGTGTATTGTATTGGACGTAAGTAGACAACGCAACATGATTAACGCTATATTTTATGCGGTTTAATAGATTTTAGTGGATTACGCTAGACTTTGTCTATTGCGCCTAATAAGGGGTAGGTCGCATTATGAATCCTGCCTGAGATACCAATGAAATCAGACGTTTGTGGCTTATGCAAGAGCACGAAGAATAGGATTAGCGATGCAAGAGATTAGGAAGGATGGTTCTGTGATTGATGCTCAAATACAAGCAGGCTTTGAGTCAAGCAGTGGTTTTCGAGATGGATTTTCAAAGATTTTAGGTGATGTGCCTGCTCGTATTCATCATCAAACAACCATCTTAAAGGCTAAGTGGATTGATACTGTGTTAGGTCCTATGGTGGCCATTGGCGATGATGAAGCGCTTTACCTATTAGAATTTATGACGAGAAGAGGTCTAGAGCGTGAAGTAGAGCGTTTACGAAAACGTGGATTTGCGATTATCCCCGGAGAGGCGCTGCCACTGCAATTGATTGAGTATGAATTATATGATTATTTTGAAGGCAATTTAACGAACTTCCAAACACCCTGTCGCGTATTTGGAAGTGAATTTCAACAACAGGTTTGGAATGCTTTATGTCAAATTCCTTACGGTGAAACACGAAGTTATCGAGAGCAGGCGCTGTCTTTAAATAAACCTACCGCCTATCGCGCGGTCGCCAATGCCAATGGTGCTAATCAATTGGCTATTATTATTCCATGCCATCGAATTATCAGTAGCGATGGATCATTGGGTGGTTATGGTGGGGGGATTGCCGTTAAACAATGGCTGTTGGAACACGAGCAGCGCAACAAATGTTAAATTGTAAATTCATCCATTTGTTCTCTGAACAGCTAACAACGTATCAAAAACCGGGTCAACATGCCCTTTTACTTTAACATTCCGCCACACGTGCCTAATTATTCCTGCCGGATCAATCAAAAAAGTACTGCGCTCGATGCCAAGATATTGTTTTCCATACATCGATTTCATTTTGATTACCCCAAATAGAGTACACAGCTTTTCATCACTATCGCTGATTAATTCAAACGGAAAATTTTGTTTCGTTTTAAAATTTTCATGCGATTTCAAACTGTCTCGAGAAACACCGAACACAACGGCATTGTGTGCCAAAAACTCAGCATATTTATCTCGAAAGGCTTGCCCCTCCAACGTGCAACCCGATGTTGCATCTTTGGGATAAAAATACAAAACAATCCATTGACCACGATACGTTTCAATGTTTGTTTTTAACCCATTGGTTGCGATAAATGTATCCGAAATAACTGATTTATTTACGATAAATTAACCCAATTAAAAAGCCGCCCACTAGACTTTCAACGAGGTAAGCAATGAACCAATACATTGCAAGTGATGCTGAAATGGGTAAGTAAAAATAGGCTCCTACTGCTTGCATGCTAGAAAGAACGCCAAAATATAGACCAAAGCGTAATCCGTTTTCAATGCCCCCTTCTTTAAATAATCGTGTAAAAATAAAGGTGATCCAAAAGGCAATAAGCACCATCATAAATGTATTAAACGGCACATATGCTTGCATGTCAGGATAACTTCTCCAGATGGATGGCGTTTGAAGGTAGATCTGCTTCAATAGAACACCGTGCACCAATGTTTCAAACCCAAGCATAAATAAAAACAACACGACCACCGCACTCAAAAAACGCTTCATATTCATGGTTCTCTCCTTTTATTGCAGCATTATCTGTTCTTAGTTTACACCTTTCTAATTTGCTAACAACTTTTTAAGACACGCGTCTTTTTTTGAAAACTCGCTAATCACAATTTTTGTAGCGGATGCAATCACATCTTCACGTGGTTTTGCATCCTTTATTCTTTGTGTGAAATAAATAGTTACCACGATAGGTTTACAACCTGGTGGATAAATAATACCAATATCATTGGTTGTACCATATTCACCCGTACCTGTTTTATCTCCGATCAGCCATGTTTTAGGTACGCCAGCTCGTATTCTCGCAGCTCCCGTCTTATTTTTTTTCAACCATGACTGCAATAACGTTTGTTGATATTCTAGCAATCCATGGCCTAACACAAGTTTCTGCAAGCTGATTCGCATTGCCATGGGTGATGTGGTATCCCGTGGATCATTCGGAATCGCGCTATTTAAATCAGGCTCCCACCGATCAAGTCTAAAGCTATCATTCTCTATTGAACGAGCAAAGGTCGTTACCGCTTTTGGTCCACCCAGTATTTTCATTAAAAGATTCATCGCCGTATTATCGCTCGTCGTGAGGGTCGCTTCACACAATTCTGCAACAGTCATACCGTCACGAAGATGCTGCTCAGTTATCGGAGAATAGGTGACTAAATCGTCTTGCTTATAATGGATTCTTTGCTGTAATAAGTTAGGTTTCTCAATGCTTTCTTGTAAAATGGCTGCAATACCCATTACTTTAGACGTACTGCAAAAAGGAAAACGTTCATTTTGCCGATATTGAATTTCATCATGATTAGCCGTATTAATAGCAGACACTCCTAATCTTCCGCCGGACGCTGACTCCAACACTTTTAATGAATTGGCGGAAAAAACAGGGGCGTTGAAGAGCGTTAATAATATTGCCAAAATAATAAATAGGCGATTTTTGAAAATAGCACAACACCTTTTGTTCTTCATAGATTATCCCAAAACCGCTACATTCAAATCGATAGCAAAATAATAATGGCCTGTATCACTTTTAAGTTGCAAATCACTACGCCATAACTGCAAGTCCTTTTCATCTAAAGTACCCATGGCACCATCAATTAGCATCTCTGCCATTAAAAAACCGTAGTTTCCTGGTTTAAAATCCCGTTCAACGATTCGCCACGTTTTACAAACAGCTTTACTCTTAAAAACACTAGCCTCAACCAAGCCTGGAATTTTCCGACCCATTTGTCCATCACAGTGAGCCTGCCATGTCTGTTGTGTATCTGCAAAATGGTGCACTAAATGACGAGTTAAGTCTTTATAATGACTGTTATAAAGACTTGAGTCAAAATCATGATGAGAAAGTACAAACACGCCACCTGGCTTTAAAATGTGGTCAAAATGATTAATAAAAGCAATTTTATTGTCAACGCACTCAAGAACATTATGACAGATAATTTTATCAAATTGATTGCCATGAAGCTCACTGGGACTGGAACAAATTTCTGGAATAATAATCCCGCTATCAATAGCATCAGAAAAATCCGATTGAATCTTTTCAAACATGTCTTTACTGGAATCAACAGCAAAAACTAATTTCGGTTGATTAGGCATTGCAAGTAATAACTCAATAAAATCACCCGCACCACATCCATAATCAAGTACTTGTGCGTTCGTACAGCAATTCTAATTTTAAATTTTTCAACATAAGCTTTGCCCTCCACAGCCCTCGTTTGATTTTATTTTACGCAATATCATGATAAGAAAACTCTCTGAATGGTCTTAGTTCTTAAAAAAAAT
>Ga0100380_10003419_pt1 | contig 16820 bp, 14 predicted proteins | sample CryGeymeta201504_FD_80417 | JGI IMG/M metagenome (GOLD analysis project Ga0100380, IMG submission 80417) | Groundwater microbial communities from Crystal Geyser aquifers in Utah, USA - Crystal Geyser metaG 2015-04 | ecosystem: Environmental > Aquatic > Deep subsurface > Groundwater | place... | reverse complement strand
TTATTTTTTTGCCCTCATAGCGGCGAGCTGGCTACAATTTATTTGATTAACACTAATTCTTACCTGCCGGTAGGCAGGCGTCTAATCGATATATAAAATATATTTTCATTGTAACCACTTCGCCGCTATGAAGATTTCATATATTTAATTTTTCTCAAAGAACTAATTTCCCATCTTTCAGCCCACATATTCCGAAATGGGCTAAAGGGTGGGAGGAAGCGAGATATGATTCTCTCTCGCTTCCTCTTTACTTAATCTTTCAATACCTCAACTTTTTTAACCGCCGAAATGGCGATGAAGACGCGATTAACGTCTTTCGGCTTGTTCTCAGGAACAAGCCAGAATCCTCTTTTTTCAGCAGTTGGCAACCCCTCAGTCCTCCCTTCCAAAACCTCTCCGTCTTGAAAGTACACTACAACCTTCTTCATCTCTCTCCTCTCCTTTCCTTTCTCCAAGCATATATCTGGAGCCGCGAATTGCTTGTTCAGCGATTTCCGCGAATTATAAAGAGCTATTTTGAGATCTCTCAAACCCACGATACTTATCCTGAACTTGAGAGATCGGAGAACTTACTGAACTTACCAAAGGGATGGTGACACTCCTTATAATAAGTTTATGTAAGTTCCCCTTTCTCGGTTTTGGGTCAATCCCTGCCTGCTTCGGTAGCTTTCATTCGGGATTCCTCTACGGTATTCCCGAAGCGTGGGATTCCCCATTTGTCAATTGTGTAGAACTTGAACTTCACTGCTCTCACCTCCTTTCTTTCCTTTTTTTTTGAGTCACCTCTGCCCGCGAGCTCTGCTCTCGAGCAGCAGGTCACTCATTGCGCGCTTTTTTATTGGAAAAAATTATTTTTCTTCGAGCATATAGCCGGAGTCGCGGTTTGGCTCGCGCCGATTTCCGCGAATGAGGAGAAGAATAAAGGTTAATTTAATCTCCATTCTTCTCCCCACTCCGTATTCATTTTTTAAAGACCAACAGGCGGCTCTCTTGGAGAGAGCCGCCTGTGGCGTCAGATTACTAAAAATTTACTCTCTCCCCTTGCCCTCCGTAGCTTTCTTGTCCGCCGTAGCTTTAGCGAAGGCGGAAGCGAAGGAGGGTCTTATTTTTTATTATTCCTTGTCAACTGCCTCCAAAATTATCTGAAGAAAATTGACAAAGAGAGAAAAGAAAATATTTTTATCGGAAGGATATCTGCTGGCTCTCGGACGGGGTCTGACTGATTTAAGAAAAACCCACATTCCGAGAACCAAGCAGAATATCCTTCCGAATTTTCTTTTCTCAATTTTTTATATAAAGGAGCAAATCTTTCTTCTCCAGCTTGTGAAGGAGAAATATCTACGCCTTATCTCATTTGGTTATTTCTCAAAGTTCTCTCAACTCCTCTTTACACTTGTATTATAGCATATGCTCTAAAATTGTCAAGACCTGCTGGTATTCTCCACATCCATGTGTCCCCTTCGGGCGTAGTCTCTGTAATTGGATTTTTATCCAAACAGGCAAAAAATTAAAAAAGAGCTGGTGAATTAATTTCCGTGGCGAATTTTCACCAACTCTTTAATTTAGATATTTTCTATCTGTCTATCTCTCTTAGCCATTCTCTTAAGCAATTTAATGGTTCATCTCTTTCCATTTCGTTTAAAATTTCATGAGAAAAACAAGGAAAAATTTGCAAATGTTTTTTCTCAGGATTTGTACCGATTCTCTCAAAAAATTGCTGCGTCTTTTTCGAATCAATTATTTTGTCATCTCCTCCAAGTAAAACAAGAGTGGGAATTTTTATTTTAGGCGCTTCTTTCAGGGCTGTTTTAAAGTTTTTCGTAAGTTCAGCACCCAATCTTGCGGTGCCAAAATTATAAACTAATGGATCGTTTTCATCATGACTCAGAAATTCTGGATTAACCGGGTTTTTAAACTTTAATTTCGGCCAGATTCTCCCAATAATATTCCCTGCAAAAACCTTTATAATCGGCACATTCCCCCATCCGAATAATGGCGAACTTAATATTAAACTTGTTATTCCGGGCTTATAATCCGAAAGGTAATCTTGAACATACCTTGCCGCAATAAGACCGCCCATACTATGGCCAATTAAATGAATTTTTTGATAGTTGCCGAAACGTCTAATACCTTCGCAACCTGTGTGGATGATCCGGACACTCAAAAGATAATCGGAGAATTTGTCAATATGACCCCTTCTTCCTCCACTTCTTCCATGACCTGGTAAATCAGGGATAAACACCGAATAACTACTTTCCAAAAGAAATTTGATTAGGTGTATATATCTTCCACCATGTTCTCCGCCACCGTGTAAAATCAGTATTGCTTTATCTGTTTCGCTGTAGGCATTTCTGAAGAACATTTTTTCTCCGGTTGTCAAAGAACAACTATATTCTTTAATTTCGCTTCTTCTTTCCATGAGAACAACCTCCTTTTCAAACTCTTCGCTACATTTTTTCCTATTGTTTTTTTACAATAAAAGTCAAATTCAGTCAATACCCTCTACCGAAATTTGGTGTGGGGCTAAAAAATAGTCTATCGATTTCACAAATCAATAGATTAGGGAGTTTTTTGGGGTTTCTTCTTTTTTTCTGGTTCTTTCTTTTCCTTGCCCTCCACAGATTCAGCGACGGCTGGTTCTTTTGGTTTCTCTTCAGCTGGTTTTTTCTCGGCTGGTTTTTCTGCTAGTGGCTTTTCCTCCTTCTCTTTGGGTTTTTTATGGACATCGATCTTTTTGCCTTCAACAATTTTTTCAGAAACTAACAAATTAAAAACTGTTGGGGAAGGTTTAGCTCCAACTGAAAGCCAATATTTAATCCTTTCTGACTTTAAAACTTTCTCTTTTGTCAAAGGATTCCAAAAGCCAACCTCTTCTACAGAACGACCAGTTGTTGAAGATTCTCTTTTATCAGTCACCACTATTTTGAAAGATGGCTGATTTTTTTTGCCAACTCTTAAAAATCTTATAACTAGCATAGTGGTATTACCGAGGCAGGTCGCGGCACGCGCGAATTGTTAAAAATTGCCTTCGGCAATCGCGCTAACACCGCTCTTTAAAAACCCTCGGTTTTTAATATTTTCCCTGCCTGCCGGCAGGCAGGCTATACCGGAGAACCGAAGGGTTCTCCCGACCCTTTTCCGATGTGGGATGTTTTTTCTTACCAGTTTTTGGTTTCCAGGCCGGATTTTGCTGCCTCTTCTTCGGCTTCTTGCTTTGAAGAACCTTCACCCTTAGCCACTAATTCATTATTTAGAAAAATGCCGATAATAAAGTGTCTGGCGTGGTCTGGCCCCCATTCTTCCAAAACCTTGTAAGCTGGTGTAATCCCCACTCTTTCCTGGGCTTCTTCCTGGAAACGAGATTTGGCATCTTTAAATAGACCTTTTTTAATAATTTCAGGTAATTTTGTTATTAAATACTTTTTAATAAATTTTTGACAGACATCTAACCCTGGGTCAAGATAAATTGCGCCGATTAGGGCCTCAAAAGTATTAGCTAAAATATATTGCCTGGCCTTACCGAGTTCTTTTGTCTCTCCTCGAGATAATAATAAAAAATTACTAAAATCTAAATCTTTTGCCAGCTCTCCGAGCACCTTAGCATTAACCAGAGCTGCCCGCCAATTGGTTAGTTCCCCTTCTGATTTTTTGGGGTATTTCTGATAAAGGTACTCAGTGACAATTAATTCCAAAACTGCATCGCCTAAAAACTCTAATCTTTCATTATTAGACAAATAAAAATCGGGATTTTCGTTTAAATAAGAGCGGTGGCAAAAAGCCTGAATTAAAAAATCCTTGTTTTTAAATCTCAAGCCGAATTTTTTTTCTAATGGTGAAAAATCAATCACAATGTTGGATTGTTAGAGTGTTGGAATGTTGGAATGAAAGAATCGCAATCTCACATTCCAACAATCCCACATTCCAACTTCTCTTTATTTTTCAATTTCTTTATAGACTGTCCCTAATACGCCATTGATAAATTTCCCTGAGCTCTCTCCCCCAAAGCTCTTGGCCAACTCAATGGCTTCGTTTATAGCTACTTTTGGCGGGACAGCAGTTTTGTCTTCGTATAATAATTCATATAATCCGATTCTCAAAACATTTCTATCAACGATGCTAATTTGGCTAAGAGGCCATTCGGGAGCAGCCTTTTCAATAATTTTATCAATTTCTTCAAGATGCTCAACAACGCCGGTCACTAATTGCCAAGTAAAACTCAGCTCCTCTAATCCTGGGCCAAATTCTTTGAGGTTTCTTTCAACAATTTTTTCCAAATCCGTCTTTTTCCCAGAAAAATCCCACTCGTATAAACTTTGCATTGCTATGGAGCGTGAGAGATGCCGACTTGACATGTTATTTTTTACTTAGTCTTTCCCAAGTTAGGGGTTTTGCTTCTTTGGCCTCTTTTTTTTCTTCCCCTTCTTTGGCTTTCATTTCTTTTTCTCTCTTTTTTTTCTCTTTTTTAGTCAATTTTTTCAAAACATCAATTACCTCAATTCCTTTATAGTAGCCGCAATTTGGACAAACAGTGTGAGGGAATCGCGGTTTTCCACATTTTGGACAAGAAACTAAAGAAGGCATTCTTACAAAAAGATGCATCCTTCTTTTATTTCGTCTTGACTTGGTATGTCTTTGTTTTGGTACACCCATAAATTTAATCTAACAAAAAAATGCCTTAAAGGCAAACCCCGTAGTGAAAATTTGACCGCCTTTGGCGAAATTGTGTTTTGCTGAGCAAAACACTTGTCAAATTTCTACTACGGGGCAAGCTCTAATTATTGATAATTTTATTAAAGTTATTCAAGTTTTAACTCAATTTTATCTCCAGCTTTAATCAAAACCTTATCTAAGGACCCCTGAATTTCAGTTCCATTGAGATAAGCATTCCATTTTTTCTCATTTTGTTCAATTTCATCGATTCTTTTTAAAACGTCTTCCTGATAATCAAAATCGAAATTTCCAGCCTTAGCCGAAGTACGCACAGCATCTAAAATTGTCATATTGTCTGTAACTTCACCAGCGAAAGCTCTTTTTGTCTCTTCGTAATTAATAATTAAACTAGCTTCATTTTCAGCAATTTCCGCAATTTTTGGTTTTTCAACAGAATACAAAACAAAACCCGTTACAATTGCCAGAACAACAATTAAAATTGGCAAATAAAATTTAGACATATTTTTATTATATCATATAATTTTAAAATGGTGAAATTTCTTTCCATTCTGGCAGAGGAAGTCCAACCCCAACCTGAACAGAATTAGCCCAAGAACAGGTACCAAGGTCATCGGTTACTGATAAGTTCACCGTGTAGTCGTCAGCTGTATTGTAGGTATGGGTAGTAGTAGCACTTTTATCAAAGCTAGTTGCTCCATCTCCAAAATTCCATAAGTAAGAAGTAACGGCATATTCATCCGTTCCACAACGATACCAAGTCCCATCAGGCTTATAACAATGAGAGTCATCAGTAAAGGTAATTACTTCACCCGTACTGTAAACCCGGTCATCAAAAGTAAAATTAGGATTTGGCCAAGCATGAGAGATAGTATCAAAGGAAGTGCCTGGTGAGGGAGTAGGAGAACCGGGAGGCGAAGGCGGATAAATCCAAGTAGAAGGAGTATCTTGGCTATCCCAGACTTTTAGTCGCCAATAATAAGTTGTATTCCAAGAAAGATTATTGGCAAGACAGGAATAGTCAGGACCGGCTTGTCCCGCTGTCGGAACTTTGGTATCCGTTGATAAGGGACATCCTCGTGGATTACTAAAGTTTGAGTCAGTATCTAATTGAATCTGATAGGCAGATTGACTATCTCCTGGATCTGAGAATTGCCATCTCAGACGAACTGGCGGATAACCAGTAATTCCACAATAATCATTGGAATTTGGTGGATCAACTGAAAGATTAACTGCTGTGGGAAGGGTGGGAGTTAGATTTTTCACTAAAACATCCATACTGTCAGTAGCATTGAAGCCGTAACTATCAGTAACGGTCAGAGTGCAGGTATAAGTGGTATCAGCATCAACCATTGGAGCAGTAAAAGTTGGCTGGGCAATGTTGGGATCAGAAAGGGTGCCGCCGGTGCAGGACCAGCTGAAAGTTAGATCGCCGTCAGGATCTGCTAAAATTTCCTTGCCAAAACCAAAACCGGCAAAAATTATAATAGCGATAAAAATAATTAAAATTGTTTTTTTGTTATTCATTATTTACCAACTCATTAGCTTAAATGTTCAAATTTATGAAGATTTCAGAAAAACAGAGTTGACACCATCTTCCATCACACCATTTTCTATCAGGATAACATCAAAGAACCGCTAAAACTGGCATAAACAGAATCGTGTGTAAATACCAACTCCACCGTATGTAGAGCAGTCTTGGTTAATAGGTGAGTATCGCTTCCCGCATGCTTCGTATGGATATTCCGCCGCTGGACTCCCTTCCCATGTCGCCGTCCAGCAATTAGTCCAATCAGTATACCAGTGTTTACAAACCGGGCAACCTTCCACATCGTTCCAGTTGCGGTTTACGCATCCGCCACGAGAAGCGCACGCCTGGTCGCAACTCTGGCCACTCTCCCCTAGAACCCAACACGCCTGGCCCCCCTGCCCGGTACACCCATCGCAGCCATCACTGGTAAGATAAACATCGCTGCCACTGCACGTCCTGCAAACACCACCGTAACAACGGCTCGTACTACCCGTACACCAATATAAATCAGCCCCCCAATTGTTATTTGGAACAGCGGTACAGCTACCGCTAGCATTACAGTATTGGCAAGCTGGACAAGGAGCACCAGTATCGCCACAATTGGTAGAACCCTCCAAAACTATGCTCTGACCTTCAAAAACTTCTTTGTCAGGACCGGCATCGCAGGTAGGAGGAATATTGACATTTTTAACTGTAACTGTCATTGAATCAGAACAGGTTGCTCCATGGCTGTCAGAAACAGTTAAAGTGCAGGTATAATTTGTATCAGCTGAAACTTCAGAGGCAGTATAGACTGGTTGAAGTTTACTGGAATCGTCTAAACTTCCTCCGGTGCAGGACCAGCTGTAGGTTAAGCTTTCGGAAAACGAGGTAGAACAATCTAATTGAACTGATTGACCTTCGTTAACAGTTTTGTCGGCTCCAGCATCACAGTGAAAACAAGAACAAGCTTCACAAGTATCACCAGTGGAAGAGTCCCCATCATCGCAATCTGCATTCGAATCACATTCTGCTCCACATTGACCAACCACACAAGCAGGGTCATCACAGACACACACTGCAATTAGGTATCTTCTGCTACAATAACAGTCTATGTAAACATGGCCTTCTTCACAGGTTGAATTATTACAACAGTTCACAATCGACTTTTCATTGCCACAGGCGCGCATGTGTCGATGGAGCGCACAACGATCATGGCACCGGAAACTTCTTGCTTCGGCCCAATTAATCTGAAAACCAAACGTTACTATAAGAATCAGGGCTAATAAAATTATTATTGTTTCTTTTTTAGATAAAGATGGAGCTTCCATATTGCTATAATTATAACTGCTAAGATTGCTAATATTACTAAAATAGCAGTAATAATCTTTGTTTTTGGAATTACTTTTTCAAAATTCTCTATTTTATAATCTTCTTTTAGAGAACTCAATTCATTTCCCTTGGCATCTTTTAAAACTGCCCAAAGAGTAAAGTTTTCAAGATTTCTTTGCGCTTTAAAACTAAAATTGTCATCAATGGTTTCTTCTTTAGGAAGAAAAATATTTTTTGTCTGGTCATAAAAAACATTATCCTTTTCATCAGTAAGATAAACTCTTAATTGACCCTCTACATCTCTATCCCCGGAAGCCGCCCCCACTAACCAGGCTTCTATTTTTACTTCTTCTCCTTTTTTAAATTTATAATTATTTAAACTAACATTAACAATTCTTCCAGATATACCCTGGCTAATAATTCTAGCATAGCCCTTGGAAATGGTTTGATTATCTTTAGCTACTTCTATTTCTATTGCATAGGCAGTGGGTCTTTGGGGAGTAGTTAAATCAAAAGAGAAAGGAGTGCTATCTCCAGCTGCCAAATCAATTTCTTTTTCAGTTTGATAAAAAATCTGGTCTTGACAATAATGCCATCCTTTTATTTTTAGCAAAAGATTTATTTTCTTTTCTACTCCTCTATTTTCTATCAATCCAGTTACTGTAAATCCTTTTCCTGGTTCCTGAATCCCCCAATTATAGGTAGATTCTAATCCACCTTCAATTTTTAAAGAATCCTGGACTATCTTTACCTCTTTTAGGTATTCATTTTCTTCTCCTTCTACTTTAAAGGAATCCCAGCCATTAGCTATTCGATAATAATTGGATGAAAAAAGGGTGGCTCGAAAAAAATATTCTCCTTTAGGCAAAGGTGATAATTTTATATTAAATTGTTTTTCTCCAAATTGCCTTAAATAGACTTTTTCTTGACTACAAAAACTTCTCAAAAGATTACCTTTTAGGGTTGATTCTTTGGGGCCCACTCCCTCTATTAATTCTATGTTTAAAATAACACCAGAAATTGGCTGATCTTCATTGTTTTTAATCTTAATTAGGGCATTAATCTCTTCCTCAGAATTATAAACCTCTTTTTCAAAACTTACAGTAATCGGAACATCAAGATCATAAATTGGCTTAGCCTCCAAAACAAAAGGTAGGGTTAAAGAAAATATTAAAAATGTTAACAGAACTAAATATCTTTTCATCTTTATTTTATTATATCATTTTTTTAACCGGAGTAAAGGTCAACCTGTGGATAAGTGAGGGGCCGTATTTTTTGAGCATTTTTAGATGTAATTTAGTTCCGTAGCCTTTGTGTTTATCAAAGCCATATCGTGGAAATTTTCTGTGATATCTTTGCATTATTCTATCACGAGTCACTTTGGCGATTATTGAAGCCGCGGCGCAGGAAAAAACTTTCTCATCGGCCTTGACGATTGATTTTTGAGTAATAGATTTGTTAATTCCCGCCTTCGCCAAGGCTTTGGCGGGCAAGATAAAATTCCCATCCAAAATTAAAAAATCTGGTTTCCTTTTAAGCTTTTTAACTGCTTTAACCATTGCTAATTTTGTTGCCTCTAAAATATTAATTTTATCAATCACCTTTTCCGAAACCCTGCCTATCCCCCATTTTATATTGGGATGCTTAGCTAAAATCTTATAAAACTCATCTCGTTTTTTCGGCGTTAATTGTTTTGAATCTTTAACTTCCTTTAAAGGTTTTGGAATTTGAAATTTGGAATTTGGAATTTTTATTATTGTTGCCGCTGCCACAACTGGTCCGGCCAAACAACCTCTCCCTGCCTCGTCCAAACCAGCCACTCTTTTATATTCCTTTCGCCACAATTTTTTTTCTTCTCTCAAATTTGGGTATTTCATTGGTCTATTGTATCATATTTGACTTGGCCTTTGGAAAAAAGTAAAATGATGTAATCCATTAACTAGGGTTTTTAATTTTGCCTGAGAGTATGAAATTCACCCATCTCCACGTCCATTCTCATTATTCCTTACTTGATGGTCTGCCTAAGATTGATGAGCTTTTAGATTACGTTAAAAAATTGGGCATGGATTCGGTAGCCTTAACTGACCACGGAGCCCTTTACGGTGTAGTTGAATTTTATAAAAAGGCGGTTGAAAGAGGGATAAAACCCATCATCGGTGCGGAGGTGTATTTGGCTTTTGAGAAAATGATACAGGAAAGACCGAATATTGATGATAAAAGGTATCACCTACTCCTATTAGTCAAAAATGACCAAGGTTATAAAAATTTGGTTAAGCTTTTAACCAAGGCCCATTTAGAGGGCTTTTATTATAAACCAAGAATTGATGAGGAGTTATTAGCTAAGTATTCTCAGGGATTAATTGCTCTTTCGGCTTGTTTAGCTGGCAAAATTCCCAAGATGATTTTGGCTAAAAAAATGGATGAGGCGGAAAAAACGGCCAAAATCTATCAGGAAATTTTTGGCAAAGATAATTTTTATTTAGAAATCCAACACCACCCAAATTCCCATGACCAAAAAGTTGCTAACAAAGGACTAATTTCTATTTCCAAAAAGTTGGGAATACCCTTAGTAGCCACCAATGATATCCATTATTTGAAACCAGAAGATGCTGAGGCCCAGGATATTTTAATGCTCATTAATACTGGAGCTGATCCCAATGACCCAGAAAGATTGAGTTTAAGAGAAGATGATTTCTCAATGAGAAGTCCTGAACAAATGATTAAAGATTTTAAGGATTTGCCAGAAGCTATAGAGAATACTCAAAAGATTGCTGAGCTCTGTAACTTTCAATTTGAGTTTGGAAAAATTAGACTTCCTAAGTTTGAAGTTCCTTCAAAGAAAACACCTGATGAATATTTGGAAGAACTCTGTTATTTAGGGGTTGAAAAGAGATATGGAGAGCATCCCACAAAAGAAACTCTTGACAGGTTAAATTACGAGCTTTCGGTTATCAAACAAACTGGTTTTGCCTCTTATTTTTTGATTGTCCAGGATTTTGTCAATTGGGCAAAAGAAAATCGGATTGTAGTTGGCCCAGGCAGAGGGTGCCTTCTTCCTAATACAAAAATCTTGATAGGAAATGGACAACAAAAAAATATCCAGGAGATCAAGATCAAGGATTCTGTGATTTCAGGCCAAGGAAAGAAAAAAATGGTTACAAATGTTTTTAATTATGATGTAAATGAAAAGGTTGCAATAATTAAATCGAAAATGCCTACTTTTAAAAAAATCGAGCTCACTCAAGACCATAGAGTATTGGCGGTTAGACATCAAATGTGTCCAGTTATGAAAGATAAAAAACCCACTATTTGTAAGCCAACCTGCAAACGTTCTTGCAAAAATAAACTATGGCAGAATTATAAATTCGAATGGATCGAAGCTAAAAATTTAAAAAAGAATAATTTACTGGTTTATCCTATTACTCCTCAACACCACAGTAAAACATTTGTTTTTGATTTAATGAAATTTGATAAAAATCTCCAAGGCGATAATAAATATATTTGGTATGAGTTTGGAACAAATAAACTTATTTTTAAGAAAATTAAAAGATTTATAAAGCTTGACAAAGACTTAGCTCAACTACTTGGTTTTTATACTGCCGAAGGTTGGGGAAGGATAAGAAACGGCTTAGCCACTATTGGTTTTGGATTTCATAAAGATGAAACTGAGAATATAAAAAAGGTTAGAGAACTTCTCAAAAAAATCTTTAATTTAGATAGTGCTATAAAATTTCATAAAACAAGAAGGGGTTGTCAGATCTTTGGTTACTCTAAAATTGTACCCTTATTTTTTCAGAAACTTTGTGGGAAAGGCGTATTAAATAAACATATACCTCAACAAATTCTCGAAAGCCCAAATAAAATTATTATTCAGTTTTTAACTACACTTTTCAAAGGAGATGGTTCTCATAAGGATTCAATGAGAATATCTTTTGATTCTACTTCATTTGACTTAGTTTCCCAAGTAAAAATGCTACTGGCAAGATTAAAAATAATGTCATCAATTAAAACACGGAGGCCTAAGCAGAAAAATTGGCACACATCATTTAAGCTCACCATTTCAGGAAAACAACTTTTTTATTTCAATAGTCTATTTAAGGAATTTCAAATTCCAATTAAAAAACAAAAATTTTATAGAAATGATACTTTCATTCAAGAAAATTATATTTATTTTCCGGTTCAAAGTGTGAAATTTAAGAATTACAAAGGAAAAGTATATGATTTTACGGTAAAAAAAGATGTCTCTTATGTAGCCAATGACATAACTGTTCATAACTCAGTAGGCGGCTCTTTGGTTGCCTATTTATTAAATATTACTAACGTCGATCCTCTAAAATATGATTTATTATTCCAGAGATTTTTAAATCCCGACCGTATCTCACTTCCAGATATAGATCTCGATTTTGCTGACCGGAGAAGAAACGAAGTAATAAATTATGTCGCTCAAAAATATGGCCGGGATAAAGTGGCCCAAATTATTACTTTTGGAACAATGGCTGCCAGAGCAGTAGTTAGGGACGTGGGAAGGGCTTTGAGTTATAGCTACAGTTACTGCGATCAGCTGGCCAAAATGATCCCCTTTGGATTAACGCTGGACCAAACCTTAGCTCGTGTTGACGAATTTCGCCAAACTTACCTCAATGATCCGAAGGCAACTAAACTAATTGATTTTGCCAAAAAATTAGAAGGTGTCGCCCGCCATGCCTCGACCCACGCCTGCGGAGTAGTAATTTCAGCTGAACCTTTAGATGAAATTATCCCACTCCAACATCCCACTCAAGACGAAGAAGTTATTGTTACCCAATACGAGATGCGCTCCATTGAGGATCTTGGCTTATTAAAAATGGATTTTTTGGGATTGAAAAATCTAACCATTATTGAAGATACCCTGGCTCGAATATACAAAGTTCAAGGTAAAAAAATCAATATCGAAGAGATACCTCTAGATGATAAAGCTACCTATCGACTTTTGCAAAAAGGAGAAACAGTTGGCGTTTTTCAACTGGAATCAGATAATATGCAACGCTATCTTAAACAATTAAAGCCAACTGAGCTGGAAGATATTGTTGCCATGGTTGCTTTATATCGGCCGGGACCCATGGCCCTCATCCCAGATTATATTGCTGGAAAACAAAAGAAAAAGCGAGTCGAATATTTACATCCAAAACTAAAACCGATTTTAGAATCAACTTACGGAATTCCGGTTTATCAGGAAGAAATTATGAAAATTGCCCAGGAATTAGCTGGCTTTACCCTTTCTGAAGCTGATGTTTTAAGGAAAGCAATTGGTAAAAAAATTAGAAAATTGCTAATGGCTCAGAAAGAAAAATTTATTGAAGGATGTAAGAAAAACGGAATAGATGAAGAGGTTTCCCAAAAAATCTGGCACTGGATTGAACCCTCCGCTAGATACAGTTTTAATAAAAGTCATGCCACTTGCTATGCCATTATCGCTTATCAAACTGCCTATCTGAAAGCCCATTTTCCACTGGAATTTATGGCTTCCCTTTTAACTTCGGAAAAGGCTGATATCGAAAGAATCGGATTTTTAATCGGAGAATGCAAAAAAATGGGGATTGAAGTTTTGCAGCCAGATATAAATGAGAGTTTAGAAAACTTTACCGTGGTCCCACCCAAGAAAATCCGTTTTGGATTATCAACCATTAAAAATGTTGGTACTAACGTCGTGGAGGTAATTGTTAAAGAAAGAAAAGCTTCTGGTCCCTATCGGTCAATTGCTGACTTTATCACCAGGATTAGCTCAAGGGACTTGAATAAAAAATCTTTGGAGAGTATAATTAAGGCCGGGGTTTTTGACAAACTGGCTGAAAGAAATCAGCTTTTATTCAATTTGGAAAGATTATTAGAATCGGCGAGAGAAACCCAGAGGATGAAAACCGAGGGTCAAAGAGGTCTTTTTGACGGTATTTCCCAAAATATTGAATTTAAATTGACACCAGCTACCCCAGCCTCAAAAGCTGAAAAATTAAGCTGGGAAAAAGAATTGTTAGGGCTTTTCGTTACTTCGCATCCTTTAGAAGATTTTCAAAATATTCTTGCTAAGAAAGCCTTAAGTATTAATAAAATAAAAAATAATTTAATTAATCGCCAGGTCAAAATCGGCGGGATTATTTCGAAAATTAAAAAGATTATCACTCGAACTGGTAAACCCATGCTTTTTATGAATTTAGAAGATTTGAATAACAAAATCGAGGTGGTTGTTTTTCCAAGGGTAATTGAAAGAAATCCCTCAGCTTTTCAAGAAAACAAAATTGTTTTGGTTTCAGGTCGAGTTGATATGCGAGACGGAGTCCCCAAACTCATTTGCGAAGATATCGAAGAAATAATAAATGAGGTTTGAATGTTAGAAATGTTTGATCGCTTCGCTTTGTTAGATTGATTAAACCGACCAACATTCTAACAATCCAACATTCCAACAATGAAGCTCGAAACAATTAGGCATTCTTTAGCCCATATCCTTGCTTATGCAGTTCGGGAATTGTATCCTGACACTTGCTTTGGTATTGGGCCAGCAATTGAAAATGGCTTTTATTATGACTTTGACTTAAAAAGGAGCTTAGCTCCTGAGGATTTGCTAAAAATTGAGGAAAAAATGCGAGAGTTAATAAAAGAAGATATTGTTTTTAAAAAGAAAAAAATCATAAAAAAAGAAGCAAAAGAGATTTTTAAAGACCAGCCATATAAATTGGAGTTAATAAATGAAATAAAAGAGGATAAAGTAACTGTTTATGAAAGCGGAAATTTTGTTGATTTATGCGCTGGGCCACATGTTAAATCAACTAAAGAAATCCCGGCTGATTCCTTCAAATTAACAAAAATTGCTGGTGCCTACTGGCGGGGTTCAGAAAAAAATCAAATGCTTACCAGAATTTATGGAGTGGCTTTTAAGACTAAAAAAGAATTAGAAAATTATCTTCAAAAAGAAGCTGAGGCGGAAAAAAGAGACCACCGAATCTTGGGCCAAAAATTAGAATTATTTAGTTTTGACGAAGAAATAGGAGCTGGTCTCCCACTTTGGCATCCCAAGGGAGCAATTTTAAGAAAAATTATCGAAGATTATTTATACAAAGAATTAATTTTACAAGGATATCAATGGATAGTCAGCCCCCATATTGGAAAATTGGATCTCTGGAAAACTTCCGGCCACTGGGATTTATACAGAGAAAACATGTATTCCCCGATTAAAATTGATGAGGAGGAATATATGTTAAAACCAATGAATTGCCCTTTTCATGTTAAGATTTATCAATCAAAAATTCGAAGCTACAGAGATTTGCCAATAAAATACGCCGAATTAGGAACGGTCTATCGCTATGAAAAATCTGGTGTTTTACATGGTTTAGTCAGGGTTCGGGGTTTTACCCAAGATGATGCTCATATTTGGTGCACACCAGAACAGTTAAGTACTGAGCTAATAAAACTTTTAAAACACGGCTTTAAAATTCTTAAAACTTTTGGGTTCAAAGATTTTGACATTTATCTTTCGACCCGACCAGAAAAATATGCCGGAACTGAAAAAGACTGGCAAAAAGCAGAAAATTCTTTAAAATACGTTCTCAAAAAACTGAAATTAAAATATCAAATTGATCCGGGGGGAGGAGTTTTTTACGGCCCGAAAATTGATATCAAAATAAAGGATTCCTTAGGTCGTCCCTGGCAATGTACGACTATTCAAGTTGATTTTAACTTGCCAGAAAAATTTAATTTGAATTATATTGACCAAAAAGGAAAGAAAAAAAGACCAATTATGGTCCACCGCGCTCTTTTAGGATCGATCGAGAGATTCATTGGAGTACTGCTTGAAAATTATGCTGGGGCCCTGCCTTTGTGGTTATCGCCAGAACAAGTTTGGGTAATACCGGTTGGGGCCCGCCATGAAAAATATGCCAGAGAAGTCGGAAGTAAGATGTTAGATGCTGGATGTAAAATAGAAGTTAAAGATGAAAATGAAACTGTTTCAAAAAAAATTCGAGAGGGTGAGCTCCAAAAAATTCCTTATCTTTTAGTTGTCGGCGACAAAGAAATGAAAACAAATTCGGTCAGAGTGAGAGAAAGAGGAAAGGGTGATATTGGAAAAATGAAGTTGAAAAAATTTTTGGAAAAGATTAAACCCCGTTAGAAGTTTGCGAGGGTTAAACATATTAAATTTAAATATTTATTTCAGTGGGTTAAACCTCCGCCAACAACTTGCTGACAAACTTCTAACGGGGTAAATCAGAAATAGAAAAGAAAAAATAATTAATTTAAAAAACAAGAATTAAACAAGAGAAATTAGAAAAAGTACTTCCCTAAATTAAACAGAAATTATAAAAAACAGCTTTGAAAAAGGCTGTTTTTTATTGTAATATTAACGATATGAAATATCGTATTATTACTTTTGGGTGCCAGATGAATAAATCTGACTCGGAAAGAATTGCTACTGTTTTAGAGAATATGAAATATAAATTAGCTTCAGATATTAATGAAGCTGATTTGATTGTAGTTAATATGTGCTCGGTAAGGCAATCAGCAGTTGATAGGGTATTTGGATTAATTCCAAAATTTCAGAAACTAAAAACGAAAAACGAAAAACTAAAAACTATTTTAACAGGATGTATTTTAAAAGAAGACAAACGAAAATTCGAAAAAAGTTTTGATCAAGTTTTAAAATTTAAAGATTTGTTGGAATATCAACCAAAATATCAAAATAAGTTGACAGCTTTTATTCCAATTTCTAATGGTTGTAATAATGCTTGTTCTTATTGTGTTGTTCCTTATGTTCGAGGTCCTTTGGTCTGTCGCGACCATCGAGAGATTTTAGAAGAAGTAAAAAATGTCGTTCAAAAAGGATTTAGCCCCATTAGAAATGCAATTTCTAACGGGGCAAGGGAAATTTGGCTTCTGGGGCAAAATGTTAATGATTATACTTCCCCTGCTGATTCTTCAGTCAATTTTGCTAAACTTTTGGAATTAGTAAATGATATTCCTGGTAATTTCCAAATTAGATTTACCTCTCCAAATCCAAAAAATTTCTCTGATGAATTAATTGAAGTTATGGCGAAATCCAAAAAAGTTGCCAAATACATTAATTTACCTGTTCAATCTGGAGATAATGAAATCTTAAAGAGAATGAATAGGCCTTATACGATAGAACAATACAAAAATCTGGTAAAAAAAATCAGGGAGTAAATTCCAAATATCAACCTCTCTACTGATGTAATTGTCGGCTTTCCAGGAGAAACTAAAAAACAATTTGAAAATACTGTCAGATTATTCAAAGAAATTAAATTTAACATTGCTTATTTTGCTA
>Ga0100380_10003418_pt1 | contig 16821 bp, 14 predicted proteins | sample CryGeymeta201504_FD_80417 | JGI IMG/M metagenome (GOLD analysis project Ga0100380, IMG submission 80417) | Groundwater microbial communities from Crystal Geyser aquifers in Utah, USA - Crystal Geyser metaG 2015-04 | ecosystem: Environmental > Aquatic > Deep subsurface > Groundwater | place... | reverse complement strand
TTTATATAGCGGGGTTAACCCCTGGCAATTTGTAAGAAAAACATATTACTCAAATAACGAATTCCGAGATTTTTATATAACTAAGTATATGATCTTTATTTACTTACAAATTGTCTGCCCAGATGGCAGATTTTCCAATGGAAAATCTGGGATTAATAAAAGAGGTTAGTCTTATTTATTTTCAAATAAGGATAAATATTTTTCGTAACCTTCTTTTTTAAGATATTCTTTTGGTATGAATCTAAGGGCTGCAGAATTTACACAATATCTTAAACCGGTTGGTCTAGGACCATCATCAAAAACATGACCTAAATGTGATTTAGCATTTTTACTTTTCAATTCAATTCGTTCTACTGCTAATTTATAATCATAATTTTCAATAATGTTATCTTTCTCTATCGGTTTTGTAAAAGATGGCCAACCTGTGCCAGATTCAAATTTATCAGTTGAACTGAATAACGGTTCACCTGAAACTATATCAACATAAATACCTTCTTCGTGATTATTCCAATATTTGTTGTTAAAAGCTGCTTCTGTTGCTTCATTTTGTGTAACCTCATATTGAAGAGGAGTTAATTTATTTTTTAATTCTTCTTTTGATGGCATTTTAAATCCTGCGTTTGTTTTTTCTTTATTTACTTTACTCCAGATTTTGTTCAGATATTGATCTCTGCCAGATCCGTTTCTGTAGCGATGATAACCCTCCGGATTTTTCTTGTAATAATCCTGATGATATTCTTCAGCTTCATAAAAAGTTTGAGTCGGTAAAATATTAGTAACAATTGGGGAGCCAAATATTCCTGATTTATCCATATCCATTTTAGATTTTTCAGCTAATTTCTTTTGTTCTTCAGAATTATAAAAAATAGCTGTTGCGTATTGCTGCCCTCTGTCAACAAACTGTCCTCCGTTATCGGTAGGATTTATTTGATGCCAAAATACATCAAGTAATTTTTCATAAGAAATTTTCTTTGGGTCATAAGTAACTTGAATCGACTCATAGTGTCCCGTTACTCCTAATGAGACTTGGTGATATGAAGGATTTACTACCTTGCCTCCGGTATAACCAGAAAGTACTTCTTTTACTCCTTTAAGGTCTTCGAAAGGGTGTTCCATACACCAGAAACAACCGCCGGCAAAGATTGCAGTTTTATAGTCATTATTTTTGTTAACTACTTGATTAGAATTTGTATTGCACGCAGATAAAATAAAAATTGCAACAAAGAATAATACAACACTTTTTAATTTTTTCATTTTATGTTTACCTTTTTAGAATTACAAAAAATCCAAATGATTACAAAAACTGATTATAACAGTCATTCTGAACCTGCCTATACCGAAACGGCTTTGTGCAGGCAGGTTTATTTCAAAATATGTTACAATTTAAATTGAGATTCTGATACAAGTTCAGAGTGACAAATATTAACTTAAAAAAAACGCAACATTTAAGCTTCAATAAATTAATTATTTAATTCTAAGCCATTTGTTATAGACTAATTTTTGTTTATCAGTTACATTATTTAAATCTACAATATTAAATTTCTTTACATGGTTAACTTCAAGTTTTACTTTTATATTCATTAGTTTTCCATCTCTGGAAAGAAGAAAATCTAATTCAGAACCAATTGGAAAATTTTCAAGAATATTATCCAGTGTTTTCTCATCAATTCTGTAATCATTAACAGCAATTATTTCATCATCAACATTTAACCCTGAATTATAAGCTGGAGTTCCATCAATTACTCTTTTAATAAATAAATTACTATTCTTAGTTTTTGAAAAAAAGCCTAAATCTATTTCATTGTTGTCATTTTTTTGATCTATTAATTGTAACCCGGCATAACCTAAATATTTATTGTAGTTAACTTGCTCTGTCCCATTTACATATTTATTAAAAAAATCATCCATATTTTTGCCCACAATTACTTCGACTGTTGTTTTAAATTCTTTTTCAGTAAATCCTCTTTTCAATTCTTTATAATATTTACGATAAAGTAATCTGAGAACATCATCATAACTTTTTAATCCATTCGTAGAATTTATTATTTCTAAATCAAGCAGCATACCCAAAACAGCACCTTTTGAGTAATATGAAATTTCTGTATTGTCACTGTTTTCGTTACTTCTGTAATATTTTATCCAGGCATCAAAGCTTGACATAGCTGCTGATTGAACTTTGTTCCCGGGTTGATTTTCCAAAGAAGAAATTGAACTTTCAATTCTGCCTAAATATTGATTTGGTGAATAAAATCCTGCTCTTAATAATATTTGACTTCCGTAGTATGATGTAACCCCTTCCATTTCCCAAAGTAGTTCTGTATAATTTTCATTCTGATAATCAAATGGTCCAAGTTGAATAGGTCTTATTCTCTTTACATTCCAAAGATGAAAATATTCATGAGCAACTAAACCTAAAAAACTTCTTGATCTGTTTTCTGTATCATAACCCCATCTTCTGAATTGAAGAGTGGTTGAATTCAAGTGTTCAAGTCCGCCACCTCTATTGCTTAAATTATGTACAAGAAAAGTATATTCTTTGTTTGGATTCTCTCCAATTACATTTGTTGCAGCCTCTGCTATTCGAGCCATTTGAATTTTTAGAGAATCTATATTGTAATTACCATCTCCATACATAACAACATTGTGTGGAATTCCTGCAGCTGTAAACTGAAAAATATTTTGATTTCCAATTTCTATCGGTGAATCTGCAAGTATATCATAATTAGGTGAATAGTATTCCCATAGTTTGCCCTTTACTTTAGTTAGACCAGTGCTGACTTTTTTCCAATCTTTATAAGGGATTATTTTTAATGTTAATGGCTGATCTTTAAGATCTTTTACATACATAAAAATACTTGTACCATTTAAGTATCCATGAGAAGAATCTAAAAAACTTGTTCTAACAGACATTTCAAAAGCATAAACTTTATATCTAATAATAACATTTTTAGATTTATTTAGATAAACACGCCAATTGTATTTATTTGTCTTTTCAAATAGTAATGGATTTTTTTCAAAATCATTTGCTTGAAAAAAGGAAACATTTTTTGGAAATTCTCTAATAAGATAAGAACCCGGTGCCCATACAGGCATTAGAAAATCAATAATATCTTTGTTGTAGTTAGAAATATTTATTTCAACTTCAAAATAATGAGTGTGTGGCTTACTCATTGAGAGAGTATATTCAATTTTTTGAGCTTTTTGTGAAAATGAAATTGTGGTTATAAAACACACTAATAATAAAACAACGAAAGAATATTTCATCATAAAATTCCTCGACAGGTAAATTAATTTTTGTTAATAGGCTTAAACCGGTGTTGAATTTATTATAAAGCTGAAACTAAATCAATTGAATTTACACGGGTGGTAATTTAACTTTTATTTATTCGAAGCAACCAATTAAATATAAATTAACATAATTGTCATTAACACGAAAGTTATAATCTACAAAGATCAATCTTTTTAGTATGTCAAAAGTGTAATATAATTAAATTTTTATACCGATTTTTTTATAAATAAAACTTAGTATCCAGGCCGGACCAATTAAAAGAAATTGTAAGTCTTTAAAGAAAGAAGGTTTTTTCCCTTCGACATAGTGACCAATAAACTGGAAGATCCAGAGAATGACAAAGCTGATCACACAAACTGCCCACAGTGGTGCCAGATTTTGTTGCTCAAACCAGGCCAGAAGAACGTAAGTTGCAATGGTAAAAGCGGTCAGGCCGATCGAGAGACTGACTGACATACGCACATAAAAGCCCACCACAACAATGGCTGACAGGGTTGCCCAGTTCAGGTAGGGTACTTGCGCAAAGGCCGCAGGTACTGGTATCTCCCACAGCAGCCCCATAATGACAATAAAAATCAGGGGGACACAAATCCAGTGAATCAGTTTATTCAGTGGGTTCTGGTGGCTGGCACCGTACTCTTCAAACCACTGATCGGCTGTTTTTTTATTCATAGCAAAGTCCTCGTTTGTTTATTGTTATCAGATACCCATAATGTAACGCAGGTACAGATATTAAGAATTGTCCCCGCAGGACACCCGGTTTAACTGCAGAAGTCAGTCGATGAATACACCAAACCATAGCGCAGAAAAAACGGTCTCGATTCTTTGGATAAAGGCTCTGCTGCAGGGCGCAGAATTGCAGGGGATCGCGGCCGAGCCATTACTTCAGGCTGCGGGTATCAGCCGTGAGCTGCTGAATACTGCCTATGCCCGGGTGTCCTTAGCGCAAACGTTGAGAATGTGGCGTGCGGCAGAGGATTATTGTCCGGCAGAAGACTTCGGTTTATTAATGGGTGAACTGGTTAAACCTGCCCATTTTCAGCTTTTTGCGCTGACGCTGATGCACAGTCCGGATCTGGGTGCAGCGTTTGAAAAATCAGTCCGTTACACCCGCTTATTAAGCGATGGTGGGCGCTATTTTCTGCAGTCAGACGCGGCCGAGGCGGCCATTTGCTATGAGCCCCAGGCGGATAATTTCAGTCGCCATCAGGTCGATGCCGTATTGGTTTTGTTGCGCAGTTTTGCCAGCTGGCTGGCGTGTAAGCCGGTTCCTCTTCTGCGGGTAGAGCTGACGCATGCGCAGCCAGAGAATGTGGACAATTATCAGCGTATTTTCGCCGCGCCGCTGCAGTTTGATGCCCCGCGCAATGCCCTTGTTTTTGCCCCGGATATTATGGCAGAACCCTTGGCGCTGGGAGATGAAAAGCTGGCGGCGATGCATGAACAGATGCTGGAAGATCAGCTGGCATTGCTGCAGCAACCGGATACGGCTGGGCTGGTACAGCATTTTTTACGCAACAGCAGCGATTTGTCGGTTGATCGTGATCAACTGGCGCAGCGTCTGCACATGAGTGGCCGAACCCTGCAGCGTAAACTGCAGGAAGACCAGACGAGCTTTCAGCAGTTACTGGATGCAGAGCGTCAGCGCCGGGCGCTGATATTATTAACCACCACCAGTCAGCCGCTGACTCATATCAGTGAACAGCTGGGCTTTTCCGAAAGCAGTACCTTTACCCGCGCATTTAAACGCTGGGAGGGCATTACGCCTCTGGAGTACCGCCTGCAGCATAAAACCGCGTCGTCCTAGAAGCGCCAGTCAATACCACTGAGAAAGCGATAGCTGAAGCGGTTGATGTTCTCAACACGCAGATTGTCATCATCACGCCGGCTGACGAACAGCACGTTCTGACTTTCGCCTTGCAGATGATTGTACCAATGCAGATGAGGTGTAATCCGCCAGCGCCAGGTGGTACCAAGCATCAGTCCTAGATTGATAAAATCATTGGCCAGTGCCGCGTTATCCAACAGCCCGGCGTTACCATCGTCATATACCTGTCCGTGCCCCAGACTGAACACCCATGACACCTGCCAGCCAGGTAATAACGGCTGGCGTTTAATGCTTAGCTGCCAATAATCGAATTGTGCGGGCGTTAAGGTATCCTGGTTATCATTCAGCACACGGATGCTTAGCGGTTGCCAGTGCTGTATGTGCGCAAGCTCCACTGAGCTGAGCGGGCTGCCGCTCTGGCGGGTATCGAGTTCAATCCCCCATTGTGCCGTCCTGGCACTGAGCAGCAGGGCCTGATTCGGTTGGTATGTCTGGCCGGAAATAGTCGCCGGTTCACGCAGGCTGTGTAATTGCTGTAATTGTTGCCGACGGGTTGTGACGGCAATCATCATATGGCTGATGCGATATAAGGGCAGGCCGATGCGCCAATCGCTGAACTCGGCATAACCTTTACTGCGTGACAGTTCGGTCCGCAGTCCTTGTGTCCACTCCAGTTGAGGCAGAGCAGGCAGCCAGCGCTGACGGTTTAACACGGGTTGAGGTTGCAAGTGGCATTCTACCGCCGTGTACTGATCGCCTTCCTCTTTCAGCGGGGCTGTTGCGAAGGGGATGTGCAGAACGCCGGCGGCGCAGCCAGCATAATGACCCGCGCCGGCGGTTGCCGCTGCAGGGAGTAAAAACAGGCTGCTGATTAAACGCACAAAGACAGGGATTTTCATACAGCCTGTATCGGCTGCCCGGCGCAGGAGTTGAGAGCCGGGCGGTGGCAGAAACCTCAGAGGGTTTTCAGGATTTCAATCACGTCGTCGTGATGGCTCTTGGTTTTCACTTTGGCCATGATGTGGCGGAGTTTACCTTCGGCATCAATGATAAAGGTTACGCGATGAATACCCATAAACTCCTTACCCATGAATTTTTTTAATCCCCAGACACCGTATTGCTCGGCAATGCTGTGGTCTTCATCGGATAACAGGTCAAAGTTCAGATCATGTTTATCGATAAACTTCTGCAGGCGAGAAGGGGCATCCGGACTGATGCCCAGTACCACGGTGTTCAATGCTTCGTATTCGCTGCGCGTATCGCGGATGCCACAGGCCTGAACGGTGCAGCCGGGTGTCATCGCTTTCGGGTAAAAATACAGCACAACGTTTTTGCCTTTAAGCGCACTCAGCGTGACGTTATGGCTGTTCTGGTCGGGAGTGGTGAAATCAGGAGCGGATTGCTCCAATGGCGGGAAATTCAGACTCATGATCAGGCCTCAGTGCAAAAGCACCAAGGCTACCGCAGCAGCCTGATAAATCAAGGGCATCCCTGAATTATTCAGAGGTGCCCAGACGGCTGTATTATCATCTCAACAGTTAATGCTGCGCTCAGACAAATATTTTTTCAGCGTGTCGCGTGCTTTATTGCCTGCGGGGCTGTTACGGAAAATAAATTCGTGGGTTTTATTTTCCAGCACCAGCAGAACGTCAGCGCAGAAGTCGCCTTCGTGCTCTTTACGCACTGCACGCATACGGGCTTCAACCAGAGTATCCAGGTTGATGTAAAAATCACCGGGCATCTCTTCCAGATGATCGCCGGCATTCATGCGTACCATTGCAACATTGGGGGTAATACAGATGTAAGCCATCGCTGAACTCCTTGACCTTGCGTATTGTTATGACTGCAGTCAGATAGTAGGAGAAGCACGGCCGGAGGATGTTGATTTAGCGCAGGCCCGGGGGTTTTACAGCTTAATTTTGATATCGCTTTTAGGGATGCAGCAGCAAGGCAGGATATCGCCTTCATTCAGCCACGCCATTGGCTCTTCTGCGTAATACACATCACCTTCCTGCAATTGCACACGGCAGCTGCCACAGTAGCCTTCGCGGCACTGATAGTGAACGGCAACGTCCTGAGCTTCCAGAGATTCAAGCAGCGTGGCAGCATGCTGAAAATGCGCTTCGCGGCCATCATCCAGCAGCACATTAAACAACGGCTTTTGCATACCGTCGAATTCAATCTGTGGGCTGGCTTCCGGTTGTTCCGGATTGCTTTCGGGCAGGAACAATTCAGCCTGAAGCGGAGCAGGTTGCTCAGCTTCAGGCTGCAGGGCTTCGAGTTCGAATGTGCTGTCGGGATGATCTTCCCCGGTCAGTTCAAAATCGTTGTCCGGGGTTTCAGTCTGGTTTTTCAAAGCGGCGGACATCAGAGGTCAAAGTCACCCAGATCCGCGGTATCCACTTCACTGTCGATGGCCCCCACCAGATACGAACTGATTTCAGCTTCCTGTGGAGCGACCTGCACGTTGTCGCTGTTCAGCCAGGCATTGATCCATGGCAGTGGGTTGTTACGCGGCGGGAAGACCGGCTCAAAGCCCAGAGCAGCAATACGCTGATTGGTAATGTACTCAACGTACTGACACAGAATGTCTTTATTCAGACCAATCATGGAACCGTCTTTGAACAGATATTCGGCCCATTCTTTTTCCTGCTGTGCGGCTTCGGCAAAAATACGCACAACGTCGTCGCGACATTCTTCGGCGATGATAGCGAATGCCGGATCGTCCTTGCCTTTCGCCATAATCTGCAGAATGTGCTGTGTGCCGGTCAGGTGCAATGCTTCATCACGGGCAATCAGCTTGATGATTTTGGCGTTGCCTTCCATTTTTGCACGTTCGGCAAACGCAAAAGAACAGGCAAAGCTGACGTAAAAGCGGATCGCTTCCAGCACGTTGACGGATACCATCATCAGGTACATGCGGCGTTTCAGCTCGTGCAGGGTGACTTCGATGGTTTCGCCGTTAACCTGATGCGTTCCTTCACCCAGCTGGATGTAGTAATTACTCAGATGAATAAAGCTGTCGTAATACTCGGTCACGGAAATGGCGCGACGGGTAATGTGCTCGTTACGGGTGATATCGTCAAAGATCTGCGCCGGATTGGGCACAATATTACGCACAATGTGGGTATAAGAGCGGCTGTGAATCGTTTCGCTGAATGACCAGGTTTCAATCCAGGTTTCCAGTTCAGGCAAAGACACCACCGGCAGCAGAGCAATGTTCGGGGAGCGGCCCTGAACAGAATCGAGCAGTGTTTGATATTTCAGATTGCTGACGAAAATGTGCTTTTCGTGTTCCGGCAGATCGGCAAAATCTTTACGGTCGTTGGTCAGATCCACTTCTTCCGGACGCCAGAAGAACGACAGTTGTTTTTCGATCAGGTTTTCAAAAATCTTGTGTTTTTGCTGATCGTAGCGCGCCACGTTCACCTGCTCGCCAAAGAACATCGGCTGGGCAAAGGTATCAAATTCGTTGCGGTTAAATGTGGTATAGGCCATACGGAGTTCTTTCTCAAAGCAGCCACCGAAAGGTGGCTGCGACAGGTCTGAAATGATTAAATCTTACACGCGCCGCCTGCGCAGTCATCGTCTTCTTCGATCACTGCGTCTTTTTGCGGATCTTCCATACCATCACGGGTGTTGTGGTAATAGAGCGTTTTAAGGCCGTTTTTGTACGCGGTCAGCAGGTCTTTCAGCAATTGCTGCATAGGCACCTTGCCACCTTCAAAGCGTGATGGGTCATAGTTGGTGTTAGCGGAAATCGCCTGATCGACGAACTTCTGCATAATCCCCACCAGCTGCAGATAACCATTGTTGTTCGGAATCTGCCACAGCAGCTCGTAGCTCTTTCTCAGTCGGCCAAATTCCGGCACAACCTGCTTGAGGATACCATCTTTGCTCTGCTTCACGCTGATATATCCGCGCGGCGGTTCAATACCGTTGGTCGCGTTGCTGATCTGTGACGAGGTCTCAGATGGCATCAGAGCGGACAGCGTGGAGTTGCGCAGGCCATAGGTCAGAATATCTTTGCGCAGTGCTTCCCAGTCGTATTGCAGCGGCTCTTCACAGAACTTATCGACTTCTTTTTTGTAGGTGTCGATTGGCAGAATACCCTGAGCATAGGTCGTGTCACTGAAAGCTTCGCAAGCGCCTTGTTCTTTCGCCAGGTTGTTGGAGGCTTTCAGCAGCCAGTACTGCATGGCTTCAAAGGCGCGGTGAGTCAGACCGTTGGCGCTGCCATCGGAATATTTCACGCCGTTTTTCGCCAGGAAATAGGCATAGTTGATGACACCCACACCCAGCGTGCGGCGACGCAGGCTGGCTTTCTGGGCGGCCATCACCGGGTAATCCTGATACGTCAGCAGACTATCGAGTGCGCGTACAATCAGGTCGGATAATTCTTCCAGCTCATCCAGGTTGTTCAGCGAACCCAGGTTGAAAGCGGCCAGCGTACACAGGGCAATTTCACCCTCGTCATCGTTGATGTCTTTCAGCGGCTTGGTTGGCAGGGCAATTTCCAGACACAGGTTGGATTGACGCACCGGGGCCAGTTTCGAATTGAACGGGCTGTGGGTGTTGCAATGGTCAACGTTCTGAATGTAGATACGGCCGGTGCTGGCCCGTTCCTGCATCATGCTGGAGAACAGGTCGACCGCTTTCAGCGTCTTCTTACGGATACCATCCTGTTGTTCGTATTTAACGTACAGCTGCTCAAACAGCTCCTGATCTTCAAAGAAGGCGTCATACAGACCCGGAACATCAGAAGGTGAGAACAGTGTAATGTTGCCGTTCTTAATCAGGCGTTCGTACATCAGCTTGTTGATCTGTACGCCATAGTCGAGATGACGCACACGGTTTTCTTCAACACCGCGGTTGTTTTTCAGAACCAGCAGGTTTTCAACTTCGTAGTGCCACATCGGGTAGAACAGGGTGGCTGCACCGCCGCGCACACCGCCCTGAGAGCAGGATTTTACCGCGGTCTGGAAATGCTTATAAAACGGAATACAACCGGTGTGGAACGCTTCACCGCCGCGGATCGGGCTGCCCAGGGCACGGATGCGGCCGCCATTGATGCCAATACCGGCACGTTGAGACACGTATTTCACAATGGCACTGGCGGTGGCGTTGATGGAATCCAGGCTGTCGCCGGCTTCAATTAACACACAGGAGCTGAACTGGCGGGTCGGCGTACGCACACCGGCCATAATCGGCGTTGGCAGTGATAATTTGAACGTGGATACCGCATCGTAGAAACGGCGGATGTATTCCAGACGACGCTCTTTGTCGTAGCCGGCAAATAAACAGGCCGCGATCAGGACATACAGAAACTGTGCGCTTTCGTAGACTTCGCCACTGACGCGGTTCTGTACCAGATATTTGCCTTCCAGCTGCTTCACGGCGGCATAGCTGAAGGTCAGATCGCGACTGTGATCAATAAACGCGTCCATCGCCGCGATTTCTTCGGCGGTATAGTCTTCCAGCAAATGACGGTCATAGCGTTCGGATTCAACCATGCGTTTCACATGATCCAGCAACGCTGGTGGCTCAAAACGGCCATAGGCTTTTTTGCGCAGGTGAAAAATATTCAGGCGTGCAGCCAGATACTGATAATCAGGTGTTTCTTCTGAAATCAGATCCGCGGCTGCCTTAATCAGGGTTTCGTGGATTTCAGAGGTCTGAATACCATCAAAAAACTGTAAGTGGGCTTTCAGCTCCACTTCGGACACAGATACGTTATCAAGACCTTCGGCGGCCCAGGTGACCACCTTATGAATTTTATCCAGATTCAAAGGTTCTTGGGTGCCGTCACGCTTGGTGACTTTTAGCTCGCTGTTCATTTCTTCTGTGCCTGTATCCAAGGGAAACTTCTCCATCTGTCCTTGATCGGTATGGGTTCCGTAAAACGCTTGACGGCTGGCCTGATTGTCTGTAGGTGCCGGTGTAAGTAACTGAGTTACCGACATATTTTTAAGTCGAGACACAAGATAATGCGGTATACCTATGAATTCAACCCCAAGATATAGTGGGTTATCGGTTTTGCGTGTGGATAACTTGTGTGTAGTTGGTGGACAGGGTGTGGCTGTTTTTTCGCAGCGTTGATGCCCTCTGATTTTTACCAAATTAATGAATAGATTGGTTACTATGCAACAAAGCGTAACTCGGTCTAGAGTTAGTGTCAGATGCCTGTGGCAATACTCCGGGGTATAAACCTGTTTAAGGAATGGTAAGGAACCATGTTGAAGCAAGAAAATGGTCAAAGCCTTGAAGAAAACTGGCGCATTCTCATTGTTGAGGATGACGAACGTCTGGCGACTCTCACCAAGGATTATCTGGAAAGTAATGGTCTGAAAGTCGCAGTTGAAGGCGACGGCGGCCGTGCAATTGAGCGCATCAAGACGGAACAGCCTGACCTCGTGGTACTGGATCTGATGTTACCGGGTGAAGATGGCCTTGCGGTCTGCCGCATTGTCCGCCCGTATTACAAAGGTCCGATTCTGATGCTGACGGCCCGTACCGAAGATCTTGATCAGGTGCTGGGACTGGAAATGGGAGCCGATGATTATGTCGCCAAACCGGTTCGGCCGCGCGTATTGCTGGCCCGTATCCGCGCCTTGTTGCGCCGGGTTAAAGAGGTTCCTGAAGAACAGGTTGTGGATGGCGGCTCGGATAATCGTCTGACCTTCGGCAATCTGGTGGTGGATAACGCCATGCGTGAAGCCTGGCTGGAAGGCAAAAGCATTGATCTCACCAGTGCAGAGTTTGATTTGCTGTGGTTGCTGAGCAGCAGCGCCGGACGTGTCCTCACCCGGGAAGAAATTTTTCACCAGCTGCGTGGCATTGAGTATGACGGTCAGGACCGTTCTATTGATGTCAGGGTTTCACGCATTCGCCCTAAAGTCGGTGATGATCCGATGAACCCGAAACGCATCAAAACCGTACGCAGTAAAGGTTACCTGTTCGTTAAAGAAATCTGACGTCAGGAGACATCGCCATTTTTATTCGGGTTTACTCAGGGCTGCTGGGTGCTTTGCTGATGGTTGGTATCATCTGCACCGTTGCCTTACAGCTCGTCAACTTTGTGCGCAGTGCACAGTTCAATGAAGACATGGTGGGCGGCAGTGTTGCGTTGCTGGCCCAGCGCCTGCGCCAGGACCCTGGTGCATTGTCTGAGTTGTCATCGCGCTTTGATGCCGATATCAGTATTTTACCGCTGGCCGAAGGGCCGGTGGATGAATACCAGCAAAATCGTCTGGCCCGTGGACAACTGCTGGTCGATACCACCAACGAAGGGCGTACCGCCCGTTTGTTGTATCAGATGTCCGATGACGAATTACTCGATGTCCAGCTCAGCACCGTCACCGAAGTTCAGGCGCAGGCGTCAGCGTATCTGTTGCTGGAGGATTGGCAGCGTTCCGGTGAAACCATCGAAGCGTTTATCAAACGGATGCAGCCCCGTTTCGGATTTCCGTTGTCTGTGGTGGAGATTGATCAGCTTTTCCTTTCTGACTCCGATTTTGCGCGGATGCAATACGGTGACGTACTGGTGCGGATTTCCATCGAAGGGCAGCAGGCTGAAGCCTTGGCAAAATTACCCGGTCAGCCGCGTGCGCTGCGTCTTGGGCCCATCGATGCATTCAATCCCTATTCCTGGCAGGCCATTTTTGTCATCGCCGTGATCGGGATTATGTTGCTGGGTCTTGGCGTGTATTGGGTGGTTAACTCGTTTGAGATCCGGCTGCGCAAACTGGAACAGGCAACCAGCCGTCTGGCGCAAGGCCATCTCAGTGCCCGGGTTGCTATTACCGGCACCGATCCGGTCAGCCGCCTGGGGCAGGCCTTTAATAAAATGGCTGAACATATTCAGCGGCTTATCTCCATTCAGCGCGAAATGGTGCGTGCGGTGTCCCATGAGTTACGCACCCCGGTGGCCCGTATCCGTTTTGGCTTACAGATTATTGAAGACAGCGTCGACGATGCTTACGTCAGCAAACAGCTGACGGGTATGGACTCTGACATTCAGGAGCTGGATGAACTCATCGACGAAATTCTGACGTATGCCCGTCTGGAAGAAGGCGGGCCGTTACTCGATTTCCAGAAAGTGAATGTGGCTGACGTTGCCGTTCAGGTGGTTGAGGAAGCGCGTCCGCCGGCGCATGTCAGTGTCAGCTATGCCGGCGCGTCGCCGGAAAATGCTCATTATGCTGAAGTTGAGCCGCGTTATATTCATCGCGCGATTCAGAATCTTGTCGGTAATGCTGGGCGCTACGCCAGTTCGCGTGTCCGGGTCAGTTGTACCATTGGTACCGATACCTGCCGCGTGGATGTGGAAGATGATGGCCCGGGCATCCCGGAGGAAGACTGGGACCGGGTATTTACCGCGTTTGCCCGACTCGATGACAGCCGCACCCGCAGTTCTGGGGGTTATGGACTGGGTCTGTCGATAGTGCGGCGTATTGCTTACTGGCACGGTGGGCGGGCGATGGTCAGTCGCAGTGAGGCTCTGGGTGGGGCCAAATTCAGTTTGATCTGGCCGCGTCGTCATCACGAATGATGGAAAGCCTTATAATCAAAATTGTATACAAAGCGTTACACAAAGACACTTTTACACTACAGACTGAAAAGCGTCGGCAGATCATTATATGCCCCGCGTATCCCTAGGAGACGTGGTGAGAATGTAGCGAAGTTATTCGCTTTTTTGGGCTCTTTCAGAGCCCTTTTTTTTGCCTGAAATTCAGTGAGTATTACTTTCGTGCTGCGCTCAACTGACCGGCAGAATGCCCGGTAAGTGGCGGAAACAGGTTTCTAGCGCCTGCTGGAAGAAGTCCTGAAGGTAGGCACTGTCCTGCTGATCTTTCCGCACGGCGGCGTACAGCGTTGGCCATACCCCTTCTTTGCCCAGTGGCCGGGCGGATACCAGCTTCGCGTCGATGTATGGCTGTAATGCCCAGTTTGGCAGGCAGGCGACGCCCCGTCCGCTGGCGACCAATTGCACCATCATCAGCGTCAGTTCTGTCTGGCGGGTTGCCAGAGGCTCAATCCCGCCGGGAGAGAGAAAGTGTTCGAAGATATCTAATCGGTTACGGTCTACCGGGTAGTGAATCAGAGTCTCGGAACTCAGATCCGTGGGCTGGATGCAGTCCTGCTGGGCCAGCGGGTGCTGGTTGGCGACCGCCAGAACCGACTGATAACGGAAGAGCGGCTGATAGTAAATTTCGTTATGTGGACCAGGGTCAGAGGTCACGACCAGATCAATGTCGCCACGAATCAGAGCCGGAATGGGCTCAAAATGAAAACTGGTACTCAGATCAATCTCAACTTCAGGCCAATGGTCACGAAAGCTGTTGATAGCGGGCATCAGCCAGTCAAAACAGCTGTGGCATTCAATTACCATATGCAGACGACCACTGTGTCCACCCGCCATTTTCTGCAGGTTGCGTTCAGACTGACGCAGCAGCGGCAGCACATCATCCGCCAATTGCAGCAATTCCAGTCCGGCGCGGGTAAAACGTAACGGTTTGGTTTTACGCAGAAACAACGACACACCAAGACGCTCTTCCAGATCTTTTAACTGATGGGAGAGGGCTGACTGGGTCAGGTGCATGCGTCTGGCGGCTTCCACCAGGGTGCCGCCATCACGCAGAGCGGCGAGGGTGCGCAGATGTTTGATATCGAGCATGAAAGAAATTCATAAATATTGAATTCTGAATGTTAGCTTTTCATGAGCTTTGTTGAAAGCGCTGAATGATACGATTCTGATCGTCCATCAATTGCGCCAATTGCTCACATTCGCTGTTCATACTGCCAGCCAGCTGTTCTGCTTCCTGGGCCAGGCTTTCCAGCTGTGTCAGGTGGTCGCGGATCTGGTCGGCTGCCTGATTCTGTTCTGAGGCCGAACGTGAGTTGGCGTTGGTCATCGCCTGAATCTCGCTCAGCTCATGGCGGATCGTAGAGAACACGCCGTTGACCTGTCGTGCCCGTTCCAGCGTTTGTTCTGTTGAGTGTTGCCCTTTATTCATCGCTTCGACCGCGTGACCGCTGTGCTGATTCAGGCCGGTCACAATCAGCTGAATTTCAGCTGCTGATTCCTGGGTACGCTGAGCCAGATTACGGACTTCATCGGCGACGACGGCAAATCCACGCCCTTGTTCACCGGCTCTGGCGGCCTCGATTGCGGCATTCAGTGCCAGCAGATTGGTCTGTTCGGCAATGTCGCTGATGGCCTGCAGGAAACGGTCAACACCCTGGGTTTCGCTGGCCAGGCGGCTGATGGCTTCGGCGGTGCCTTTCAGCTCATCCTGCAGGGATTCCGTCTGGGTCATCATTACCTTGATGTCGTTTTCGCCGGAGGTGGCATTGCTGACGGCTTGCTGGCTGGCCTGCTGTGATTGTTGATTGTTTTCGTTGAGCTGCAATGCGGTGTGCTGAATCGCGGTGCTGACCTGTTCCACTTGCTGGGTGTAGCTGTGCTGGCGACGTACACGCTCCAGCGTATTTTGTGACAGGTTCAGGGTGTTGCTGGTGGCGCTCACCAGCGAGCTGGTGTTGTCGGCGATACGCACCAACACCGTTTGCAGGCGACGGCGCATCGCATGCTGAGCAAAGGCCAGTTGTCCGTGGGCATCATCACGTCCGGTGTAAATCCAGGCCATCAGACGGTTATTAATCACATCCTGACCGTAGCGGATAAACGCTGCTTCCTGTTGATATTGGCGGAAAACACTGAAGGCCGCACTGAGTCCGATGACACCCTGCAGTAGCAGGTTGTCGGAGCCGTAAAGTGAGGCGCCGACCGCGATCAGCCAGGGCAGTGCCGTCGGCAGCATTGGCCGCAACTGGCTCCAGCGTTGCAGCGGGTTCTTGCCGCTGTTAAGTAATTGATAGGCTTTTTCCGCACGCTGAATCTGATCGCGGCTGGGTGCAATGCGCACGGATTCATAACCGACAATCTGATCGCGTTCGTACAGCGGTGTAACGTAAGCATCAACCCAGTAATGATCGCCGTTTTTTGTGCGGTTTTTTACGATTCCCATCCAGTGCTGGCCCGCCTTTACGGTGTTCCATAAATCGGCAAACGCAGCGGTAGGCATGTCGGGATGGCGCACCAGATTGTGCGGACTGCCGTTCAGTTCTTCTTTGCTGAAGCCACTGATGCGGATGAAATGATCATTGCAGTGCGTGATCACTCCTTTGAGATTGGTGGAAGACACCAGATGACCGTCGGCGGACAACATGACTTCGCGCTGAGTAATAGGTTGGTTATTACGCATTTTATTATCAAGGCAGCTTCATTATTCAAATAACTATAGTTCAGCGACTGTTTTTTGCCGTATTTAGCGGCATTTCCATTCGGGCCTTGGTCATCTCCGTTTCAGTCAGTAAACTCGCGCAAAAAATAATGAGGATAACATTCTATGCCACGTTGTTTGCTGAGCTTTGATCAGGGAACTACCAGTAGCCGCGCTATTCTTTTTTCTACCGAAGGCCAGATTCTGGCAACCGGCCAGCGCGAGTTTACCCAACATTTTCCTAAGCCCGGCTGGGTTGAACATGATCCGGAAGAAATCTGGCAGAGTACGCTCGCCAGTACGCGTGAAGCGTTAGCCGCTTCGGGTTGTGCGCTCAGCGACATTGCGGCTGCGGGTATCACGAATCAGCGTGAGACGACCATTGTCTGGGAGCGGGCCAGCGGTAAGCCGGTGTACAA
>Ga0100380_10003392_pt1 | contig 16891 bp, 11 predicted proteins | sample CryGeymeta201504_FD_80417 | JGI IMG/M metagenome (GOLD analysis project Ga0100380, IMG submission 80417) | Groundwater microbial communities from Crystal Geyser aquifers in Utah, USA - Crystal Geyser metaG 2015-04 | ecosystem: Environmental > Aquatic > Deep subsurface > Groundwater | place... | reverse complement strand
TTTTTTCTCCTAAATCTCCTAAAACTCTCCTAAATATGGGGAAACGCTCCTAGTACTGTTGACTAAACTCTCCTAATAAGAAAAAAAACTCTCCTAAATGAAAAATAAAATCTCCTAATTCCTCTAGTTAATATCTAGCTTAACATAAAAAAACTCTCCTAATTGAAAAAAAAACTCTCCTAATTGGAAAAAAAACTCTCCTAATGTCTCATAATATCTCCTAATTAAACTCTCCTAAAAATCTCCTAAATATTTTTCTAAACTCTCCTAATTGAAAACTGGAGGATGACCCCAAACACTACTCTAAGTAGATAGTACCGGCTCTTCCTGGTGCTACTACTCTAGCTAGCTAGAGCTAGGTCTACTAGCTAGTAGAGACAACTAGAGTACTACTTTACGGGTTTATTAAGGAATAGTAGCGTGCTACGTACGTCCCGTAGAGTTCAGGTTTGTATTGAGACGCACATCTCTTTTTACTATCTTATTTTAGAACTCTAGCTACTACACTGTACGATCTCAAATCCTTTCTGACGCATTCGTCTCTCATCTCTCGTGCAACTCTCTCGTACCGTTTAACTTCATTATTATTATTAATTATTATTATTATTATTATTTTCTCAGCTTTTCCCCTTGCATTGAATAATTCACTGCACAGATTTATTGCAGCAGCTAGGAGTACATCACTATTCATGGATGATGATGTACAATTTAAATATCTTGCTCGTCACTTTTGGGGCCTGCCTCTCCCTTGGCTCTGGATTCAGCGCTGTCGGTCCCGTCGCCTCCGCGCTGAAATCAAATAAATACAGCTACAGTAAAAGCGACGACATGAATCGTCATTCTGCCCTTTTCATGTCAGATGGAAAACGGGACGATGGTGTTATTGAGCTTGTCGATATCGACGAACCATCGGAGATGGCATCGAATGGCGAAGAAAATAGTAAATCAACTGTTGCGCCTTTTTTGAGTCAAGGATCGGAGATTGCCGAAGATGTTTTGAACCCCGATTTATCCAATCCCAAACAAGCACGAGTGATTATTTACATAATTCTTTCTCTATTGCCGGTTCTCTTTCTTGTCCCATTGATGCTGGGATCTCGCGAATTTCTTCCTGCGATCATCCCCATGGACGAAATGCCTCCAGTTCAGCTTTAAAGTAAATAATAATAAACATACATGAATACTGTCTTAGCTGAAAATTGCTACCAAGTGGATTGAGAAACTTATGAAAATCTTTTTAAATTCTGTTTTATCATCATTTTGCTGCCATATCCAAATGAGCGTCCCGGGAATGCTTTCAAAGAGATTCCTCGTAATATTGATATTTAAAAGAATATTCAAGGAATGCGCAGCGGTATTGTGTTGTGTCCATCTGTCTGATGTCTTTACCTCTGCTATCGTTCAACATTTCCTGTCGTGGCTCACACCTTAAAATTATCAGTAAGAATAGCGAAAATAAGAATTCTATTTACTCGTTCTTCCCTTTGACTTTTTCCACAGCAGCGTCGAAATCTTCTTCTTTCTCAGCGGCATCAAACCTTAAAAATTAAATTGAAAAGAACGGAGTAATGTCAGGTCAAGGAACAATCATTATAATTTATTGTAATGTGACAAGCGTACCAGCAATCTGTCTGCTCTTACATTTTAAACATTTCTCCCAAATCCAAATCAAGACCGCCCTCTTCTCCCTCTGGCTCTCCAGCGAGCAACTGAGTCTGAAACACTCCTCGGGTGAAGGCGACGGGGGCAAAAGCCTGGACAACTGAAGCGAGCAAAGCAACGACGAATACAGATACGAACTTCATGGGGGCAGAGGCAGATTAATGAGCAGCGTATAATATTTTGATTTGTGGCCAATGGCATTTCTGTTTCCTATCTGAGAGCGAATGAAGAAACCCAGTCAGTACCTGGTAGTCATCTCTCAACAGCCGAAGTTCAACTTGCGGATCTGTCAGTCACGCGGGACAACTAAAGCAGCTGGACTTTTTCGGAAGCATGTTGCATGTTACTGTCACAATCACAAAAAAGCAAAAGCGAACCAACTGGATTAGCAATGTCGTAGTCTTCTTGTCAACAACTTGACATCGCTTTGGCAACTTATAGTCGAGTGACTTCAGAACCAAAGAACATGACACGAGATGCAGAGTGCCAAGGAAGACTCCAAAGACAACAGAGTCCTCTGATCAGATGACACGAATTTATTGCACAGTGCAGTGCAGAATGCAGAGCGACAGGATTTCTGCAGTCCTCGCTCCTCACCAAACAATCACAAAACAACAATTACGATATCGCAACAAGAAAAACCTGGACAATGAAAACAACTAACAACATAGCCGAGACATACAACAGATCATTCCCAGACTTTGTGGCCTACTGGATAGTCGATGCTTTCGGTCGCCTGGTCGCCATGGAGGAAGATGGAGAAGCAACAGAAAAGATTTTAGCAGAAGGAGGATTGAATATCGACGGAAGTTCGATAAAAGGATTGGGATGCGGTGTCGAGAAAAGTGATTTACGGCTTATACCTGAACCAGAATCGTTCTTGAGCGTCAAACTTGACAAGACGAGTGGAGACTCTAGTGGCGAGTCATTGTTGGAACACCATCGATTCTTAGCGCATCTCGAGGACGAGAACGGTGATCCTCATCCTCGAGATCCGCGCGGCATCCTTCATCGAATGGTGCAGAAGGCGCATGACAAGGGCTTTGAACCTTTCATGTTTTCCGAGATCGAGTTTTACATTCTGAAAAGCGACGGAACACCTGCGGATACTGCGGGCTACTGCTCTCTGCCACCCGAGGATAAATCGTATGCCTTCCGCCATGAGCTAGGCAACATTTGCAAGCACCAACTTGGCATCCCCGTGAAACGTATTCATCACGAATGTGGACCTGGCCAGAACGAGATGGAATTGCAGCTAACGCCTTGCATGAAAAATGCCGATGATACAGTCCTGGCCACATGGATTATGCAACTGCTTGCTGCCAGGCGAAATCAACGAATAGTGTTTTCCCCAAAACCATTCGGTGATCAGGCTGGAAACGGAATGCACCATCACATCCTTCTTCGGGATCTTCACACAGGTGAAAATGTGTTTGTGGATAGAAGTCCCGATGAGACCAGCACCAACGGGTCAAGCGAAGCAAAAAAGCTTTCCAAGACATGCCAGTCTGGGATTGCCGGCCTTCTTAAGTACGCTGATGACATTACTGCGGTCTTTGCCGCTTCCAGGGAGACATTCGATCGTCTTCGTCCAGGCTTTGAGGCACCAATTTTTAAGACTTGGGGATTTTCTAATAGATCTTGCCTTGTGCGTGTCCCTGAAACCACCGAAGATGTCACACGATTTGAATACCGCGGAGGTGATCTCAGTGGCAGCGTTCACCTCTTTGGGGCTGTTTTGCTGGCAGCGGTACTAAAAGGCATCGACGATAAACTAGAGCTTCAAGAACCAGTTGATTGCAATGTCGAACAACTCGCAGAGGAAGAAAGGCGGGATAAAAACATCCTTCCCGTTCCACTGAGATTTGACAAGTGCATTGAGGTGCTTAAGACCAGCACATTCCTTCGCGAAGCGTTGGGATTTGAAATGGTGGAGTTCTTGATAGAGCGTGATCTGGAGCTTTCTCGGGCAGCAGACTAGACGTGCACCCGTCACCCTTTAGACGTTGATCCCTGCTAAGAAACCGTGGAAGGTGACTGCCGGACTTGCTTGGAAACGGAAGCCCGCAATATGCATCAGTACTTGGTGGATTTTATTTGTTGGTAATTCTTTCTTATTAAGAATTCTGTCTGCTGCTTTGCCTTCCTCTTTCCTGAAAGTTCCATGGCAAAAGCTTCGATTAGAACTTTTACACCTTTATACCATTCTGGCAACTAGCTAGTATTCTACTCGCACCATGAACTAGACCTACCAGGTACTACAGTTGAATACTCATACTAGCTAGAGACTAAGGTCTACTATTGCACTTACTTACTTGTAGGCGACTAGCTACTCGTAGTACTACTACTACTACGCCATACTCTACTACTCGTCTACCTGGTACTAGTAGTCTAGTCTACTACTACTACTAGTACTACTCTAGAGTACTGATGTAGTACAGGGAGTAGTAGCACTGAGTATTACTATTCTACTCTGGTGGTCCGTGAACTACAGCAGTACTACTCTGAACATACATTTTAATCAGACAAAACCCGTGATTCACTGTGGTATGTAACGTTGAAAAGCGTGCTGAAGGCCTCGAACAGCAATGACAGAGCAACAAGATATTGATTCACGGTGGTCTACTACATTAAAAAGAAAGGCACGCTGCCAACTCGGCGCACCAATCATACAGCCACTGCAAGTGAAAGATGCTATTCCCAAGAGTATCAGGATTAACCGTGCTGTTGCTGTTAGCCAACGACAAGTTAGTGACTGCCGATACGGAGAAACAGGAGAACGAAGCAATAGAATGCCGTCTTTGGTTAGGTCCTTCGCACTTGGGCAGTGAAATGGAACCTGAATATGGCCTCTTTGCTGGAAAAGATTTTGACGCTGATGAAGTTATTCCTGATATTGAGCTCGCCATTCCGCTGGTCGATTGGACAGAAGAATTTAATCGCGGCACTGAAGCAAATAAGTTGATCGTAGAATTTGTTGAGTCTCAAGTCTGGACTGGGGATTTCGCCGGTGCTAAGTGGGAGGGCGATCACAGCACCATTGTTGCAGTCCCTGGAATAGGAAACCTTGCCAATTACCATTCGGGGACTTATAATGTTGACTGGTACCAGCCCGCTGCTTTGCTAAGGAAACCAGTCGAGATTTTCCAAGCGGGCGTGGCACATGTCAATCGCGGAGCCATTACACCGTTTCACAACATGACCATGAAAGCTACTCAGCGGATTCCTGCAGGAATGGAGCTGTTTGCGAACTTTGGTGAAACATGGGATAGTAGTACAAACGCAGACGATAGTTTTCAAGAGAAACTTACCCGATGGGATTACCAACACGCTGATCAAATTTTAGATGCCATCGTTAAATTCATGGACGCATACGACAACGACCTGACGCCTGATCTCAAGGAAGATATTCTTAATTTTATGCTGGAAAAAATTTTGAGTACTGCTGCAGGAAAGCGAGCCAAAGTTATCCGATCGTTGATTCCAGAAAATCCAAACAAACTGAAGAAGGTTCAGGAAATGGGTGGAACATTTCTGTACCGCAACAGTGACATGATTAAGTCTCAAAAGTGGTTAAAGAAGCACGCCATTTGCATGGACGATCTGAGGATTGGGAAATCTACCATTCTAGAGGCAGGCCGTGGTGCCTTTGCGACCCGCGAGGTAAAGAAAGGCAAGATAATTGTTCCTTCTCCCATGATTCACATTGCCAACGAAGACTTGCTCGACATGTACCAAATCGCAGAGACTCCTGCTGAGGGCGATGAAGTAGTGCTAGAACACGACATGACCAAGTTCTTGGGCAAACAGCTACTTCTGAACTATTGCTACGGACACCGAGAATCGAGCGTCCTTTTGTTTCCAATTGGAAATCAAGTCAACCTCATCAATCATGCCCCCAAAGGCAAGGCCAATGCTTACATAACCTGGTCCAGACATAAGCACGTCACGAATGACCATAGTCTCCATGATCTATCCGTGGACGAGTTGGCGAAGCATAGTAGGGTCGGAGTTGTCATGGTAGTCCAGGCTCTGCGGGATATTAAAGTGGGCGAAGAAATCTTTATTGATTACGGAGATGAGTGGGCGGAGGCGTGGGACGAACATGTGGCTACGTGGAAGAGAGAGTATGGAAATGGCAAAGCCTGGGACCTCAAAGCTGAAGACATGCGTGAGCAGTACAAAAATATTCCTTTTGTCACGGAATTGGTGGATGGCGTCAATCCCTATCCTCCAAGCGTAGCCACTACTTGTTATCTCAAAACAGACGAAGTTCCTGATGGTACGCCACGACGAACTGAGGACGGCACTGAAATCTTTCGCTTTTCAGATGAGATGACTCCAGAGAACTTTACTGGGGCAGACATGTATGTATGTGACGTGCTCTCGCGCTCTGAGAAACTAAACGATGGAAATTTGTATAACTATACTGTGCTAGCCAAGATTGCCGATGATGACATCGTGCAGGTCAAAGATGTCCCTCATGTCGCCATTACATTTGTGGATCAACCTTATCAAAGCGACATTCACTTTGAAAATGCATTTCGCCACAAGATTGCCATCCCGGATCGAGACTTTCCCCAGGCATGGCGCAACTTGAGAAACTAAAGCACCAAGTGTCTTCGAGAATCCAATTCTGGCTTTGGCTCGATTAGTTCAGAAAGCTTTGCTTGAGAACTCCTCATGTACTCATGAATACGATTAACAGATAATATTGTAGCTAGCTTTTATCTCTATGGGCACAACAAAGCGTTATTTTTTGAGCGGGCTGCACTACTGTTTTCGCGCTGGCTTTGGTCGGAGACGAGTATTTTTCTTCTCGGCCAACTTCAGCAAGGTTTTGGCTCTGCTCTGTAGCTATGCAGAGGACCTGCGTGGTCATGACTCATCAGCGTTTCCTGCATCAGTAAATATATCCTCCAAAACTTTTGTTACGGCGCTAGAGAGAACACCTTTCGCGACACAACCAACGATTGTATCCAGGACTTGCCCTTGATAATAAAATTGAATGGTAGGAATACTGACAACTCCACACTCTGCCGATGTTTCTGCCAAGTCATCTGTGTTTATTTCGACAACATCAATCTTTCCGGCGTACTGTTTCATGATTTCTCTTACTACAGGAACTGAGAGGCGACACGGACCACACCTTTAGCGATGTCCAGGCGAGATGCGAGATGTTGGGGGTATGAAGATAAAAATGGTGAGAACAAGAAAGCAAATCCATCTCGTACAATCACAAACATGCTTCACTTCTTAATCCAAAATATAGCTAACACCAGAGTAGAACCTACCATGCTGCGGAAAAGAAGGCTAGAATTGGTCTTGGAGAATCCTTTGCCAAAACAACATTGTTGAATTGTTCAACTGGGAAGAAAATGAGGGAACACGAAAACAGTGAGTTGACACATAGATGAAGCCACTCGGTCCTGTTCTGACAGGTTCAGCCCCTTAACCTACCTGTTTCAATCATTTTTCCTCCTGATTTGGCAACGTTCAAAGAGGTGGGCGATATTCTTCCCCTGCCTATAGGTAAGGATGCCTGTCGCTTCCCTTGTGACTGCAGTACAAAGGCATTCATATTGGAGGGAAGCATCGCGTACGATAGGAGAACAGCAAGGTAGATAGAAACCTTAAAATGGCAAGTCCATCGGATCCTGATGGGACCCTGTCGATTCCGTGATGCAGGTTGAGGTATATATCTATGGCCTTGCATATTGGCCAGTAGCCAAAGGATTATAATATTTGTAATTGAACAATTTACAGGTTCTCAGCCTATTCCGCGGGTCGACTGTCGAATAGTCAAACTCGGTCAACGGTTTTTGTGGGGGTCTGTAGAATGGCTTGATGTGTAGCTACTCTTGCGTAAGTATGAAGAAAGAGCGAGAAGTGACGGAATGATTGTGGGTTGTGGGTGATGAGCGAGTTTTCATCATAGTAAGCACGAGACGGGTTGACGTCTCTTCGTCGTGTGAGGCGAAAAGAAGAAAAAATACTCATGCTCAAGTTCTACTACTGGTATTAGCTACTACTAGTAGCCTACTACTGGCTAGTCTACTACTACTAGCTTAGTAGACTACCAGTACACTAGAACTACTACTAGCTACCGTGGTACTAGTAGTTAATCGCAATAATCATAAATTTTTCGTGCGTTTAGCGTAGTACTGTACGTACGTACTAAAAGTCCACCCAGGTGTACATTACTGTTGCGTAGCAGTACTCCAGTATTTTTTGGTTTGGTGGTGGTAGTCTACTTACTCTACTATTCGAGTAGTAGACTAGTCTAGTCTAATCAAGTATTTATTTCTCGACTTCTTTTTCCTTCGCACATAACAAACAAGAGAGTTGCTTTACACTATTCTGAGAGCTGAGAGGACTTGGAATTTAATCATTTTTCACCAATCATAGTCTGCACCGCCGGGTGCTCTCGTCTGCCCGTAGCCTAAATTGTCAGGAGCTGCCATATCGTCTTCGGGCGTCCATTCTGAGTCCAGGCCGAGATCTTTTAGTCGTCGCTCTTGGTAATACTCTTTCAAGTCCAATGCCTCCTTTTCACGTTGCAGATAACCTAATGTGCGACTGAGAGCTTTTATTTCGGATTCGCGCACTTTCTTGCATACTTCCTTCCCGCCATCGGGGCATTGCTCCAAATCATCAATGGCTTCTTGGCATGCTTCGGAGATAGCATCGACAACATTTAGCTCGTTGCCTTCACTAACGGGCATACTCATGAAACCCCACGTTTCCTTTCTAAAAATGCTCTCCAGTAAAAATGCATCCCTGGCACCCAACTTACACAGTCGCACAAACTGGATCATGGCGGGGTCAGGTTCTCCGTCTCGACCGGGAGCACTGATTACGTCGAAGGATTGAGTAGGATCCATAGGAGCCTGATCGTATGTCTCGTATTCTAAAATGTCTAATTTGTCGTCATAAAAACGATCATCGGGGTCAAGTTCAAAGGTTAATTCGGACACGGCAGTTTTAAAACACTGGGGAGGGCAAAATCCGTGCTCCAACAAATAATCTGCTGCACTCTTTGGCCCGTACGAACAAAAGACCTCGTCACCTACTTTGTAAGCCTGTGAGGAGATAATCCTTGAGCCCTGTGTTGTTCCAAAGGTTCCCATGTAGCCGCCCACCACTTCCTCACCATCGTCGTCGTGATTACACATATCCATGATTGGCAGCAGACGCAAGCAGCCATCGACAAAAATAGCTCTGGATTGCGCTTGTGCGACGGCCCATCGAAAGCCCTCGGCGGTGAAGCATGGGATCATTTCGCCCCTCCAAGGTACATATTCAGGAAAGTTGTTGCGATCTTTAAAGAACTTTTCGTTCAACCAGGCAGCATCCTCCTCGATATCATCCAAAATACGATAAATTTTATTCGTCGAGGAGGATTGTAAGACTTCTTGGTCCTGTTCATCCCACAGCAACGGATGAAAGGGCTTCATTTCTTTGGAAGATGGCAGAGATTCCACCCATGCTTTCATCAGTTCATCGATGGGTGCAGGGCGAGAAGGCAAAGCAATTCCTTTGCCACCAGCTCGGGCAATTTCATTCAAAATCAAGAGAGCGATTAATCCAGCATCGCCAGTCCATCCTTCAAATTTTTCTGGTAAAATTCCTTTGAACACCGTATCCCGTGCAATATCTGCTGTTAGCATGAATCTATCATCGTAGGGCATGGCAAGAAAGGTCTCCCCCTTCTTAATTGGTTTCGTAGCGATTAGTCCAAGTCGTCCTGTAGCTGCACTGGTTCCCACCTTCACTTTGCATATTTTCGCAAATTCATCCTGAGATTTCTCAAATGATGACTGCAGGGTCTGGCAAATCACCTCAAGCGAAGGTTCGGCAGTGGTATCCCAGAGTTGAGTGGGAGTTGAGGAGAAAATCGCCTTGATTGGCCCCACTGTAGAAAATGAATGAGACCCCCCAAAAAGAGCTGTTGCTACCAGCCAGGCCAGCAGATTTTTTTGAATTGACAATTGGTATGCCATGGTTAACCGGTAAGCGAGAAACTTGTTACAGTATACTCGTACTCTTTACTTATTCAAGTTAAATCTACTTCTGATGATCGTTGAGAGAACGAAGAAATCTATTCGAGTAAACAATAATGTAGCATATTCCTACCAGGGTACTAGTAGACTAGTAGGATCCAATTTTCATTATTACTCGAGTATTTCTTTGCAAATGTGCGTACTCTTCTTCCCGAGTACAGGTACGAGTATGCCGGTAGTAGACTACTAGACTAACTAGCTAGTAGTAGTAGTCTACTACTCTACTACAGTACTACTAGAGCTAGCTAGTCTACTAGTAGACAACCTCTAATCCTGCATGCTTATAGATGCCAGCACAGCAGACAACGTGAGGCATCGCAGTAAAGGGGTCGCCCTCTGTTGCAACTCGAAAGGTGTGCGGGACTCGTTGCTTGTAGAGCCTCGAAAAGGCTCGATTCCCCACCCGAGGTTGACCGAAGGTATAGCAACAAATTGGTGGCTGGAGTGAGATTCGTCCGCCAGGATTTTGTACCCTTCTCTCTGACACAGACGATTTAGTGGCGCTGGTTGGTGTTGGCAGCTGGAAGAGCTCTGCCTCCGGTTTCAAGTTCACACTGTTAGTGTTCCCTTCAACTATAACTTCGCAATTACTCGCCAAATCGAGAGCGAGAAGTTGGGCAACTTCACGTAGAAAAAGGAAGAAGAAAATGAGAGACGAATTATGTGTAGTCAAAGCTCACAATCTTAAGCACACGGTGAACACTCACGAGAGCCACCTAATGAATGACCCGTGACATAGATTTTTGGTAGGTTTAGAGGAACGTTCTCACTGTCGTCTTTGCTTTTCTGGAGAGCATTCGCCAATTGTCGACGAAAAACTGGGAGAACGCTTTCAATCACCTTCCTCCTCAAAACGGCATAAACCTCAGAGAAGCCCTCGTGGATGCAAGGAAGAGTATTTCTAGCAACAGGAGTAGCACTCAAAACAGCCATAGCTCCTTTTGAAACAGCCGAAAAAGGCGTTACCGTTTTCTTGGAATTGGAACGAAATGGCATGCATTGAAATTCCTCCAAAGGAGACGTTGGAGAAAAGCAACTCACAGTGCGGTTTGCTTCTGTGGCGACATTCCAAAGCCATCCGCCACCATCCTCTATCCTCACACCACTTGCGGAGACCCGAAAAGGAGGACTATCAACTCCGATAATCTGGTCGAGCAGTGGAACTAAACTGTATTTCAAATCAGTTCTTGCGTTTGTAGCATCGACGGATCCTCGAAATGCTGTGTTCGAGTAGTTGCACATAGTAGAACAGGTGTTAGGGAATAGGAAACATGATTTTACACCAACAAAACAATAGCACCAAGCAGGCAATATTATTTTCATTTTACATTGATGGACGTGCCGATGACAATACACTGGTCCTCCGCTGAATCGACTTGGTCTGAAATGTTCGTGGCGACGAAAGCTTGCGTGTTCGTCGCCTCGTCAAGGATTGCCGCCTCTAGTCGGAGTCCAATGCTTGAGAGATTCATCTCGCCAGGGGTGTGATCTTTCCATTCTACAGTTGCAGTAGGCGAGTAATAAGCTTGAAAACTAGCCTCCAATAACCAACATGCTAACTCCGTCGAGAAAACAGGAATGTACGGTCCAACCGAAACTGCCCCGGGGTTGTTCAAGTTGGTGTAGTCTCTTTGGCCATTGCTATATAGCTGAAACATGGTCCGATGAAGCAGCATCTGGTCAATTACAGAAACGCGTTCGATTGCCAGAGGGAATATTCGCCAAGTGTGAGAGTTCTTCATCATGGTGACGACAGCTCTCTTGTCGCTGCGTTGGCGTAATCTACTTTCTGGGCTTGAAAGTTCGTCCAAGGCTTCCGTGTCGTGCGTGTCGTCAAAAGCGAAGCTTTCACCGTGTTTTGGTGGAAGAAAAATGAAACCAGCAATAAGAATGGAAACTGTAGCAAAGAATATCCTTCCAAATCCTATACTCGCAGCAGTGCCACTGTAAGGAAACCGCTGTGCCAAACGAGAAACAAGCTGCAACCAGAAATTGAAAGATGACACGGGGTCTTGGTCAATATGGTCTGGTTCGTCGTCTTTGGATCTCCACCTATGAATCGTACCCTCGATTTCCACGAGAGCCATGACTGCCAGCGACAAAAAGCCTAATGTCACATGAGCAAAAATGACACGATAAGAGAGCTGAGCAGGCCTTGTGGCCAAAAATGGTTGGAGCTTCAACTTGTGGCCAGTGACCAGAGAAGCTCGCAAAATTAATGCAATCCAAAGTATCAATATTCCAAGTTGACTCAAGTAAGCAACCAAGTAAATCAAGTTCGCGAGGTCCAAGGATTCTTTAGAAACGCGCTGTTCTGCAGTGGAAGTGAAATGAAATCTTGTGTACGCTGTCCCAAAGATCGATAAGGCCCCGAATGCAAAAAGGATCAATTTGGGAATCAGAAAATCTGCCCAGTAGGATCCAAATGGGTCGTGCTGCAATCGCAGATTCGCCAGTAACGCAGTGCCATCAATATCGCCATGTTTGACAAAGTAGTCGGCGGTGTACTGAATCAACGCTTCCTTTTCACCAACTTCTTCCTCCCTTTTGTCTCCCAGATATTTTGCCACTCTTCTTATTTCATTGAGCTTGCGATGATGATCTACCCACCGTCTTGCCGCACTGGCTGTGTGGAACTGAAACCCCTGGAACAAAGACAGATACACTAAGAGAACGGCATTGACCCCCACCCCGACCAAACAATCACTCGCAGTTTTGACTTTTGGGTTGGTATTTAGCTTGGGATTAAAGTACATCACAACTACCAAAGGCCCTTGGATCAAAATAATCGAAAAGAATAGCATTGCTATGTACCATCGCTCGGGAAAAAGTACCCAAGGCGAGTCAAGTAGGCTCAGGGCGTGTCGGATTTTGTAAAGATTGTCCCTCTTTTTACCGCAGAAAAGTGTCTGGTAGGAGCAACAGCAACCCAATCTGCGGAACCAAAAGATAGCGAAGACGATAGTCAAAACAAGAGAAACAACTCGACCACAAACATCCACTGCAAGAGCAGTCGAATTCGTATGCCGCAAAACAAATTCCGACGATCGAGCAATTTCGAAAACTACGCCTCGATCCTCTTTCGTGGGAATCTCCACTTTTTGCAGCATTTTTTGCAGTTGACTGTCGGCGTATAAATATGTCGCACTTGAAACTTTGTTTTCGTTTGTCTCCAATCCTTCGATGTACGAAAAGAGTATGTTAATTCTCAATTCTTCTCCTGATAAGACGGCACTTCCAGGACGAAAAAAGAGAATATCCATCAATTTGGGACTGCGACACACCCAACCTTGCGACTTGCTTCTACCCGTCTCAAAATTACAGGCCACTGCTAATGGTTTTGTGCGTGAGGTTGCGACTAAGCTCCACTTGTTATGTTTCTTTGTCGCGTCGTTGTGCTTCTTCTGAAATAGCAACCCCGAAGCTAAGACGGATCCTTGTTGAATTGCCCTCATTGATGTTAGAGACAAATTATAGAACGATGCGTCTGCCGACAAAAATGTCGATGCTGGTGGAACACTGGTGATGATGCCAGAGTCAAAGGCAGATCCTCGTGCTTTATTAGTCGTTTTGGTGGCGTTTCCCTTTTGATGATAATATGGTAGTTGTGCTTCGTCTAGGAGTGGTGACAGTTCTTTACCTGAAAAATCAAAGTCATAGACGCAAGGGTCCGGTGGAGCGGGAGCAATGGGAACTGTATAAAATTTTGTGTTTCGATCACTTAGACAACGTTGTTGAGAAATCAAAGGTCCCAGTTCTGATACTTGGAGACTCGTGTTGGATTCTAGAAGGAGGCAGACAACAAATGCAAAATATGGTAGAAGAAGAATCAGCCAACTTTTCGCTGTACCAACATCTTCCAATCGGATCAATTTGTACTCATTGTCTTGTCGGGTGGCAGTTAGTACCCTTAGAACACGGTTCTTCGATACAGCAGACTGTCTGGAGAGCGCGGCAGTGTCAATGGACAAAGAGGATTTGCTGGGATTTCGTGGCATGAGCGTGCCGTTGGTGTCGTTGGAGATGGGAATCCAATCTCTTGAGTCGCGAGTATCAACAAAGCTGGATGAGTAATAATTGCTTGTATGCTCTCCTAGCAGAGAAGATGTTTCTTTCGCTATGATCTCGTTTTCTTCGGAGTCTATTGATGAATCCATGCTATCAAATCGCTGTATATTCGGCCGAGAAGGAGTCTTGGTTTCTTGAACCAGGGCATTCTCGAGCGGGGATGTGAAGGAGGTATTGGTCTTATTTGGCGAAGAATTGAATATTAGTGCGGGCGTTTCGCCGGTACCTTTTCTATTCAAATTGAGAGAAGCTGGCCTCCGAGGTTCATCGTCATGGTGATTACCTGCATCTGGCGCTGTCAACGCATCAGAAAAGTCCGACTCGAACGGATTTGTATGGGCGGAGGTGCAGTCAAAAGGGTTCGTAGATCGCTTTTTCTTTGTCATAGTTGTTATTGTTACTTACTCTGGCGAACGCAAGAGGTTGTCTGACAAACTCAGGGCAAGACGGCAAGACTTGTTGTTTGTTGTGATTTGTGATGACGGCATACATGCAAAAGATACATTACGTCTACTACTTACTTGTAATTATTTTTCACCTCCATAGTTTCTGTTCAGGGTTGAGGTTACGGTATGTTCAGTAAAATATTGCGGGTATTTTATTTTAGTCTACTCCCAGCATTCTTCTTCTTTGTTTGATTTTCTACTCTATTTATTTAATTTTCCTCTCGAATCATCTCAAAAGTAAGATTTCAAACGAACTAGACCAGTCATTCTAGCTAGTAGGACCAGATGCAGTTGGAACAGCAGTTTTGGATACGAAGCAGCTGTTTCGATAATAATTTATGTGTAATAATATGCAATTCATGCTGTCTAGCTAGCATAATTGCTTTCGAAGAGCATCTTGTATCACGCTTCGACCTCTAATCAAATCTCCATGAGCTGGAATTAGAGTGGTAGCTTCCCAGTCATTTATAATAAATTGTATGAGCTCTTGAAATTTGCTCTTGTCTTGAATCATGACATTCTTGTAGATCGGAAGATACAATCGATTCATTGCAAAGAAAAAGATACGAGATTTGATCGGAATAGAGTCTAGCTTGGGAGCCAACTCCCAATCATACACAGGAGAATTGGGAATGTTAGAATTAGGAATACCATCTGGCTGTGGATAATTCCAAAAGAAATCCGTTGTGATCAAGGTCTGTGATGGTTTGTGATAGAAGACAACTTCGTTAAAGAAGGCCTTGCCAGTAGCTGGGTTGACCTCCACGTCAATATGCAATGGTTGTATTTCATCCAAATCCCAACAATAGCTTACTTCTACCTTGTTCACCAGCACCTTTGAGTTGTCGCGTTTCCAAGAGCTAGGACGAATCCCAGAGGGGATTTCTCCGGCCCAAGAAATCTCCGGCATTCGTTCTGGCAAACCTGGGCATGCCCACATTTTTGCATCGGGGTATTCTCGTGCCCATTGAGATGCAAATTTCAAATGCTCGTAGTTTGGTGACACAACGTAGGCGACTTTCCCGAGTTTGGCCAGAGCTTTCTTTAGGGAAGCATCCAACCCAACTGGTGAATGGACCCATAGATTCCCATCTTGCAGTTGGATGACCACCATTCTGCAGCTCACATCAATATTGTTCCAGAGAAACTCTCTATCACCCGTGTATACACCTGGAATAGAGGCTGGTGTCAAAACAACTCCCAATCGGTTCGACCATCCTTGACTGAAGAAGGTAAAAAGCAGTTTGAGTGAATAGAGTGTCAAATATTCTAAAGGCAACGCCAATCATTAACTCACATTGTATAGCCACCCAAATGTTCACCGCTCGCTAGTTTTTCATCAAACTCCATAGCTTTTTCGATGAGCGCAGTTCGAGTTGAGATGGGAAAGACTGGAGGAGGCTCCGAGCTGTCAGTCTTGGATAAGCGGAGACTTGAAGATGCAGAAGATGCTTGCCATAGTGGAGCTGGCAAGCTAATGAATGCCACGACTAAGGGAGAAAAAAAAGCGGTGGCTGCCAGGATCAGAGTTACTCGTAGCCTTGTAAATACTAGGATTCTTTCCATCCTCTTCTTTCTTCGGGATTTTGATTTGCCTGCTGCTGCAATACACGTACCAAGCACCAATGCAGGATTTTTGGATTTTTCAACTTCGCAGAAATAGTAATGATCTTTTAGCCCTGAAAAACAGCTCTTGGTTCTACTACTAGTTTCTGATGTGAGAGGCCTAAGAGCAGAAGTTCAACACCCTGGCTAGTAGTAGTCTTGTCCCCTTTTTTATCTGAATTTGTTGTTATCAATGGCCCCTGGCGGGGGGTACGCCAACCACTCTTTTTTTTGTGTTAACTCAATCCTTTTGTCTAACAGATATTTGGATACAAGTAAATTGTCGTACTCTGATATATTTGTATTAACTTTAACTCTATTGGGAGTAAGAATTGTCGTACTCTGATATATTTGTGTTAACTTTAACTCTATGGGGAGTAAGTATATGGGCAAGAGTTAATTGTCGTATACTGAAATATAATATCTGCTGCAACAACCATATTCGTGGACTCATGATAATTGTCGTAACCTGAAATATATTACTACAATCGCATGTCTTTATTCAATATAAGGTAGGGTCATACTATCGTTGTATTTATTTTATTTCGTTATTTTTGTGATATTATTACAATCTACAAGTAATGATACGAGTATATGAGTTGTTGGTCGTAATCGTACTGTGAAATATTACAATTTGAAATATTACAATTTACAAGTCATGATACGAGTATATGAGTTGTTGGTCGTAATCGTAGTGTGAAATATTATTAATGTATTTGGAGATCGATATGAGTCGTCCGTTGGTTGGTTGGTATGATGTGGCAATTGTATATCGGCTGTTGGTTACGATCGTACTGTGAAATATCAAGAGCTGCTGGTTATGATTGTACTGTGAAGTATCAGCGGTTCGTTTCGATGCGTCAGATGCGTTGAAGGAGTATATCAGCTGTTATTTTTGATCGTACTGTGAAATATTAGCGGTTCGTTACGATATCAGTGGTGTTGCGTTGAAGGAGTATATCAGCTGCTGGTTCAGTGGTTCGTTGGTCCGTTTGACAGTTGGTTTGAAGGAGTATATCAGTTGTTGGTTACGATCGTACTGTGAAA
>Ga0100380_10003388_pt1 | contig 16908 bp, 12 predicted proteins | sample CryGeymeta201504_FD_80417 | JGI IMG/M metagenome (GOLD analysis project Ga0100380, IMG submission 80417) | Groundwater microbial communities from Crystal Geyser aquifers in Utah, USA - Crystal Geyser metaG 2015-04 | ecosystem: Environmental > Aquatic > Deep subsurface > Groundwater | place... | reverse complement strand
TGACATAGATACGATTGTTTGTATCGGAATTAAAGTTGTATGATGGGTAAGTTCCATTGGCAGGATCTGTTCTAAAGTGCACAATTAACCCACCACTTTCATCTGCTAACCCTACACCTGTATAGGTTTTCCATATAGAAGGAGTACCTTCTGTGAAAGCGTCAGTATTGGCAACAAATACAAATAAGAACAGCATCAGCACCAATCGACTAAAGCTCAAAGCGGGGGCAAATTTCATCAAAACAGAATAAGTTTACGTGTTGCAAAGATATCATTGTTCATAACTACGTCAAATGTTAATTAATGGATTAAGAACAAATAAGAAAGTCTTTAGAACTTTTGTAGACTTACCTTCCAAATGTTTAAATCACCCTACTTTTGCAGCTTATATTTTTATGTAAAAGATGGATTATAATTTTCCAGAAGTAGAGCAGAAATGGCAAGCATATTGGGAAGCTTCTAAAACCTATGCCACTCCAAATAATAGTGACAAACCGAAATATTATGTTTTAGATATGTTTCCTTATCCATCGGGATCTGGACTACATGTGGGGCATCCACTGGGCTATATAGCTTCAGATATTTATGCTCGATTTAAGAGACATCAAGGATTCAATGTACTACACCCAATGGGATATGACGCTTTTGGTTTACCAGCTGAGCAATATGCCATACAAACAGGTCAGCATCCAGCTATTACCACTGAACAAAACATTAAAAGATATCGCGAACAACTCGATAAAATTGGTTTTTCATTTGATTGGGATCGTCAGGTAAAGACCTCTGAGCCTAGTTTCTACAAATGGACTCAATGGATTTTCGTTAAACTATTTCACAGTTGGTTTAATAAGGCAACCAACAAAGCAGAACCAATAGAGACATTGATAGCTTCTTTTGAAAAAAATGGTTCGAAAGGCATTTCTGCAGCTGGCGAAAAAATCAACGATTTCACAGCTGCTGATTGGGTCGCATTTTCTGACCAACAAAAGAGAGAAACATTATTAAACTTCAGACTTGCTTACCGTGCAGAAACAATAGTAAACTGGTGCCCTGAACTAGGAACAGTACTTGCCAATGACGAAATTGTAAACGGTGTGAGCGAACGGGGAGGACATCCAGTTATCCAGAAAAAAATGATGCAATGGTCGCTTAGAATTACAGCTTATGCACAGCGATTGCTTGACGGATTAAACGAAATAGAATGGTCAGATTCTTTGAAAGAAATTCAAAGAAATTGGATAGGTAGAAGTGAAGGAGCTGAAATAGATTTCAAAATTAAAAACCAGAATAGCGCTATCAAGGTTTTCACTACCAGACCCGACACCATATTCGGAGCAACTTTCATGGTTATTGCTCCTGAGCATGAACTCACAAAACATATAACCACATCAGAACAGACGCAAAAAATCGAAGCCTATTTAGACTATGTAAAAGGTCGTTCAGAGCGCGAAAGAATGTCAGAGACTAAAATCGTGACTGGTGCTTTTACAGGTTCATATGCCATCAATCCAATCACAGGTGCCGAAGTACCAATTTGGATTGGCGATTATGTTTTGGCTGGCTATGGCACTGGTGCTATCATGGCCGTGCCTGCGGGCGATCAAAGAGATTGGGATTTTGCGACTTATTTCAACTTACCAATTATTCCAGTGATTGAAGGCCAAGATGTGAGCGAGGCTGCTGACGAAAGAAAGGACGGAATCCTTATCAACTCAGAATTTCTGAATGGCAAATCAGTAAAAGAGGCGATTCAAGTAATTCTTGAAAAATTAGAAACCGAAGCGCTTGGCAAAAGAAAAGTAAACTACAAACTGCGCGATGCGGTTTTCAGCCGTCAGCGTTATTGGGGTGAGCCTTTTCCAATCTATTACAGAAATGGAATTCCTTATACAATAGACGAGGACAAATTACCAATTACGCTACCAGAGATTGACGAATACTTACCAACCTCAACTGGTGAGCCGCCTTTAGGCCGCGCTGCTTCTTGGAATTGGGATCGAGAAGCTGGCAAATTGGTTGAAAACGGCAGTGGCTATCCAATGGAATTGAGCACCATGCCAGGTTGGGCGGGCAGCAGCTGGTATTATTTACGCTACATGATGGAAAACAATCCTGAAGCACGAGCCAAGAATTTTGTAGCTGAAGATGTCGTTAAATATTGGGGTCAAGTAGACTTATACCTTGGCGGTGCAGAACATGCTACAGGCCATTTACTTTATTTCAGATTTTGGACCAAAGTGCTGCACGACTTGGGCTATATTCCTTTTGACGAGCCCGCCAAAAAGCTGATCAATCAAGGAATGATTCAAGCGGAAGATGGTCAAAAAATGAGCAAGCGCTACGGAAACGTAGTTAATCCAGATGATGTAGTGGCCGAACACGGAGCTGACGCATTGCGTTTACACGAAATGTTTTTAGGGCCAATTGAAATGCATAAACCTTGGAATACAAAAGGTATTGATGGAGTTTCTCGCTTTTTGCGAAAACTTTGGCGTTTGGTTCATGACGAAAACGGCAACTTCACCATTAGTGACGAAGCACCAAATAATGATGAACTAAAAGCTTTACATAAATGCATTCAAAAGGTTTCTGACGATATGGAACGTTTCTCGTTCAATACTTCAGTAAGCGCATTTATGGTTGCAGTGAACGAGCTTGGAGAATTGAAATGCAACAAGCGAGCAATTATTCAACCGCTCTCTATTTTGATTAGTTGCCATGCACCTCACATTGCCGAAGAGCTTTGGCAAAAACTAGGAAACAAAGAGAGTATAACCAATGCGGCATGGCCAGTTTTCAATCCAGAATACTTAAAATCTGACACACACAACTATCCTGTTTCATTTAATGGTAAAATGAGATTTACGCTTGAGCTAGCTACCAAAATGAATAAAGATGAAATAGAAAAAATTGTGATGGAACATGAGCAATCTGCTAAATGGCTTGAAGGTAAGACTCCGAAAAAAGTTATCATTGTCCCAGGTAGGATTGTAAACATTGTAATCTAGATAAGCTACGGATTGAAGGATTTACTAAATATATCAGGTCAACTTTTGTTGGCCCTCATGCTCATGTGGTTAAGCAGCCTAACTTCCATCAACTTTAGTGGAATTGTGTTGCCTATTTCTCTGCAAAGCATGATGGCGATATTGATTCCTCTTATTTTCAGAAGCAATGTTGGTGTGGCTGCTATTGGCCTTTATTTAGTGCTTGGCGCACTTGGTGTACCCGTGTTTGCTGGTGGACTTGGCGGCTGGAAATATTTCTACTCAACCAGTGGCGGATATTTAGTCGGCTTCTTAGTCATAGCCTTCTTAACCAGTCTTTTGAAAGACTACATTAAAGGTCAAAGTGGGTTTCTTATAACATTCCTCATTTTTGTTTTTATGCATGCTGTACTCACTGTTTTAGGAATAGGATGGCTTGCTATAAACAGCGTAGATGTGAGTTTCAATGTAAATGTGAGTCCATTTTTGCCAGGCACAGTCATTAAAAGTATTGTGGGTGCAGCTATTGCTGAAGCTTGGCGTTTTTTCAAGCTGAGAAAAACCCTTGAATCAGAATAATTAGAATGGCACAGCGTTTGGAACTTTCAAGAAAACAGATCCAAATGAGTTTATCATTCATATTATCTAGCCTTTTGTTTTTTAATGTTGGAGCGCAAGAAACTCCACCAGTCGAAAACAACACCATAATTTTACCTACCATAAAACATCAAGCTTTTGCCAAAGGCGAAAAATTGAATTATGAAATATCATACGGTTGGCTTGATGCAGGCGAAGCCAGTATCGAGATTAAAAAAGAAAACCACACCATTGCTGATCGCGAAGTGTATCACATTGTGGGTTTAGGAAACAGTACCGGCACTTTCAATTGGTTCTTCAAAGTGCGCGATCGCTACGAAACTTATTTAGACAAGAACGGGGTGTTTCCTTGGATTTTTGTGAGAGACATTCACGAAGGTGGATTTAATCTTCAACAGTACTACACGTTCAATCCTTATGAACAAAAGGTGGTAACTGAAAAGAAGAAGGAATACAAAGTTCCTCTTGGAATTCAGGATATGATTTCAAGTTTTTACCGAGCTCGAGCTAATGATTATAGCAAAGCAAAGCCAGGAGATATTTTTGAATTTCAAGCTTTTGTAGACAACGAAATTTGGCCATTAAAGATCAAATATTTGGGCGTAGAACAAAAAGAGGTCAACGATAAAATATTTGATTGTATGGTATTTTCACCTGTGGTTCAAACAGGACGAATTTTCAAAAAAGAAGAAGATTTAAAAGTTTGGATCACCAGAGACAAAAACAAAATCCCAGTAATGGCTGAGGCTCAAATCTTGGTTGGGTCTATAAAAATGCAATTAACAGATTACAGTGGGTTAGCCAATCCCATCGCCATAATCGAAGACTAATTTGGGTTGACCTATCAGTGTTAGAAACTGATCGAATTGTGGCTTTTCATTCTAATATATAGACCTATTTTCGAAGGATAATTTTTCAACATTGAACAACCTAAACGATCAACTCGAAAAGCTTAGAGCAAAATACGAATCGATGGGGCAAGACATTAACGCTTACCTCGATGGTCTTTTGCTTTCGAACTACCTTACTTATTGGGATTATATTCATTTGGATACTTTGCTAACGCTTCAAAATCCAAAAACAGATTTTCCTGATGAGCAAATTTTCATCATCTATCATCAAATCACGGAGCTTTATTTCAAATTGAGCTTACATGAACTTGAACAGATTTCGAAAAATGGGAAAGAAATTGGCGAAAATGGGAAAGATCAAGGTTGGAAAGACAAAATCGAAGCCGACTTTTTAGCTGCGCGAGTAAAGCGTGTTAATAGCTACTTCGAAGCATTGACCAAAAGCTTTGAAATAATGGTTCAAGGCATGGAAAAAGAACAATTCTTGCGATTTAGAATGGCGCTTCTTCCAGCAAGTGGATTTCAATCTGCTCAATACAGAATGATTGAAATTGCATCAACGAGTATGGCAAACTTGGTTCAGAAGGCTCATAAAAATGAAGAGCCCGAAAATGATGATCGCAGCATTGAAGAATTGTTTCAATACATCTATTGGAAACAAGGAGCTACCGAATCAGAAACAGGAAAAAAGACGCTTACGTTAGAGCAATTTGAGCAGAAATACACAAAGCCACTTTTAGAAATGGCTCAGCGTTTCAAAGACTGCAACATTTGGGCAAAATACAAGCAACTAACGATTAAAGAACAAAGCAATCCAGAATTGCTCACTCAAATGCGCCAACTAGATGTGAACGTAAACATCAATTGGCCGCTTATGCATTACAAAAGCGCGGTTCGTTATTTGGCTAGCAAAGAAGGAGACGCACCTGCAACTGGCGGAACCAATTGGCAGAAATACTTGCCTCCAAGATTACAACTTAGAGTTTTTTATCCTTCACTTTGGTCTAAAGACGAACTCGAAAACTGGGGTCGCGGTTGGGTTGAAGAAGTTTTCGCATCATCACTCAACGTAAAAGGAGCTTAAGTTTTGATTAAAAAATTCATCTTAGCATTGGCCGCTGCTACCCTACTATTTGGCGCCATCAATATTATTATTTCGGAGCAAGAGTTCGAAACTGAAACTCAAATGCTCGAAAAAGTTGACCTCCTGAACGAAGAAGAATGCATCGAAGAGTTTGGAATCGACTTACAAGGCTTTCATGTAGAAAAAGGTAAAATTCAACCAAACCAGTTTTTAGCTGAAATTCTGTTGCCTTATAACATCAACTATCAGGAAATAACGAAGCTGGCAACTAAAGCTAAAACCGTTTTTGACATTAGAAAACTTAATGCAGGAAAAAACTACACACTAATCTCTACAAATGACACACTACAAAAAGCTCAATTTTTCATTTATGAAGCTTCAGCTATTGAATATGTAGTGTATGATTTGAGAGACACCATGAGAGTATATCATGGTGAACGTCCGGTAGATTTAGAAGAACGCACAGCAGCTGGAGTTATTAATTCTTCGCTTTATCAAACCTTGATTGATCAAGATTTAAGTCCGGCTCTAGCCATGGAATTGGCAGATATTTATGCTTGGAGCATTGACTTTTATCGTATTCAAAAAGGTGATTTCTTCAAAGTCATTTACCAAGTGAAAAAAGTGAATGACCAAGTAGTGGGCGTAGATGAGATTACAGCTTCGTTGTTTCAACATGAAGATGTACCTTTTTATGCTTTTCAATTTTCACAAGACGAAGGACCTGACTATTTTGATGAGCAAGGGTTAAGTCTTAGAAAAGCCTTTTTACAAGCTCCTTTAAAATTCAGCAGAATCAGCTCTGGCTATACTCAACGCAGGTTTCATCCAGTGCAAAAACGATGGAAAGCGCATCTAGGAACTGACTACGCTGCGCCAACGGGAACACCAATTATGACTGTGGGCGATGGTGTAGTTTTAGAAGCAAAATACAGCCGCTATAACGGCAATTACGTCAAGGTAAAACACAATCATACTTACACTACCCAATACTTACACATGAGTAAAATTGCAAGTGGCATGAAAGCTGGCACAAGAGTAAAACAAGGGCAGGTGATCGGTTATGTAGGCAGTACAGGACTCGCTACCGGACCACACGTATGTTTCAGGTTTTGGAAAAATGGCACACAGGTAGATCATCGCAATGAAAAAATTCCACCAAGTGAACCGATAAAGTCGGAATTCAAAGAAGCTTTTGATGTGCATTTAGCAAAAGAAAAAGCCAGACTCGATAACATCGGTCTGGCTCATGATACTAAACGTGAAGTAGCCTCTTTAAGTGGTTCTTAAATTGAGGCCATACCCAATAAAACAATTGGGTTCTCCATGTATTTCTTAAATGTCTGCAAGAATTGAGCTCCTAAAGCTCCATCAACTACTCTATGATCGCAGCTTAAGGTAACTTTCATTCTGTTTCCAATTACAATTGCATCGTCTTTTACAACCGGCTCTTGTCTTATAGACCCTACAGCCATTATACAACTGTTAGGTGGATTTATAATAGCCGTAAAATCTTCGATTCCGAACATACCCAGATTTGAAATAGTAAACGTACTACCTTCCATTTCTTGAGGTTGTAGTTTCTTAGATTTTGCTCTTTTAGCATAATCTCTTACTTCTCCTGAAATTTGAGTTAGTGTTTTACCAGATGCAAACTTCACTACAGGAACAAGTAATCCTTCGTCTACTGCTACCGCTACACCCATGTGCACGTGATCGTTGTAACGAATAAAATCACCATACCAACCAGCATTTACGGCAGGATGATCTTGTAATGCAACTGCAGCCGCTTTTATAACTAAATCGTTAAAGCTTACTTTTTCTGGAGCAATTGCACTATTTATTGCGGTTCTTGCATCCATAGCTCTATCCATATCCAAATCAATGGTAAGGTAGAAATGTGGTGCAGTAAACTTGCTTTCGCCCAGTCTGCGGGCAATCACCTTGCGCATTTGAGAAACTTGAACATCTCTAGAACGCTCTATTTGCGAAATAGCGCTTGCTCCGCCAAAATTCTCAATGTCGCGTTTCACGATACGACCATTTTCACCAGAACCTCTTATGGCTCTCAAGCTCACGCCTTTTTCTTCAGCTAACTTTCTAGCTAGCGGTGAAATTTTAGTGCGATCGTCAGAAGAATCAACCGATGGAGCTTCTTTAGCTACCGGACGAGGTTGCGCCTTTTTCTCAGCAACTGCTGGAGCAGGAGCCGCCTTTTTAGGTTCTTCTTGTTTTGGAGCTGCTTTCTCTTCTTTAGGAGCTGCAGATTCATTGGCAAATGCTTCTTTGGCTTCTTTAAGGATTGCAGTGATATCCTCTCCTTTTTCACCAATGATGGCGATCACATTATCAACCTCTGTTGATTTGCCTGCTTCTACTTCAATATGAAGCAAAAAACCGTCATGAAATGATTCAAATTCTAACGTTGCCTTGTCTGATTCAATCTCAGCCAACACATCACCAGAACCTACCTTTTCTCCAACTTTTTTCTGCCAGTTAGCTATAACACCTTCAGTCATGGTGTCGCTAAGCTTTGGCATTTTAATTACTTCAGCCATTCTTTCTATTGTATTAGTCCATTATATATGGATAGTCTTCCGAGTATACGTCTTTATATAGCTCTTCAAGCTCTGGTTCTGGAGATTCTTCAGCAAACTTTACTGATCCAGCTACCAATTCTTTCACTTCTGCTTCGATGTCTGCTATTTCTTTTTCCGAAAGGAAATTATGCTCCATGATTGTATTCAATACTTGAGCGATTGGATCTTTTTCCTTGTATTCGTTTACCTCGTCTTTTGTTCTGTATTTCTGAGGATCACTCATAGAATGACCTTTGTATCGATATGTTTTGATATCTAACAAGTAAGGTCCTTTTCCGTCTCTACAATGCTGTGCTGCTTTCGCAATTGCTTCATGAACGCTTTCTACGTTCATTCCGTCAACGCTTTCGCCTGGCATATCATAGCTCAAACCAAGTTTTGAAAGATCAGTAACGTTTGTAGTTCTTGCAACAGAAGTTCCCATCGCGTAATTGTTATTCTCAACGATGAAGATCACTGGCAATTTCCAAAGCATTGCCATGTTGAAAGTTTCGTGAAGTGCTCCTTGACGTACTGCACCATCACCCATGAAGGTCAAACAAACATTGCTTGTTCCATTATACTTTTCAGCGAAAGCTATACCAGCACCCATAGGAATTTGCGCACCAACAATACCATGTCCACCCATCATGTTCAACTCTTTATCAAACATGTGCATAGAACCGCCTTTACCTTTCGAACAGCCAGTGCTTTTACCATAAAGTTCTGCCATGACAATGTTTGGGTGCATGCCCATAGCCAATGGGTGCGCGTGATCGCGATAAGCGGTAATGATCTTATCTCCTTTTTGCATTGCCGAAGCAAAGCCTGCAGCAATGGCTTCTTGTCCTATATATAAGTGACAAAAACCACCAAACTTTTGCTGTAGATAAAGGTTACCGCATGTTTCTTCAAATCTTCTCATGAGTAGCATATCTCTATACCACTTTATATATTGCTCCTTTGTGAAAGCTAAATTTTCTGATGCTTTTTTCTTGGCCATAATCATTTATTGAATGGGCGACAAATTTATAACTTGATACCTAAGCACAAGGCAATAAATTCAGTTGCTTATTTCTTTAGTTGTGATAAGTAAAAATGAAAGGGTAAAAGGTCTACTGCGCTGTTCAAAATAAGCACCTCGCCCTCTTGAGCTGTGAGCAAAATTTCGAAAGGCTGTTTTTGAACACGTTCATATTCCGCCATTACCTGCCTACAAACACCGCAGGGTGAAACTGGTTCAGAAAGTGTGAATTCTTGAGGGTTGGCAGTGACTGCAATTCTTACAATTTTTTGATCTGGAAAATGGTCTGAAACATAATTCAAAGCATTTCGCTCAGCACAAATTCCGGCAGGAAAAGACGCGTTTTCTTTATTGCTACCGAGCACTATTTCGCCATTATCTAGCTCAACAGCAGCACCAACATAAAATTTTGAATATGGAGCGTAAGCTTTCCAAGCAGCTTCGCGCGCTTTCAAGACTAATTTTTGATGATGCGGTTCTAATTGACCAACGGATTCAACCGTTTTAAAATCAATACCAATGTGTTTGTGTGTATACATTATGAAGAAATCTTCTCCAGCAAAACTACGGCATGCGCTTCGATCCCTTCACGTCTTCCTACAAAGCCCATTTTCTCGGCTGTGGTAGCCTTTACTGCTACCTCGTCATCTCCTATTCCACAAATGGTAGCAATGGCGTTTTTAATTTGACCAATGTAGGGAGAAATTTTTGGAGTTTCTGAAATCAAGGTGGCATCAATATTACCAAGGGCAAAACCCTTTTCGGTAATCAAGCGCATTACTTCACGCAGAAGTTCACGACTATCAGCGCCTTTAAAATCATCACTAGTGTTGGGAAAATAAAATCCTATATCTCTTAAACCAGCTGCACCGAGAAGTGCATCGCAAATTGCATGTAATAAAACATCTGCATCACTATGCCCATCTGGGCCTAAATCTGAAGGTATTTCTACACCACCAAGGCGGCACAAACGGCCTTCCTTCAATTGATGAACATCATACCCAAATCCGACTCTTATTCTCATTCAGTAGTAGTATCGCCCTTCTTCATGTCATTAAAATTGAAGGCAAGCGTAAATCTTAAAGTTCGTGCAAGCGGTGATGCATTCGCAACAATATTTCTGTTGAAATTGGTTGGAACCAAATAACTAAAGTCTAGTGCGAAAACATTTAATCTTAACCCTAAACCTACGGTCAAATATTTGCGATTTCCTTTACTTAAATGCTCATAGAAATAACCTACTCGCGCAGCAAATTGTTTGTCATACCAATATTCAACGCCTGTACCAATAGTCACCTCTCTGAGCTCTTCGCCAAAACGTGAACCAGGTGCTATTACAGGGTTATTGTTTTCGTCATAACTTACAATTCCGGGCGCATCGTAAAAAGACCCAATCACACCAGCAGGTACAGGACGATCCGGATCTAAACCAGAAGCAATTCGGTTATTGCCGTTTTCATCTTTTACAATAATACCGTTAGAGTCAATCAAATACTCTGGCGGAGTTGGTACTAAATATTTATTCAAATCAACAGCAACCGAGATTGAATTATAGTCATCCAAATTCATTGTTACTCTTGGGCCCACTCTTAAATTGATAGGCAAGTAATCACGGTTAGTTGCATTGGTGTATGAAATTTTACCTCCTAAATTGCTAATATTAAATCCCCACGCAACCTCTGCATCTTTTTCAAAAAGCACGATGTCTTTGTTTTCATAAAATGCAGATAAATCCACTGCAACAGTTCTGCCAGGCTTTGAATTAGCTCCAACTACTTGCTGGCCACCCGTAAGATTTGAATTAACATACCTAGCCGCTAACCCTACCGAAAAACGCTCTGCAAGTTTACGCGCATATCCTACATCAAGAGCAAATTCATTAGGAGTGAACGAGACAGTGTTTTGCCCGAATTGATTCGTGAATTGAATCGCCCCTAAAGAAAAATATCTCAAGCTACCTGTTACAGCACTCATTTTGTCAATCTTGTAATAACCTGAAAGATAAGCCAATGATATATCCGGAACCAATGATCTCAGCCAAGGAGTGTAGCTTATACTAACTCCTGAGTTGTCTTCTATAAAAGCTATTTTGGATACATTCCAATGCATAGAAGCTCCGTCAGCCGATGTCGCTACACCTACATCACCCATTCCACCACCGCGAGTTTCTGGATTGATATTTAAAAAAGGCACCGCTGTGGTGATTGTATTCAAATAGTTTAGCCAATAAGCTCCCGCCTGAGTTTGACTATACACACTGCTTGCACCCATTAAAAATAGGGCGGCTACTAGTATTTGCTTTTTCATAGTTGTCTTAACAAAAGTAGAATTAGAATCTATAGGCAGTGTGTTTTAAAGAAGCTTGCGAATATAGTTAACCCCAATTAATGGTTTAGTTTAAAATTACTAGACGTTCAAACTCCTCGGCTGTTTGACCTTGTGGTGTTTTTACATTTAGCTTATATAGATAGACTCCTTTGCCAATGTTATCTCCATATTCGTCTAAACCATCCCATTGGATTGGACCCACACGATATCCATCAGAGAAATAAGCTCCTCTGATAGATTTCACTAACTTACCACTAACGGTAAACACATCAATATTAACGTCAAGACTTTGACCTGGTTTGTTGTGTTCGAAATAAAAATTGGTGTTCGTGGTAAATGGATTGGGATAATTGAGAATGTGGTCTAAAGCAAAGGCCTCACTATTGGCCACCACAAATTCAGTGTAGGCTTCTGATGGATTATTATGAACGTCCCAAGCTTGAAACTTAAGTGTATGTAGTCCTTCTTTCAAATCATTAAAAGGATAGATCACTTTTCCATTCTGATATGAATTGATATCTGCTTCATAATAGTCATTCATGACCAAAGTATTGCTAGAATTACCATCAAGCACAGCAATAAGATCATGGCCAATACCGGTACCAACCATGTTAATTCCAGAAAAATCTTGAAGTATCGCATACAAATCTGGATCTTGATCGGTCAATCCACCAAAAACAAACTTTGTATTATTCATATACAACTCTACCTCAGGACCTTCATTGTCAACGGTTGGGTTTTCTGATAATCCTCCAATAATAAAATCAAAATAGCTACCACTTGCATCACGGGAGTCATCGTAAGCATAGGTGCTAACTTTTCCAATTCCATATTCCTTCTCAATATCCTTTGGAACAATAAACTCTACCTCAAACAATCCATTCATAGCCCTCACTTTACCCCTAAAGACAATACTTCTTCGTTCATCATAATCATAAGTCCCTCGACCATCGTTGTTCTGAGTGCGCAATTTCGATTCCTTGTCAAAAACTACTGGAATTACAATCCCATTAAAATCTTCAAGTGTATTTCCACTTTTATCCGCAACTCGACCTGTGATTTTAACTTTATCCAAAGCACGAATAGTATCCGGCATAGAAGAAATCAAAACGTCATATTCAGGATATGCCAGCTTTAAAGCAGGATCACCTAGAAGCGTGAAGCATCTTGTATTGTTTGCTACTGTTGCATTTTCGCCTACTACACCAGTATCACCAATTGACAGACTTCTAATTTTCGTTAATCGAGTCAAATCCCCCAGTCTCTGTTGTCCACTGGTGATGGATGAAAATGCCGCCTCAGTAAAGCGGGTAGTTAGTGTAAGGTTTGGACTTCCATACACAGCCCTAGTTGTTGTAAGTAAAGCGACACCACCACCATCTGGATTCAACATAACATACTCTCCAGCAGAAGTTCGCCTTGGATCGTCAAAACGTGTAAACTCACAAGTAGCGGTAATAAAAACCGGAAGTTTTGGATTGTTAGACCATTTATTTATAGTACCTACCTCTAATATTCGCTCATGCCCCCAACCTAACTCACCGCCATGTCCGATATAATACATCATCAAAGCGCCCTTTTCAACTCTTTCTGAAATAGCCTCTGCGCCAGCAGGATAACGCTGACCACCAGAACCCGAAACTTGAGTGTAAGCATCCATAAAAAGCTTCTGAACATTCATTCTAGAAGCGCTATCAGCAACTATCTTATCTAGTTTATCAGCATCCTGCATGAAGGTAAACCCATCACTTGGATCCGCATCATCAGACACAAAAGACATCCAATTACGCCATTCCCCGAAAGATTTTGGCGATGCATAAGCTATAATTTTTTTAACCATTGCATCTGCTTCAGCCCTATTTCTTGCTGGTAAACGACCTATCCCAATATCGACCAAATCATTCGAAGCCTCTCCCTCATCATCATCTAATAAACCAAAATAATCATCTGATACAATCGATGAAGTGGGCGTCAAACTATTATTGGTTTGGTATGAAGGAATAAAATTGGAATTACCAGAAATTCTATTCATATAGTCGTATGAAGCATCACCAAACAAAAGCAAATACCCAGGAAGCGTGCCGTTTTCTGCAATGGCTCTTTTGTAGAGCATTCTCATAAGTTCCTTAATAGCTGTCACATCTTGAACACCTCCTGAAAACTCATTATAAACTTTTTCAATCTCTATTACCGCTACTTCAAAATCATCTGTTTGGCGATGCAGTTCGGCTATTTGCTCAGCATAAGCCTTAAATAATGGATGAGTTAAAATAACATAATCAATGTTTCTAAGCGAATGAAGGTTTTGATTTTCGACAAGCTTCACTTTTGTTGGAACTTTGAAATTGCCGTATTCAAAAGCAATAAACTCTCTTAAAGTATCCGTAGCCTGTGTGAACCAAAAACCAGAAGTTACACTTCCATTAATCTTCATTTTCTTGACTTCACTGAACTCGGTCACATCCCAGACTTCAAAATCATCATCTATTGCACTCAAATTAAATCGAGTTACCCTTCGGTTACCAACAGACTTCCTATCCCTAAATGGCATGAATGAATCTCGTATTTTCAAGCTGCGCCTTGCGTTGAGCTCGATTTCGTCAATCCAACATGTAGCTTGAGGATTAGCACTATTCAAATATTCTATTTTGGTCAAGAAATTTGCCCCATTGGGTGTAAAATCAAATTCAAAATTTCCAGCCAGTGCATAGGTGGTCGCATAGCCATTCGGTACAGAACTTACTGCATTTGTTTTTGGAGCTACACCTTGATTTGGAATTGACAATCTCACTGAAGTTCCACTCAAAGAGACAGACCTAGAAGCATAACTAGCAGATAAATACGCTTGTTGTGTGGTAACAATATCTGGTACTGAAAAACCAAAATCATAAAATGGCACTTGACCTAATTGTTCACCATACCATTGTCTTCCAGACTTTATAAGGTTATACAGAACTTCTTCATGAAAGACAACAAAAAAGTGTTCACTTGTGGTATAATCTGAAACTAAATTATCCTGTTCAGTGACTCTTCTTGGCGAAGGGATCGATGAATTAATTGTTAGAAAATATGCGTTCGAATCGGCATAAGGGTTTTTATCATGAACCAGTTTGGCACCAACTTCTTTCCAGGTATGTTGATCCTCACCATAAAAAAGGAAATAATCTCCCCTATCAAAAGTTCCATCTCCATCATCAAAAATTTCTATTGCAACCTCCTCTAAGTCATCTGGTTTCTCCACCTTGTTATCCGTGCTCAGAACACCACTTTTAGTTCCAAACAATCTAACTGAATTGGATGCGACTCCATTCATATCAAAACCACAATCTTCCATAAACTGGAAGTCTATTTTATATACTGCATCCTCACCAGTCGCAATTTTATACCATTGACCGTTTTCAAGAACACTACTCACCGCCCAGGTGTTTGCGTCTCTACCACCGCGACTATTACCTTCCTTAAATTGAATGGAATACTGAAACTCTTCTAACAAGAATACTTTTCCATCAATTCTAGCAACCGGGTTAATCGTGATGTAGAGATATTTCAATTGACGCGAAGTCCTAACAGCGCTCTGAACAGAAAATTGTTCGGGAAGATCAACCCCGTCAAGCAGCAAAAGCTCTTTAGAGTTCGCAAGTCGAGTTTTTTCGCCAAAAAGATCAACAATGGCTCCTGTAAATGTTTCCTTTATTTGATGAGTACGTGTATAAATTGGCAAATAAGAAACGGGCAATACTTCAGCATTTTGAAAATAAATTTGTGTTTTAACTGTCTCATCAGGTTTACGAAATTCCTTTGCGTCAACCCAATTTATAGCAATTAATTCAGAATAATTCATTTCTGAAAGAACCTCATTTTCAGGGATACTTGAGCCAATTTGCGCATTAGAACTTTGAGATTCAATCACAAAAAGCGATATCAAAATTCCAAGAGAGATATTAAATTTCAGTAGGTACTTCATACTAATCTTAGATTCTTTTCGACAAATCAATGTTTTTTGTAGTTATATTTGTTCACTTGTTTTGCCTGAGAAACGAAGGTCTTAAAAACTTATTGCTGTAACAGAATAACGATTAAATAACCTGAAAGGTTTGCAGGATAAATATATTCGTATAATTGCGGGGCTAGGAATGAACCACATAATGAGAAGACTAGGGTTACTTTTAACGATACTTATCGGACTATTTTGCGAAAATGCGCAGGCTCAAGACCCTGCTTTCAGTCAATTTTACGCAAATCCAATCTATTTAAATCCAGCTTTAGCCGGATCAGCAGTTTGCCCCAGAGCTTCGTTGAATTATCGCAATCAATGGCCTGGTATAGCATCCACTTATGTATCCTATGCAGCATCTTACGATCAATATGTACCGGGTATCAAGGGTGGAATTGGTTTACAAGCTTATCACGACAGGGCTGGAAACGGCATAATCAATACCAACAGCGTTAGTGGCATGTACGCTTACCAAACTCAACTTGACAAGAATGTTAGTGTGAAGGCTGGCTTCCAAGCCACCTATTACCAACGCAGCATTGCTTGGGATCAATTAACCTTTGGCGATCAAATCGACCCTCGCTATGGCTTCATTTTTAGTACTGCTGAAACACCAATTAATAACAATGTAAACAAGTTAGATTTTAGTGCAGGTGCTTTAATCTTTACAGACAAAGTTTATGCGGGTTTTTCTGCACATCACCTTACACAACCTGACGAATCGTTTTTCAAAAACACTGAGAGCAGATTACCTAGAAGATATACAGCACATGCTGGTGCATTAATACCATTGGACAAGAGAAATCCTGAAGACGGCAGCATAAGTCCCAACATCGTTTTTAAAAGTCAAGGCCAGTTTACTGAATTGAACCTTGGCCTATATGTGAACAAAGGCCCAATAACTGGTGGAATTTGGTACCGATGGGATGACGCTTTGATATTCCTAGTTGGTCTTTATACCGATGAATTTAGATTCGGATATAGCTATGACATAACCACATCTTCATTAGGAACTCAAACGTTAGGATCGCACGAAATCTCCATTACTTTCAATTTCCCTTGTCCAAAAAAATCGCCAAGATTGAGACAAATGAAGTGTCCACAGTTCTAGGATTGTAGTCTTTTACTAGGTTCGTCAGAGCAATAATTATTTCTCTATCTTCGTTTCCCTTAAAATTTTAGGAATTTAATCATCTAGATATGAAAGTCAGAAATTCATTCTTTCTGCTGATTGCCACAATATTTTTGGCTTCATGCGGTAATGAAAAATCATCTATCACAGGCTGGAACTATAATGACCCCGACAATGGGGGCTTTCAGAAATATGCTTTCGAAGAACAGGAAACAGGACCTAATCTCGTCCTTGTAGAAGGTGGCACATTTACAATGGGCCGTGTTGAACAGGACTTCATGTACGATTGGAACAATGTTCCAAGAAGAGTTACTGTATCTTCATATTACATT
>Ga0100380_10003380_pt1 | contig 16927 bp, 13 predicted proteins | sample CryGeymeta201504_FD_80417 | JGI IMG/M metagenome (GOLD analysis project Ga0100380, IMG submission 80417) | Groundwater microbial communities from Crystal Geyser aquifers in Utah, USA - Crystal Geyser metaG 2015-04 | ecosystem: Environmental > Aquatic > Deep subsurface > Groundwater | place... | reverse complement strand
TTTTCATCCAACTTGATCACACCAAATTGTTCCGGGTTGGCGACTTGGTTGACCCAAATAACACCGTCTTTGCTTGCGTCCAGTTTGAAGTCAGCACGGAAGATGGTATCCGCAAAAGCCACGATGATATTTCCATGGAGGCATTCTTTTGCACAATGAACGGCATGGGCAGTACCTAGTGCTTCTTCTTGGTAGAATATTTTTCCTTTGGCTCCAATTCCTTCGGCAATGGCGAGCAAACGAGCTTCCGTTTCTTTTCCAAAATCGCCAATTACAAAGGCCACCTCATCGATGGTTTCGGTGCACATTGCGGCAATGTCTTCAACGAGATGCTGAACGATTGGTTTTCCAGCAACAGGAATCAAAGGTTTTGGAACTGTTAAAGTATGGGGACGCATGCGTTTTCCCATTCCGGCCATTGGTACGATAATATTCATGTTTTTGTTTTTATTGACTTATTAATTTTTTCCTGTGCTTCCGAAGCCGCCTGCGCTGCGTTCTGAATCACTTAATTCTGCTGCTAGTTCCCAAGAAATTTGTTCGTGGGCAGCAATTACCATTTGGGCTATACGTTCTCCGTTTTCTATTGAAAAAGCCGCTTGTCCGAGGTTGATCAAGAGTACTTTAATTTCTCCGCGGTAATCGGCATCAATCGTCCCCGGCGTGTTTAATACCGTAATTCCGTGTTTATATGCCAATCCACTTCTTGGGCGAATTTGCGCTTCATAGCCAAGAGGCAATTCCATAAACAAACCGGTGGGTATCAGTTGTCTTTCCATGGGTTGAAGCAGAATGGCCTCACCCAAATTTGCACGGAGATCAACACCTGCTGATGCCGAGGTCTGATGGGCAGGAAGTTCATGTTCAGATTTGTTTACAACCTTTATTTGAATCAAAATTCTAGGGGTTTTGCTGCGAAGTTATAATTTTCCTTGGCTTTTCTAGGAAGAAGACCAAGGCGATGAAGCCTGCAAACAGAAGACTTTTCCAAGTGTACTTCCATGCTTCTGATTCAATATTATTGAGCATTTCTCCTAGCAGATAGATGCTCAAAGTGAGTATCATATATAGAAAGAAGCTTCTAACCTTATAGGGGATGGGATAATGTTTTTGTCCGGTTAAGTACGAAGCCACCATCATCCCGGCATAAACGATCAAAGTAGCCCAAGCCGCACCAATATAGCCGGTACTTGGTATGAGTGCAAAGAGCAAGGTGATGGTGAGAAGTGCTCCACCAATGGAGATATAAGCACCAATTATGGTTTTATCGGCAAGCTTATACCAGATGCTTAGGTTATAGTAGACGCCAAGAAACAAGTTCGCTAAAAGGAGAATGGGTACAACTTGAAGTCCTTCCCAAAACGCCTCATTTCTCAATAGGAGCTTGAAGATATCGAGGTAGAGGGTAACCATCAAAAAGATGCAAAAGCAAAAGAGGGAGAAAAAATGCGTGGCTCGGGCGTAGATGGTACGGTCGCCTTTGTCTTTTTGGGCAAAGAAAAAGGGCTCCGCAGCAAAACGGAATGCTTGTATGAAGAGCGACATTAAGATGCTCAACTTATAACAAGCGCCGTAAATTCCTATTTGGTAGTCGGCTACATCCGAGGGAAGAATAAACTTCATGATTATCCGGTCGAAGGTTTCGTTCACCATACCGGCAAAGCCAACCAATACAAGAGGTAATGCATATAAAATCATCTTTCGCCAAAGCTTAAAGTCGATGCCGTGGTTGAGTTTTTTAATTTCAGGGGCAAGCAAGAGCATACTCACTCCTGATGAAATTAGTCCGGAGATGAAGATGTATTTGATTTCAGGAATTGCAGTAAAAATTCCCCAGCCACTCCATCCGTCAGCAACCCATTTAGGTGCGTAATAAATGCAAAGTAGGTTTAATAATACATTGATGAGGATATTGACTGAGCGTAAAATAGCAAAGCGTTTGGCCTTGCCTTCTTTTCTCAAATAGGCAAATGGTAGGGCGCTAATCGCATCAAATACGAGAATTAGTAAGCAGAATTCGATTAGCTTGTCGGCATTGCTGATTTCGAGCAAATTGGCGATAGCATCACTTTGAAACCAGGTAACAAAAAGGAATAGAAAAGAAGTGACAATAATAGAATTGAGGGCAGTGCTATAGACCTTATTATTGTCTTCAGTTGAACGACTGAAAAAGGTGATTGTTTTTCCCAAGGTCGATCCAGACGAAAATCGGAAATAGGACGTTTCCATTCCATAGGTCAATAGCACATTAAAAAATGCAAGGATGGCGTAGAGTAAGGTGACCACTCCATACGCTTCAGGCAAAAAGACTTTAGTGTACAGCGGAACAAGCAAATAATTGAGCATTCGCATGGCAATGGTTGATACGCCATAAATCGCCGTTTCAGATGCCAATCGTTTTAATCCGCTCATTCCTTTGCAAAGTAATAACATTCAATTGCCTTTTGCATTCTTTTTGCAGAGAATGCATCTAGCGAATTACCTTTGATGAACATGCCAAGATTTCTTCTAATAGTCCTCACCCTCTTACCGCTCTTAGCCAGTGCCCAATCGAAAGATGAGGAATTGGCCGCCCAGTATTATATGAATGGTGAGTTTGAAAAGGCTGCCGTGCTGTATGAGCAGCTTTGGAATAAGAATCCTTCTTCCACGTATATTTATACCAATTACCTGAATACCTTTCTCGCCATGAAGAATTTCGACGGCGCAGAGCAAATGATTCGTGCTCAGGAGAAGCGATTCCCCAACGAAGCGACTTACCATGTCGACCGCGCCTGGGTGATACAGCAAGGTGGAAATTCGGAAAAGGCCAAAAAACTGGCGGGAGAAATTGCGCGAAATATCAAGAATGGTGATGATGCCTTAAACGCTGCGTTCGCATTAGGCCGGCGTATGTTCAACGAAGAGGCAGAACAGGCCTTGATCCTAGGACGAAAAAAAGAAAATGATCCTTTTCTCTTTGCCGGAGACTTAGCCAAGCTTTATGCAGCAATGGGCAAAAAAAAGGAAATGGTCGATGAGGGAGTCCTCCATGTACAAGCTCATCCGAATAACCTGGAGAGCATGGAATACCTGTTCCAAGATAATCTGAAAAATGAAGAGGAATGGGAGCTGCTCGTCAAGAAACTTCGGGTCAATCTCCAAAAGAATGTGGAAGATCCCGCAAGCAACGAGCTTCTTATGTGGACCCTCGTTCAAAAAAAGGATTTCGACGCAGCATTTATCCAGTTTCGGGCCATGGATAAACGGAATAACTTGGGGGGTAAACGTTTGATGGAATTGGCGCAACTCGCACAGAATAATGGCGATTTTGAAAATGCGGTGAAGTCCTATGATTATGTCGTGAGTCTTGGCGAAAGAGGTCCGTTTTTCTTCCAAGCTAAGTACGGTTTGATTGAAGTGCGCTATACCCGGATTGTGAAGTTTCATCGCTATACGCCTCAAGATTTGCTAGCAGCTGAACAAGAGTTCAAAGTTTTTATTCGTGATTTTTCACCCTATATAGAAACCGACGAGGCACAGCGTCAACTGGCGCATTTGAGCATGTTTTACCTGGATAAGCCCGATACGGCTATTCAAATATTGAAGCGGATCGCCGAGAATCCACGGGCCCGGAAAAACTTTAGAGGAGAAGTGAAATTAGAACTTGGCGATGCCTATTTGATGATGGGCGATGTATGGGAAGCTGAGCTGATCTATAGTCAGGTAGATAAAGACTTTAAAGAAGATATTTTAGGACAAGAAGCCAAGTTTAGGATGGCGCGATTATTCTATTTCAAAGGCGAGTTTGAACGCTCCAATGCCTACCTTGAAGTGCTCAAAACGGCAACCACCCAATTGATTAGCAATAACGCCATCGACTTGAGTTTGCTTATTCTTGATAATACGGGAATGGATACCACCGAAGAGCCGATGAAACTTTATGCTGATGCTGAGCTTTTGATTTACCGCAACAAGATTAAAGAAGGCATGGCTTTGCTTTCCGAGATAGAGCATCGCTATCCAGACCATAGCTTACAAGACGAAATTTTATATGCGCGGGCCAAAGCAGCCTTACGAAGTAATAATGCAGATACCGCAATTTATTTTCTTGATCAGCTGCTGAGCAAATATGCATTTGATATTTTAGCGGATAATGCCCTATTCATGAAGGCTCAATTGTATGAATTTCAAAAGAATGACCCTCAAAAAGCAATGGAGTTATACGAACAGCTCTTGCTCAAGTATCCTGCAAGTTTGTATGTGGTGGAAGCGCGCAAACGTTATCGTTTCTTGCGTGGAGACAAATTGGATGAGGGAGAGAACAATCAAATTATGTTCGATCGATTTATGAACTAATGGCCCTGCTTTTAGTAGAATGTCGATTCGTTGGGCGGTGATTTATGAATTCCTCGAATACGATTTGTAATTTTGTTGCAGAATAAAGAGTTAGAAGACCAGAAAATGATTATCTATAACGTAACGATTAATATTGAAGAAGACAGTCATGATATGTGGTTGGAATGGATGAAAAACGAGCATTTGCCAATGGTGATGGCCACCGGTAAATTTGAGCGCTACCACATGTTTCGCCTGCTTGACCGGCAGGAGGATGAAACAGGAATGACCTATGCGATTCAATACTTTTCTCCCAGCATGGACGATTACGAAACCTATCAACGCGATCATGCGCCGGCTCTTCAAGCAGAAACACAAAAACTATTTGATGGTAAATTTGTTGCTTTTCGTACCCTAATGGCCTTAGAACACAGTTATGAAAAAAGTTAAAATTATTCTATTTCTGTTCATTCCACTACTCCCTTTGCTTATCGAAGGGTGTAAGAAAAATCCGGATGATAAAACCATCAATATCTTCACCTTAGAAGATGATAAAAAACTCGGGCTCCAAGTTAAAAATGAGATATTCAGCAATCCAGGCGAGTATCCTATTTTAGACTCTACACAATACCCACAGGCCTATGCCTACCTGCGTGGAATTGTGCAAAAAATACTCGATGGAGATAAGGTGTTTTACAAGGATGAATTTGCTTGGGAAACGTATATCATTCAAGATGACAATGTGTTAAATGCCTTTTGTACACCAGGTGGTTATATGTTCGTTTATACCGGATTGATTAAATACTTAGAAGCCGAACATGAGCTTGCTGGAGTAATGGGGCACGAAATTGCACATGCCGACAGACGTCATTCGACGGATGCAATGACGAGAGAGTACGGTTTATCTGTGATAATCAGCGTGGCTTTAGGAAATGATCCGAATACCCTTGCTACAATTGCCTCAAATTTGGTGAGCCTAAAATTCAGTAGAACTGCAGAGTCTGAGGCGGATGAATATTCGGTGAAATACCTTTGTCCTACCGACTATAAAGCAGATGGTGCGGCAGGCTTTTTTCAGAAGCTGATTGATGCCGGAGAAGGAAATGGTTCGCTCGAATGGTTTAGCACCCATCCAAGTCCGGATAACCGCGTAAAAAATATCGAAGAACAAAAGAATACACTCAACTGTTCGGGTTCTGGAACCTTTGACGCAGATTACCAGAATTTTAAGACAAGCCTAATTCCTTAGTTTATTCTCTCGCTTTATCGATGAATTCCCGCTTAGGATAATGCTTTGCGGCGAATTATTGTGTATTTTTGGTACATCTTGCCAGAGAAAACCATACCAATCAGGAAATTAATTTTCCTAGCATACCTGCTGTTTTTCAGTTTGGGGGGTTCTCTTTTTGCACAATCGAGTGATTTTACCGTTGGAGCAACTATTGGCTGTGCACCGCATACCTTCAATTTTTCGGATCAAAGTTCACCTACTCCCATGGCTTGGAGTTGGGATTTTGGCGATGGCAACACATCAACCTCAAAAGACCCGAGCAATACCTATTACACGGCAGGAGTATATACCGTAAAACTCGAGGTAACCTTTGCAGGAGGAGGCAAGATAACAACCACCAAAACGGATTATATTACAGTTTATAAAAAGCCAACGGCGAATTTTACGGCTACCAATACTTCGGGCTGCGAAGATTTACCCGTAAGCTTCACCAATCAAAGTACCCAAGGTTCGGGTAGCATCAAGAGCTACTTTTATGATTTTGGGAATACATTTTCTGATACCGTTCAAAACCCTACACATATCTATCGCACAGATGGTGTTTTCGATGTTAAGCTGGTAATTGAAGATGTGAATGGCTGCCAAGATGTAAAGGAGATTAAAACCTTGGTGAATGTATTGCCTATTCCTACCGCCAATTTCACTACCGGCCAGCAAATTGGCTGCTCTTACCCGCATCAGGTTACCTATATCAATACCACAACGGCAAACACCACGGGTTCGCTTACCTATGCTTGGGACTTTGGAAATGGAAACTATTCAACAGTGCGGGCTCCGACTACGGTATATCAAGCTCCGAGTAATTATAATGTTCGCCTTATCGCAACAAATGCCCTCGGGTGCAAAGACACAGCGTTTAAGAATAGTTATATTAAGGTGGAAGTTCCCAAAGCGAGTTTCAATAGCTCCAGTGTTGTGGGATGTCCTCCTTTAATGGCCAACTTTAGCAATACGAGTCAACCAGCAGGAGGAAACTTTAAATGGAGTTTTGGATCGGTTGCAAGTAGCATATCGGCGGATACTTCGGTGGTGTTTAATAATTCTGGGAACTATACTGTGAAGCTGGTATTTACCAGTCCAAACGGTTGCAAGGACTCCATCATCAAAACAAATCACGTTCAAGTATCACCAGCGCCGAATGCAAAGTTTAGCGCGGATGATTCTACAGGCTGCAGGGCGCCACATACGGTTAACTTCACCTCATTTAGCACCGCAGGGGCCACATGGGAATGGGTATTTGGCGACGGTACCATCTCCACACAACGCAACCCCAAAAAAATCTATCTGGATACCGGGAAATTTACGGTTTCACTGAAGGTTACGGGTACCAATGGATGTTCAGAAACCCATACCGGTATGCAAATGATCAAGGTGGGTCCGCCTCGGGTTGATTTTAAGCCTTCCTTAGAAGAGGGGTGTGCACCTTTAAAAGTTGGGTTTTCGAATAATACCATCAGCTATGCACCAATGGCCTCCATCACCTATAAGTTTGGCGATGGAAATAGCTCAAACTTAGGCTTCCCGAATCATACCTATAACGATACAGGCGTATTTCTTCCTTGGATCTATGTGACCACCGATGATGGATGTACTGACTCTGCATTTTACGATACCGTTGCGGTGGGCATGAAGCCTGCTGCCAATTTTATGGTAGATAGCACAGTGGGGTGCAGGGGCTTGCTGCAGGTAAAATTTACAAGTCTCACAAACCAAGGAAATATTAAAGCCGATAGGTTCGAATGGTTTCCTGGTACGGGCGTAAAACTGAAAGGGGAAGTTGTCGACTTTGTATTTACATCGGCATCTCGGTTTTATGATGTGCTTTTGGTTGCCTCACATCATGGTTGTCCGGATAGCATGGAAAAACAAAATCTTATCCAGGTATTGGACCCTACGGCCAAGTTTACAAAAGGGTCAGGGGGCTGTAATGATGATTCGGTATTCTTCGAGAATACTTCTTTCGGTGGCCATAATTTTCGCTGGTTCTTTGGAGACGGTGATTCGATTGAAACGGATTCATTTATAGACGTCTCTCATATCTACTCTCCTGGAAATTTTAATGCCTCATTGATTGTGTATGATACCCTTTCGAGATGCTATGATACAACCGATATTGACATTATTGTAGAAAGCTCCGATGTGCTTAAATTTAGGTCGGATACGGTAGGCTGTACCCGATCGACCGTATGGTTCTTTGATCAAACCCCAGGCTCGACCGGTTGGATATGGAAGGTGGGCGATGCAGAAATATGCAGCACCAGAAACTGTCAGATTTACTTCGACCAACCGGGTTGGAAAGATGTGACCTATTCGGCCATTGTACAGGGCTGTCGCTATACGACAATTAAGAAAAGTTATGTCCATATTTATGGGCCTCAGTTCGACTTGCTCTCTCCTTCCGACCCAATTTGTGCTCCTGAATTGCTGAATGTCGTCACCCGAATTGGGGGCGAGCGTCCGATTGAACCAAATTCTAGCACTTTAATGGTATCGACCTTCAATCAGTTTATTGAGATTCGAAAGGGCTTTCCCGATACCATTCCCTATTATTTTGATAAGCCCATCATACCGCAAGACAGTGTATACCTATTTCGCTATAGCGCCTACGATACTGCTGGATGCTTTAACTATGCCCTCGATACCTTCCGGGTGTATCGGCCGGATGCTGCATTTGTTCATGAGCGAAGGGCAACCTGTGTGGGCGATCTCCAATATTTCGAGGCAACGGTGCTGGATTCTAGCTCCCCACAACCTTACCAATTCCAATGGGAATATGGCGATGGATACCGTGAGACATTCGATTCGACCTCAACCTATCATACCTATAAAAACGATTCCTCCTATACGGTAAATTTGATTGCCTATGATGGTATTGGCTGTTCGGATACAGTGACTCAGACATTAAATATCGATGTGCGGAATATTAAGGCGGCTTTTGTAGCTTCTGATACATTTAAACTTTGTCCGCCCTTGGTCGTGAAGTTTATTGATAGCTCAACCAATACCTATAATGGCATTAATAGCTGGAATTGGACCTTAGGCGACGGCATAGCTGGAAATGCGCCTGCCCCAATCAAAGCCTATCTTGAGCCCGGGGTTTATGATATTTCACTCAAAGTAACCGACACGCTTGGCTGCACAGATTCCATCTATAAAAAGGCCTATATCGAACTACAAGGAATCAAGGTAAACTATGAGATTGATACGAATTATGGGTGTAATCCACTTTCCGTTAATGTAACATCGGTTGCACTCGGACAAGCGGAAATTGCCTGGAACATGCGGGATGGAAGCGCAGTGGTCGACTCGATGAATTTTACCCATGTATTCACGAAAGCGGGAGACTTTGTTCCTTCCGTATTTGTAAAGGATGTAAAAGGTTGCCAATACGTGCTCACAGCCAAGGATACGATTAAAGTAGCTCCAACGCCAAATGCGAACTTTAGTGTGGTGCCAAGCTGCTTTGGTATTCCAACAGCTTTTATTAATCTAAGTAATGAATACGGTGATACAGTTAGCTATGATTGGTATTTCAGTCCAACAGATAGTAGCAGTGATTTTGAACCGTCTTTTGTATTTGCGACGATAGACCAGAACCCTGTTTTATTGAAAGCAACTTCCATCAAAGGATGTGTCGATACCATAACGGTGAATGCACTTATCTCAGATCCACAAGGGTATTTGAAGCTTCCTGCCGGTTTTGCCTGTGCAACTGATTCGGTTGAGTTGGAGCTCGTAAATACTGGCATTGGGAAGGTGACTGATGTGGTATGGAATTATGATGATGGCAAGTTCGAAAGCAGAACAGACTCCATTGTAAAACATGCCTATTTAAACAAGGGCTATTACCTTCCGAACCTTACCTTTTTAAATGAATATGGATGTAGAGGCAAGGTGTTGCCAAAAGATACCGTGCTTATCGGGGATAATTTTGCTCCAGTCACTTCTTCCATCTACCGTTCTTCAGTAGATGATAACTTCCAGACCTCTACCTTGTTCGAGGCAAATAAGAGTATAGATTTCGAGAAATACATTATCCAGCGTTGGTCGCCTAGCGGCAGGTTTGATTCCATAGCACAACGACTCAATCCTTTAGATACGCTGTTTTTAGACGCAGTACCCACATTGAAAACACCGTATTCGTATCGGGTTATCACAAAAAATTTATGCGGTTATTATACCGATACGTCCAATATCATTCCGCATACCACGGTAGAACTTACTGCTTCAACAGCGGATGATGCCAGTTATTTGGAATGGACACCCTATGCCGGATACCCAGTTCAGCGTTACGAAATTTGGAGATTGAATCCGGGCATTGGCTTCGAAAAATTGAAGGAAGTTGGGGGAAACACATTCCAAACTTCAGATTCAAATATCTCCTGTAATACGGGCTATTATTACCAGGTTCAGGCGGTAGGGGCAAACCCTTTTCAACTTTCATTTAGTGATACATCCGGAGCCATCCCAAACTATATTCCCTATGTTCCTTCCAATGAGTTGTTTTCGGCTTCCATTGATGCACCTTCAGAAAACTTAGTGAAATGGTCGTCGAGTACTGGTGGAAGAGCACCGGTTCGGTATTATATCCTCGAACGTTCGCGCAATGGGATTGACTATAACGAGGCGGATCGTTTCGACCCATTTACGAGCTACTATTTTGACCGACTCGATAGTGCAAGCATCCGCAGCTACTATTACCGAACCATTGTCGAAGATACCTGTGGCTTTAAGTCGGAGCCATCGAACTATGGCAGAACAATGCTGTTAACCGCCACGGTGGATGACCTGGATCAGCCGCAGCTATCTTGGTCCAAGTATGAGTATTGGGACGAGGGAGTCGATTTCTATGATATCGAAATTTATGAAGGCAATACCTTCGTATATGTCGCCACAGTTGATGGATTAACTACAAGCTTCATCGATGATATAACGGCGCCTAATACACGTCCTGACTACTGCTACCGAATTACCGCCCGCAGCACAGCCGATGGGGGAAAAACCTCCCGTTCGAGCATTGCCTGTGCGCCTGTGAAGTCAAGAATTTTTGTTCCCAACGCATTCCGACCTTTCGGCGGGATAAAAGAGAATAGTCACTTCTATGCCAAGGGAATGTATATCTATGAATTTCACATGGATATTTACGACCGCTGGGGCAAGCGGGTATTTAGCAGCGATAGCATGGATGAAGGCTGGGATGGTAAGATTGATGGGGTAGAAGCACCACTTGGGGTATACGTCTATAAGATAGATTACCGCGGGGTAGACAAAGAATTCGAACTCCTGTCTGGGAATTTTATCTTACTTCGCTAAAAGCGCAATTAGCTCTTCTTGCACACTAACTCCCTTATCACGCATATACCAGTGCTGCACGGCTTCGAGCATGGCTGACTTGTCAGAATTACCTGTTTTTTTCCATTCATGCATGATGTCTTGAGCAGCTTTAGGCCTTGGTCCCCAAATGCCCAGTTCATTGAAATCCATATCCATCATAATTAATTTAGGAATAGAGCGAGCGCCATCTGTCAGGTATTCATCCATCACTTCCGTATTCTCATCTCTTAAAATGATAGAAAGTCGAACGCGCTTACTTTGAGCAGCCATCAGTTCTATCACAGGCAGGTTTATGGCAGCATCTCCACACCATAATTCAGTAATGACTACCCAATGCTGAGGAGCGAGAATTCCCTTCATTGCCTGGATGGTAGAATCGGCTAAGCTTTGCGTTTTATCCAAACGATCCATTCGCTTATCGTTCAGCCGGCTATAGTTCAAGTATTCTTCACTGTGATTTGTTCCGGTAGTTTTGCCTTGTGAAAGCAGGTCTTTACCCAATTGACGGTATTCCTCGTAGGTAAATGCGTCTTGAATGTATTTTTTTGTGAAGATACTCATGCGGCAAATTTAGTAGTTACAACAAGTTTGAGTAGTGATTTATATCATAAGCTGACAATTCAGTTCGTTTTCTCCAATAAGAGTGGGTCGATGCCTATGGGATAATGTACTTTTGAAGTATGTGGAAAGAAGAAAAGGATGCCTTGCACCGTACCTATGAATTCAAAACTTTCGTTGCAGCCATTGCCTTTATGGTAAATGCCGCCATGTATATTGAACAATTAGACCACCATCCTGAATGGACGAATGTCTATAATAAGGTGATGGTAAAACTTACCACCCATGATGCTGGAAATACGGTTACGGACAAAGACCATGAGTTATCCAAGGTCTTGGATAAGGTCTATGAAGAGGTGATGAGCAAAGGCTAATTTATGAATTATGATTTGTGAATTATGAATTATGATTTATGAATTATGATTTTTGATTTATTTTGAATTTAAATAACCTCGTTGGGGCAGATAACCATCTGCCCTTTTTAATTTAACCCAAAATAACCCCCCCCTTTTTTATTGAACCCAATAACCCAATCACCCACCGTCGCCCTTCGACAGGCCGTAGCGATTTTAGTTAATTAGCGATTCATCTGGCCGCTCAGGGACCGAAATCTCGCAATCTCGCAATCTCGCTAAAACGGCATAACATAAACCGGGTAACGTTTAAAACTCGGCTCGAAATAAGGACTCCGTTTATAGATAAAATACAACTGTTCAAAGGCACTCGCTGCGAATTCAGGGTTCTTGGCTTTTTCGGCTTCAAGGTCTGCTTTGAGTTGTGGGTCATTTTTAAGCATTTCGGCAGCGATGTCTTCAAAAACATAGGCCGAAAACCATTCTTTCTGCTGGAGTATAGCATCAAAGAAGTTCCAGTTGAAATAGGAGTCGGGGGCTTCTGGTTGTAAGACGTTGGCGAGGAAAATTTCTGTGCGTTCATTGGGTATGATGAGGTAATCGCCCTTGTGTACCAGCATCTTGGTCTTTTTCCAGCTTACTTTGGTATTTTTATGAAGGTAATGTCCTTCATAAGGCGCGTCCACCGTTTCGTAGGTTTCGATATAAGCGACTTCCATCATAAGACTATCGTCGTTTTTTAAGGTATCGATATGCACGCCATTGGCCGCCAAACGTTTCATCACTTCTTGCCAAGCCTGAGGAATAATATAGGCACGCACACTTTTGCCAAATCCTGTTGGCTCAAAGGCATCACAAAAGGGAATATACTTTTCGAAAGGTGCTTTGCGGTCGTAATAGAGGCGGTCGAGACCACTGACTTCACTCGGCTTGTACTTGGCGGTATACCCTTTAAAAAGGAGGCTGTCGCAGGGCATCTTCGCTTCCCAGGCATAGGGAATATTGACTATTCTAGCCTCATTTCTAAAACTAGCACGCACTTGCCGGTCTTTATTGATGACCAAGGAAGGTTGTAATTCAATCGACAGCTTAACCATTTGCTCGAGTAATTCTCTTGTTGAGGTAACCCGCTGTTTATAGGGTTTCAGCATATGGGTTTCACTCACAAAGGAGAAACAATCGAAGAGACTGGTATAGCCATTTGAATAACGCGGACTTTCCATAAAAGCAGTAACTCCAGCATCGGGTGTTGTGCCATGAACGTTCACATAGGGAATCATTTCTTGCTGTCTCTTTTTCATGCGTGAATAGAGGGCAGGCAGAAAATCATCTTTTAAAAATTTGGCAGAATAGGCACCGTATTTTTCTTCCTGACTGTTAATCAAGGTCATGGTATATTGATAGTCAGCGCCATTTGATACGTGGGTATCGACAAATACATGCGGTTTCCAAGTTTGGAAAATCTTATAAAAGGCAAAGGTGTTTTGTGCATCTGCTTTGATGAAGTCACGGTTCAGGTCTAAGTTTTTGGCATTTCCACGAAATCCGTAGGCTTCTGGACCTACTTGATTGGCCCGACTATGGGTATTCCGGTTCAGTGCGCCTCCAATATTATAAAAGGGGATGATGAGAATTCTTGCTTCTCGAAAGGCTGCCCTTAGTTTCGCATCATAAGCTAAATCACGCGCCATCATTAAGGATGCTTCCACACCATCTGGTTCACCCGGATGAATGGCATTATTGATCAGAATAACCTCTTTGCTTGTTGATGGATTGAAGTCTTTATCGGCATCAAAAACGAGGAGATGCAAAGGAAATCCCGCATCGGTTTTTCCATATTCAAGCAGGGTGAAGTACTCTGACATCGAATCGATCTGTTCGCAGAAGCGGATGCCTTCTTCATAAGTGAAGGTTTTAGTACCACCTGATTTTTCATAGGCGGTTTGGAGCTTTTGGGCCGATGCGGTTGATAAGGCCGCTGCGAGGAAAAGGCTTAGAATAATGCGCATGCGGCAATTTACTATTTTACTCAAATAGACTGTTAGACAATGAGATGGTTGGGTTGGGCGGCTTTTTAACTCTGATTCGGAAATTGTATCTTTGAGAGAAGATTAGAAAAATGGAATCCATCATCTTAAAAAGCGAATCAAAAGAAAGCCTGAGTCTGCTACTTAAGCTTGCTAAAAAGCTCGGGATTGAAGGTGCTTTCTTGTCGGAAGAAGCCATTGAAGATATTTCATTGGCCAACGCAATGAAAAAAGGTCGTACTGGTGAGCTAGTAGATACCAATCTTTTCATAAAAAATCTTAAAAAGTGAATTTGTTAATCGACAGGTCCTTTGAATAGGATTTGAAAAAAATCAAAGACAATTCACTTCGACTCAAAGTCGCAAACTCCCTTGAATCAATAATTAAAACAGAGTCCTTAGACCAAGTAAAGCAGGTCAAGAAACTTAAAGGTGAGGAAAGTTTTTACAGAATTAAAATCGGTGACTATAGGTTAGGATTTGTGCTAGAAGAAGAAACCATTATTGTTCTTCGCTTTCTTCATAGGAAAGACATTTATAAGTACTTCCCAAAATAGATTAACGCCGCCCGGTACTGCCCAATTTTTCATAGGCGGTTTGAAGGTTTTGTGCCGTTACTATTGATACGACACATGCGAGGAAAAAGCTGAGTAAAAGGCGCATTCGGCAATTTACTATTTTAGACGATGCGATTGAATGGCGCGCAATGACGATTCAAACATGAGTGGGGTAAACAGAAGATTTATAAGCCCATTTTCTGCATGATTTGCTCGCTGATATCGGGGACTGTTTTTTGTGAATATAGCGCAGAGTTGAGCATGAAAATATAGCTGTAGCCATTTTCCTTAGCATACGTTTCAATTATGCCAATGAGTTTGATTTCAATGGGTTGAATCAGTTCTATTTGTTTTCTGTCTAATAGGGCCTCTAAATTATTTTGCAGCGTCTCTAGGGACTTCTCTAAACTGTTTAGTTTTTTAATATCCGCATCTTTTTCGGAAGGTCGTGTGGTATAATACCCTGTTTCACTTTTATTAACACATCGATTACGAAAATGCTCATATTGCGTGGTGGCTTCATTTAAGGAGTCTTTTAGGTGAGCTTGGTATTGGAGTAATTTCGATTCCGCACTTTGATAGGCCGGCATCTTAGTAAGAATTGTATTAAAATCGACATAGGCTACTTTTTGGGCATTTGACGATTGGCTAAAAAGAATGCTTAAGAGGAGAATTAGAACTTTTTTCATAATGACAGCTAGCTTTTGTTTTTCTTGCCTAGTGTATAGCCAAAGAGGATGATGATTGGGTAAAGAATCAAGCATTTGATTTTGACAAAAATAGAAGATGTTTTTAATTTTCCTTCTCCCCGTAAACAGGGATTTATTAACCGTGAGTGGCGTCGAATTCTTCAGTGTGAAAACGAATCTTAGCGTTGGGCTAGCGCTGCTGGGCCCAGTTTTTTTTTGTGTCGCCAACAATAGTTGAAATTAATCGTGATCCATGGTGGACGGTTTGAACATCAATTGAATCCTTATCAATGATGAGATGAATGATTCTATAGCTGCCTTTAATCTACTGACGAACATTTTCATGTTGAATATCCAAGAGATTCAATTCTTTGTAATAATTTTCAATTCTTGAGTGTGCAGACCCGTCAACTAATAAAATGACCACAAGCATTGCAATGATAGTAATACTAATTGCTCGCCAGGTTGGTGTATTAACAAACAGAATTAGTAATGCAGCTACGACAATTAAAATCGGAATTACTCTAAAGACGACGGCATATTCTTTTAATGTACTTTCTGAACGATCTATTTCGGATTGGTAAAAAGCAGATGCATCCGTATCAAAATCCTTTTCAAACTGTTTAACTCTTTGAATGTTGGTGTAGTTAAGACCGCTACCAATTATCAAAAGTATTATGCCTGCTACTAAAGTAGGTATGATATAAGCCTTTGCTAAATCTGTTTTTCCTAGCTGCCAAAATCCAACACTCGCGATTAAAAATCCAATCGCAAAAAAGATAAAAAAGCGTGTTGAAAACACTTCAGCTTTTGCCCATTCTGTAGCTAATTTTAATAGTTCCATTTTAGTTTAGTTTATATTTTTCTCTGTATTCCGTTGGACTTACTCCTTCTTTCTTCTTGAACAGTCTCGAAAAATATGCTGGATATTCAAACCCTAATTCATAGGCAATCTCGGATACCGTTTTATTAGGTTGCAGTAAGATGTTTTTAGCTTCATCGATTAGATACAAGTGTAAATGTTCAGTCGTGGTCTTGCCTGTTTCTTTTTTAAGCGTATCACTTAAAAATCGTTGTGAAACTGACAATTTGTTTGCTAGCTGCTCTATGTTCGGAATCCCATTTCCTTGTAGTTTTCCTGATTCAAAATACGAGTCCAAATAATGATTAAACTGCTCCAATAAATCATTGGATAATTCTTTTCGATTCAAAAATTGTCTTTCATAAAAACGGTTTGCGTATTTGAGCAAGGTGTCTAATTGAGAAATGATGATATCTTTACTAAACTCGTCCTGATTGTTTTGATATTCAATTTCAATATTTTCTACAATGGACGCTATTTGCCTCTCTTCTTTAGGCGAAAGGTGCAAAGCTTCATTTACGGAATATGAGAAGAAACCATATTTTTTTATGCGTTGTGCTAATTCCGTCCCCCTAAGAAAATCCTCGTGAAAGTTTATTGAGAAGCCCTTTTGTTTAAAAATTATATTGTTATCCCATTGCAAGACTTGTCTTGGTGAAATAAAAAATAATGTACCGTTGGTAAAATCATATTGAGTGCGACCATAGTTTAAATTGCCCTCTACAAACTTTTTAAAACTTATGGTATAGCAATCATTGGTAATGGGTGGTGAACTTTCTTTTGGACAAGGTAGGTAGCCATCGCCTTTTGAATTAAATACGCTCAACATTGGATGTTCTGGACTAGGCAACTCCAAATACTCTAGATAGGATGATAAGGTTTTGAAGTGTTTCATTTCTCGAATTTAAATATTCCATTTTACTCCTGTTTCTTTTTCTGA
>Ga0100380_10003374_pt1 | contig 16943 bp, 27 predicted proteins | sample CryGeymeta201504_FD_80417 | JGI IMG/M metagenome (GOLD analysis project Ga0100380, IMG submission 80417) | Groundwater microbial communities from Crystal Geyser aquifers in Utah, USA - Crystal Geyser metaG 2015-04 | ecosystem: Environmental > Aquatic > Deep subsurface > Groundwater | place... | reverse complement strand
CCCCCAACCCCCACCCCAACCCCAACCCCAACCCCAACCCCAACCCCAACCCCAACCCCAACCCCAACCCCAACCCCAACCCCTACTTGTTTTTGGCAAATAGTAGAGAGGCCAGTGATTTCATTGGCTGTGAGATAATATTGAATGAAATATATTCAGGATAGTAAAAAAACACCAAGAATCCATTCAGAATTAAGTCTTCGTTGGATTTTGGATGGGGGCCGGTGGCGATGGTCTGTTGGAAGGTAGAAGGCCGAGAAGTTGGCAGCCATATAATTATATTTATTAGGATGTCTCTGAAGGATTTTGAGATCGGGTCGAAGTTGGGTAAGTAATTCTTAATGCAGGCGAAGGAGCTTATTCAGTTGTTTTCAAGGTTGAGAGGCAGGCAGATAAGCAGGCCTACGCTCTCAAGAAGGTAAAGCTCGCCAACCTTTCTGAAAAAGAAATCGAAAATGCTCTTAACTAGGTTCGCATCCTAGCCAGTCTCAAGAATAAAAACATCATCGGCTACAAGTAGGTCTTCCTCGAAGGCAAAAATCTCTGGTAGCCCTGCCTTTATTTAGCATTGTCATGGAGTTCGCAGACGACGGCGACCTCTACCAAAAGATTGTAGAGCACAAAAAAAGAAAGGAACTCTTTGAAGAACATGAAATCTGGAGTGTCCTTATCCAGACCGTTGTGGGACTCAAAATGTTGCACCAACTCAAAATTTTGCATCGTGACCTTAAAGTAAAGAGCCATCCATACAGAGTGCCAACATTTTCCTCACCAAGGCAGGCTAAGCTAAGCTAGGAGACCTTAATGTTTCCAAAGTAGCAAAAAATGGTCTACTCTACACTCAAACAGGAACACCTTACTACGCCAGCCCAGAAGTATGGAAAGATGAGCCTTATGATGCCAAATCAGATATCTGGTCCCTGGGTTGTGTGATATACTAAATGACCACTTTAGATCCGCCATTCAAGGCCTAGGATATGGAAGGCTTGTTCAAAGCTGTGACTTTGGGAGTTTATCCGCCAATCAATTCAAAGTACTCTAAGGAACTAGCACACATTATCAAGCTCATGCTGCAACAAAAGCCCAAGGCCCGTCCTTCTGCCTAGAAAATACTAGGATCAGCCCTCATTCAGAAAAAAATATAGGAGTTACAATTATAATCTTTCAAGCAAAGTGAAGGCAATCAAGAACTGCTAAAGACGATCAGACTCCCAAAGAAGCTTCACTATCTTACTGACAGACTCCCCAAGCCAAACTATGAAGGCCTTGATAGCCACGACAAAAATAGCTTGAGCCTGAAAAATAGCCCATCTTTGAGGCACAAGGACAGGAACTCCAGCAAAGGGAGTCTGCCCCCGTTGATTCAAGCCTTACAACCGGGTTTGAACTATGTCAAGGGAGATCGGAATAGAAAGAAGAAGATAAACGGTGACATACTGATGATAGAGGGCAGGTCAAAGATCATAGAAGAGGCCAGGAGTAATGACCACAAAGGCCGAAATTTAGAGAAATAAATCCGATAGGAATTAAAAAGAATTTATAAAGTCAAAGGATCAATTCGTTCTCACGAGCAAAAAAATAAACGGTCCGACAGAAGTATAGTACTACCACCGATTAGGCTCTGAGTGATTTATTTTTTGCTGTGAACAGAGTGCAAAGCATGAGGACTGAGGGTCTCTTTTTAAGGCAAGCAACAATATTTAGGGAGAAGTGGTTTTACCGGATAACTTCTCATCGTATTTTATTGACTAATTTGGATGTGCAATATAGTCTGAATGGACTATTTGTGTTGAAGATATCTCATAGCCTATAATTTTATTGAAGGAATGAGTGAAGAGAAAGGAGTGCCCGTCGTTATTGACAATGGTTCAGGTATGTGCAAGGCTGGTCTGTCTGGTGATGATGCCCCCAGATCATCCTTCCCATCCATTGTCGGCAGACCCAAGTATGAAAACATCATGGTCGGCATGAACAAGGAAGCCTACGTCGGAGAGGAAGCCCAAGCCAAGAAGGGTGTCCTCAAGCTCACCTACCCCATCGAACACGGTATCGTCAACAACTGGGACGACATGAAAAAAATTTGGCATCACTGCTTCTACAACGAACTGAGAGTTGCTCCCAACGAGCATCCTACTCTCCTCACTGAAGGTACGACGGACCTTATTCAGCCCCTAGAAATCCCAAAGTCAACAGAGAAAAAATGACCGAAATCATGTTCTAAACTTTCGAGGTGCCTGCTTACTATCTTGCTATTCAGGCTGTGCTCTCTCTCTACTCATCTGGAAGAACCACTGGTCTCGTCCTTGATGCCGGAGATGGTGTTACCCACACCGTCCCCATCTACGAAGGTTATGCTCTTCCCCACGCCATTGAAAGAAACGATTTGGCTGGTCGGGATTTGACCGAATACATGAGAAAGCTCCTCAACGAAGTTGGTCTGAACTTCAGCTCATCTGCTGAGTCAGAAACCATCAGAGACATCAAGGAAAAGCTCTGTTACGTTGCTTTGGATTATGAAGCTGAAGTTGCAGGTACAAAGTGCGTTATTTAGCTTACAACAGTTCCACTCAGAATAACAAGGCTTATGAGCTTCCGGATGGTCAAGTCATCTCAGTCGCTTCTCAGAGATTTAGATGCCCTGAAGCTCTCTTCAAGCCCATGATGATCGGTAAGGAAATGCCCGGTTTCCACGAAATCTCATATCAGTCAATCCTCAAGTGCGATATTGACATCAGAAAAGATCTTTATAGCAACATCGTCATGAGCGGTGGAACCACTATGTACCCTGGTATCCCCGAACGTCTCAGCAAAGAAGTCACCGCCTTGGCTCCTTCCACCATGAAGATCAAGGTCGTTGCTCCTGCCGAGAGAAAGTTCTTGGTCTGGATCGGAGGCTCCATTCTCAGCTCTCTTTCCACCTTCCAGACTATGTGGATCACCAAGAGCGAATATCAAGAAACTGGTTCGACCATCGTCCACAGAAAATGCTTCTGATCGTCTAAACAGCATTTATCTACAATTATTAATTATGATTAGACCCCTATCTAAAAGCATTCTCCTCTTCAAAACCATCCGGTCACCCTTCAAACTTTTCTTTTCTTTCAGCAACCAGCAAGAAGAAAACAGCGAGATAGGTGAGATAAAGTAGTTGAACAGAGCGGAGAACTTTTATCGAAATTCAATCAGAAAGATAAACATTAACGACAAGGGGCGGGGTATCTTTACGGAACATCATCTGATCAGGCTCACCAAATTAACATAAAAACCAGAACAACTACCTCTTCTTTTCGAAGGCTACTATAATTATCTGGGACATCACACTGTCATTAGCAGCAAGACTGTTGATAGAATGCTCGATAAAGCTTTGACTTTCTAATAGGAACCCTTAGATCCTATTTTGGAAGTCTTCACTAATCACAACTATCTGAGCTATTTCCCAGCATACAATATTACTCTCAAAACCCTCAATGCTGCTGAAAAAAATCCAGATATTATTCATAAATTTTTGCTTGTGCTGACCTCCAGCCCTTTGATTAAGCTCAATAAACAAATAGTTGACAAATTGCTTGGAATGCTGAAAGACGAGTCTTTAAATCGTGAAATTTACAGTCGCGTAGTAAAATTGCTTGTCCAGAGGTCAGCTCTGAAAATTATTGAATAGCATATCTCCTCAGCATAATTGCTCAAGGCAATCTCTGATTCTCTTGAAATGAGATTGGCTTAATCAACAAGTTCAGATGCCAAGGCAAATAGCATCATCCATGAATTTCTCGATCAACTTTCAGCAAAAGAAGATAAAACTGAGGAATAAGCTGCAACATTGTCAATCCTCGGGATTTTCTTCAGAAAATCCTCAATGTTCTACAGCAATCTACTATTGATCAAAGATTAACAAAAAGTTGATACAATCCTGAGCTACCTGATCAGCAGCTCTAATTCTAATTTCTCATCAATAGTGAGATATATCGAGCTTCAATCGCCCTCCGAAGCCATTAGGAATGGAATACAAAAGGCAAAGGAGAATCGAGGTGTGACTGACAGTCAGGAAAATGAAGGCGAGGAGGAGGAGTAAGGCTAAAAAGAAGAATGATGTATGTTGATATGATACTTGTGGTTTGAGTATAAATTCCAAGATCACTCTGCTTTGTCGTTGGATTTATCAACGTTGGCATTCTCCCAAAGATCTCTCTTCTCCCTCATAGCCTCAGTCACGTGCAATTTGACCGGCTGGTTCGTATTGACATTGAGCTGAACTCCTGGTCTGTTCACTTGATCTAAATTCTTCAGAATTTGCTCGATGGTCTTTCCTAAGTATGATTTGCTGTTTTGGTTCTCCATGTTGCTGACAGGCATGTGGATCTTGTACTCAGGGGCAAAGTAAATGCTATAATCATTCTGAGGGATTTAGTTAGCAACTTAGACTCCGCACACCACTGAAGTTTCGTAAGCCCAGCATCTGGGGACATTTCTCAGGGTGTAACCTCCTCCTCCAAAAAAAAGAGTAGGAATGTTGAATTTCTTTAAAAATGCGGCTGCAGAGCCATGACCTTTTACTGACAAGTTGAAGCAGCCCAATCGATCTCCTGATAAGCTATCAGTTCCTCCTTGAAGCAGAATGGCTTCTGGTCTGTAATTTTCAATGATTTTCGAGATCACAGGCTGGAAGATCATATCGAAACTCTCATCATCGAGTCCCTCATCAAGAGGGAAGTTGACAGCATGATATGAGCCTGAATCTTTACCAACATCATCAATATGTCCAGTGCCCGGGAAGTAGTCCTTGAATTTATGGAAGGAGCATGTCATGACTCTGTCGGTCAGGTAAAATGCCTCTTCAACTCCGTCCCCATGATGGATATCAATATCGATGTACAGCACTCTTTGGTATGTCTTGAGAAGTTCCAGGATAGCAAGCACACAGTCGTTGATATAGCAGAATCCCGATGCTTCTGACTGTTTTGCGTGATGCAGACCTCCTGACCAGTTGATTCCATAGGTGTATTTTCCGTCAGCCAGCAGAGCTGCAGTGGCTAAATAAATGTTAGAATACCTATGGATCCGGTGGTGTAGCTGACGCAATAGTCGAAGAGTCGCTCCATAACAGGGCAATCTTCTTTGAAGTTGAAGCGGTAGAGTTGATCTTCGTAATTTGACCTGTTTTCGGGGGTGACCGTCTTGATAAGGTCGATGTATTAATCCGAATGGAAAGTGGTGAGGTACTCTTGGTTGGCATAGTAGTTGTTTAGTTCTGCAAATTAGAGATCCTGAGTGAAGGAGGAGGTACCACAGTGTCGAAATGTTTGTCCAGCTCGTACTTCTTGACAATTTCGTCAGTCATGGCAACTCTGAGGGGTTTCATGGGATGGGCGAAGGCGTAGTGATAGGTGCCGATCATTTCATCGAAGTAGTAAACCACGTCTTTTTTAGAGGTCATTAGTTTATATTATAGCGGTCACCCTTTTGTTAATTTACAAATATATACCATGGATTAGGACGAGTTCAACGATTTCTAATAACCTGCACCTCCCTCCTAGCCCTAGCACATGCCATCGCATCCAGACATTCCCTAGCTGTCCCATCATACACAGTCAGTATTCTAACCCACAATCGAACCTCAACCTGCAGTCAGGATACAACCCTCCTACTCCTTGGATAACAACGCTCCTTCTCAGCAGGCCAATGATTATGATAGTATTGATTGGGAGGCTTCAGCTTGGCCTACTCTAGGCAAAATGGAGAGCGATCACATGGCAGCCTTTGAGCATGAGGCCCCTGTTTTCTCCAAAGGAAACTCCCAAAAAGATGCCGAAGAGGGTTCAAAACACTCTCCAAGATAATAAGCCTTCAACTGTGAACAAAAAGAACATATCTAGAACTACTCTAACTCAGCTACACTACATAGTAATCTCTACGATGATTTCGATTTTGGAATCACCACCAAAATATACCATTAACCCAGAAGTCACAGCCCTGATTCCCTTCCTGAAAAGAATGAAACAACCAGCCCCAGAAAAGTCGAGCATGAACACTCAGAGAAACATTAAAAGGGTTAACGGCTGGATTTACATAGATTTGGTAAAAAATAGGAAGCTGAGGAAGATGAGTTCAACGATTTTGGAACAGGAGAAGCCAGAAAATAATCAGAAGAGTTCGAATACCAAGAAGCTGTTCAACCGTAGCAGTAATTCAATCTTCATGAGTCGCATAAACAAGTAGTCTAACTTCAAAATGACTACCACTCTGAGCCAGATCACAATTAACCTGCATAAAAAAGATAAAAGGATGCTGATGAAGACTTTGTTGAGTACCAGTTCAGTTAGCCTGCTCAGGATTTCCACAACTATGAATATAAGCATGAAGAGCCGACCGAAGAGCATGAAGAGGCGCCTAAAGAGGAAGAAGACGATGAATTTGGAGACTTTGAATAAACAGTCCAAACAGCAGAAGAGCCGCATGTCAACGGCATACCAAAGCCGATATAGGCATAACATCCTAGTGAGATGGTATACCCTTATCAATAATCAACGACCGAGAATAACGAAGTCAAGATAGATCCGAGCAAGGCTCCCTATGACATGAATGTACCCTCCAGACAGCAATAGCTTCAAAAGTTTGTCGACAGTTTGCCAGATTATGGTTTTTTGCTGGCTAGGGCCTTCAATACTTTGTGATATAGTCCTTTGTTTTTGCGAATGTTGGCTTTGAGTTAATATTTCAACTGTGTTATATTTAATAAGTGAAATGTCAGGCAAAGGATAGTTCCTCAAAACAGACCTGTTCAAAGATATTAGAAAACTCATCAACATCGTCGATGAGGTTAGAGACTACGGGCTCGATAAAGAAATCTCCCTCCCCAGAATCGCAGTTCTGGGTACTCAATCCAGTGGAAAAAGCTCACTCCTCGAAAACATCGTAGGCCTGGATTTCCTCCCCAGAGGTTCAGGTGTGGTGACTAGACGACCTCTCGAGTTGAGATTAGTGCACACCGACAAACGTAGCTGCCTTTATATTCAGGAAAAGGAGACGGAAAGCCATATGCTGTATTCGAGAACGATACAACCGGAAAGACATACACCAATTTTGGCGACGTTCGAGCTAACATCGAGAAGCTAACTGAAGATGTGGCAGGCAAAGGATGTAACATCATTGATGACCCCATCAAGCTGAGAATTTACTCCAACGATTGTCCCGATCTGACGGTTATTGACTTGCCAGGCATTACTAGAATCGACGTCAAAGGGCAGAAAGATGTCGAGAAGGTCACCACCGGAATGGCAGCTCGCTATTGTCAAGACCCGAAGACCATCATTCTTTGTGTTATCCCTGCCAACCAGGATATGGCTATTTCTGATGGTTTGAAACTCGCCAGAGACTGGGACAAAGACGGAGAGAGAACAATCGGTGTCATCACCAAAATCGATATCATGGATAAGGGAACATCAGCCAAAAAAATGCTGATGAACGAGTAAATTCATCTCAAACTGGGCTACATCGGAATAGTCAACAGAGCACAAGAAGACATCATTAACAGAGTACCTGTTGAGGTGGCTCTCAAAAAGGAAATTGAATACTTCAATACTCACCCTGAATACAGAGAACTTCCCGAAAGAGTGCTCGGAACAAAATCACTTACCAGTAAATTGTCAGAGCAACTTGTTGAGGCCATCAAAAGATCTCTACCTGATATTATGAAACAAATCGAAGAAAAGTTAGACGAGCTCAGAGGATAGCTTTAGTCAATGGGAACCCCTCCTCCTGCTTCAAGTCGAGAAAAAAGTAATTTTTTGATGGGTCTCATCACTGACTTCAGTAATGACTACAAAAACACCCTTTCAGGAAAGTATGTTGCTAATGCAAAAACCATTTCCTCTGAGGAAATAGGTAGAGGTGCTGTCATCAAAGGAAGATTCAAAGAGATTTTCAAGGATTTCCCTAGCTCTTATAAATGTTCAGGAGATTACGATGATGATTTTATCAGAAACACTTTGAAGAGTCATCAAGGTGATGAAATTTCAGGTTTTCCTTCAATGGAATGCTTTAGATCCTTGCTTGTCCCTCAGCTTGCCAAGCTCAAAGAACCAACCTACAGCACTCTGGACTTTATTTATATGGAGCTTGTGGAACTTGCAGGAGAACTTAACAACAAGGTTTTCAGCAGATTCCCCGATTTGTTGACTATGGTCAACGATATTACAAACAAAAAATTATCTGACCTCAAAACTCAAACTGAGTAGATCCTAGATACTTTGATGGAAGGTGAAATGAACACTGTATTTACAAATGATGCCAAATATCTGTCTGCCAGAGACGATCTGCTAGCCGTAAGCTTATTTTTATTCAGAAAACAGCTTCAAGTGACGAAAGTCCTGAAAAGATGTTTATCAAAGAAATCAAGGAAAGACTTGATGGTTACTTCAGAATCGTGGTGACTATCCTCAACGATTCAGTTCCCAAGATCGTAGGATATTTCCTGGTTAAACAGTCCCAGGAGACCCTCCAGATGGTGCTTTTCAATGAGTTAAACCATGAGTCAATTTTCGAGAGTTTGGGAGAGCCCAAGGAAGTGGAATAGAAACGTCGCCAGATTACCTCAAGAATCAACACTTTGAACAAGAGCTACAAGGCCCTAAAGAAAGACCCAACTGTGTCTAAGCTAATTGAGGAGGATGATTGATAACGTGATGCGCTATTTGTAATGAAAGGTATATCATCTGATCACATAATAATCAGGAAAGGTCTCTTCTTTTTGAGGACTTCGTTCTCATCAATCAGGACAATTTCCTTGTAGCTGCCGTTATGAACAACCTCAGCGCGAACATCGTAAAAGTAGTAAGGCTCGCCCACCTGGTAACGCCATTGACCGTGAACTGGCATAGTTTTTACCTGAATAAGTTTCGAAATACATTGATAGTCATTGTGGCTCCTGATTCAACATCTCCGAATTTGAAGAAACCTTTGCACATGTGGCTGTCGTTGCTGAAAAATCTGAAATATCTGTTTTTGAATTCGGGGAATTTAGTTTCGCAGGGATAGCCTGTATCCCATTCCATGTCGTAGTCCAAAAGATGGATTGACTCAGGTTTGAAAAGCTCGCCAAGCTCTTGATTTTCGTGAATGAGATCTCTCAGATGGATTTCATTGATCTCGGGGTCGATGGTTTTATCTCTGAGTCTGGTCCAGAAAAGCATCCAGGGCAGAATGGTAAGTCCCTTGAATCCCCAGGATAAATCCCAGAATTGATAAAAGAAGAGCGAGAGGGATGGGAGTACGAAAATCTGGAAAGGATCTTGATATCTTTCGCTACGATAGTAGTAGGTCTTGAAGGAAGGGAAGGCTCTGTAGAGAAGGTCCTGGAGGTAAGTGTAGAAGGGTGGTCTGGTGACGGGTGAATCTTCGGGCTTTCCTACCTTGGTTGGCTCGAAGTTATCCTTGAGGTAGGTGTAATAGGCAGGTTTCCACTTGTATTGCCAACGAACGTTGTAGGGATTGCCGCTGGTCCAGCTGATTTTGTTATATCTGATCGCCTGCTGCAATAATTGGGCTGGCTTGCGAGTTGATATCATTAATTAAATATTATTAACAGGCAGCCAGTCGGAATTTCGGAGAAAGGGAAAAGACCCCGAAGAGGAAGAGATTGGAAAGAGGAATTAATAATAAAATATTGATTATTTGTATAAAATATTAAAATTGATATTATGGCTGAAGTCAAGAAAGACGTCCCTCCTCAAACCTAAAAGCCTGAAGCTAAACCTGCAGAGAAGGCTGCCCCCAAGAAGAAAGGAGCCAAAGTTGCCGAAGGAGAAGAAGCTCAGGAAGGCAAACAGGAAAGAGCTTTGGGACCTCAGAACACCTCCGGTGATGTGTTCGCTGTCTGTCACATCCTCGCCACCTGGAACGATACTTTCCTCCACGTTACTGATCTCACCGGAAGAGAAACTCTAGCAAGAGTCACCGGAGGCATGAAAGTCAAGTCCGATAGAGACGAGTCATCTCCCTATGCTGCTATGCAAGCCGCCATCGATATTGTCAACAGACTCAAGCAACTCAATATCACAGCAGTCCACATCAAAATGCGCGCTAGAGGAGGAACCGGCGATAAGGCTCCAGGACCCGGAGCTCAATCTGCTTTGCGAGCCCTTGCCCGTAACGGTATCAAGATCGGCCGCATTGAAGACGTCACCCCCATTCCCACCGACACCACTCGCAAGGGATCTAGAAAGGGTAGAAGATTGTGATTAACCGAATAGCTATTATTCTTCTTCTTGGAGTTGAAGGAATATATTTAATTTAATATCACAGATGCTTAGCAAATATATCCCCAAACTCGGATTTGCCTCATCGAAAGACGTCGCTGGAAAAACCTTCCAAATATTTACCCAAAGATACGCCGCTAATGTCGAGGCCTTCAAAAAAAGAGTCGGATAAGCTGCTCAAGAAGCTGACACTATCAAAAAGTCAACCCAGCGAGCCTACGTCCACCCTCTCCACGATACCTATAAACCCGTCTTCCTCGGCAATACAAATGGTCAGCGTGTTCAATCCGAACTCTACGGCCCCGAACAAGTCAGTCCTCACTATGAACATTTCAGCATGGCAAGAAGACATGCCCTCATTTTCCTCGGAGGACTGATCGCTTTGCGCTTCATCGCCAGTACCGAAGATTTCTTCGTGTTTGGACAGAGCGGAACCTATGCCTGGACCTTCTACTATGCCTACAACTACATCTGGATTGAAGGCAAAAAATTCTTCCTCATGCCTTTCCTCTACCGCTTCTACAGGCAACTCGCCTCTATGGAAATGACTAACGTCTAGACATACTGGGCTGAGAATACTTAAGCTCGTGTCAGAAATTTGATGGGCACTGCCAAGGAACAAATCTAGTACAAATCCGTCCACAGTGACTACGTCAGCATCAGAAACAATGCCCTCCTGAACGTATCTATTATTTCATGCAGTTCCTCATCGCTGAGCAAGTTGCTCTTAAGAACCATCTATACAACAGAGCTGACCATATTCTCAAGGAGGCCGAGGCAATTGAGAACCATAACCAAACCAAAATCATCAACAATGTGATGGAGGAAACTTTGAAGAGTATCGACACTGCTTACCAAAACAACAAAGAAGAAATCGAGGCTAGAATGTTTGATCTGGCCCTCGAAGGTATTGCCAACGGTCGTATGGATTACGCCAAGGATCCCATCCTACCCAAGGTCATTGAAACTATCAACAGAACTGTCGATAAGATCAGCAAAATTTCCAAAGAAGAACAGGACAAGATGGTCTCCCTGACTGAAGAGCAGTTGGCTGGCATCAGAAACGCTGACACCCGTGCCAGAGATGAGTATATTCACAATGAGCCCAAGATTGACGGTAGTTTGAGAAACAACCCCACAGTCGCCAAAGTGTTGGAAAGTTGGGGAAAATGATTGATAAGCTGAAATAGCTACCACTACAAGTTTGCTTATTGATTCATATTTATTATATCATGAAGGTTCTGCAATTATCAGCAAATAGCAATTCTCATATCATTCATCTTTCTTCACCTTCTTGTTCGGTTCAGGGTCTTCTTCCTACCTCAAGCCATCTCTTTTGTAGCTCATCAGACTGATCAGCCGATAGTCTTTCATCTTCGGGTCAGCCTTGTCTCCAGCACTCCAAACATCCCTGACATTCTATCGGTAGAGGCTCCTCATCGCTTTCCATTAGAACATGTTATACTCTGACCTGGTCTCGAATTCGGTCTGCTTTCCAGCCTCAAGGTCAAAACTATTGTAGCAACTCTGGGCTTGTGAGTAGTAGTATGAGAATGATGTGTATGTTGGTGTGGTTTGAAGATTGATTGGTTCGTGGTTTTGGATCAGTCTTTCTAGCTTTCCGCTTTCTATCTTCATCTTCTGATTTATAAGTTTCTTGATTTCAGCTCTTCTCTTGTCAAGTTATTTTTACTCCTTTCGTATCTATTCTTTTTTCTTCTCCTCATCTTCTGCGCGGAGCTATGCTTGCTTCAAAACCACATTTTTCCTTTCCTTCCAGTGCTCCTTGTCGTAGGCCCACCTCTCCTCTCCCTCCAATATTTTTGGCATCACTTCCAGCAACCTTATGCCTTCTTCTCCACAAGAATTCAGGAATTTTGTGGAAATTGTCTCAATCTCGGCAACCACCTTTTTATCGGCTTCTGATAAAGTAATTGGGGTTTTTGCCAAAGGGTGTTTCAAGGAATGGACAAAAATGAGAACTTGCAGCATGATTGTTTTTCTGAAAGTGGTATCACCAAGTTGAAGTGTGAGAAGATTGTAGTTAGTGAGAAATTTGATTGGTTGACTGTAAACATCGTGAGTTTCTTTTGCAGGGTTGTGATCAAAGTATTGCTGAACCTCCTTCAATACGTGTTCCATCTTCTTCAGCCGAGTCAACGTTTCTACTCCATGTGTTATCTCTGATGGCTCCATCAACCACTTCTGGAGCTCCCAAAATTGCGAGTAAAACTCATAGCTGACTCCATGCAGCAGGGCTTGATCTTCTTGGATTGTATCGTTTGACTATGGTTCTGATGCTTTTGCAAGCTGAGCTCTGAAGTGGAAACCTGAATCATGGCAAAATGGCAAAAACTTCGTAAGCGCGAGATGCAAACGACCTCTCAGCTCATAATCTTAAGTTTTCGAGACATTTTTGAGAAGTACATTTATTACGCGAAGCAGCTTGAGCTGATCCAATTATTAGAGCTGAGTTGCAAAACGTGGGATCTGGTTGCTAATGATGTCCAGAACCTCAGTCAGATCGCTTACTCCCAGACACTCGAGCACATTTTCAATGAAGGATATCACTACCGATCTTTTCAGCTTTCCACTGGACTTTCCTCCACACACTGCCTCTAATACCTGCTTCAGAGAAATCAGTCTTTCTTCAGGGATCCCGCATCTTTTGGCCCAATCAGGAGAGGTCGTGTCAACATTGAAGTTCTGCATAAACAATTCACTTACCAGCAATGTCATAAGCAACTTTTTCAAAATATTTTCGATCCTTAAGGTCAACTAGCTGCTATTGCTATCATCTTGAATTTCTAATTTGAGCACAAGTTCTTCAAAATTTTCGATGCTGGCAGGATAACGTGAGGCTAAAATATTGAGTTACTCTAATACCCGCAAATTGTGCTCCGTTATTTATGTGCTATTGGTTGCCATACTATTATAATGATACTATAATGGCAGAGAAAGAATCAAAAAAGAGGGATTATTCATTTTGATAGAGGGTTCCATATTTCTTCACGCCTATTTTTAAATTCTACTGGCATATTCAAATTGGTTAGCTTTTTATATTTTTAATCACCGACATGGAATAACCTGAAGAGCTTGAATACTAGATATACAAGGACTATGAGATCTTGGGTAAAATCGGTAAAGGAACCTATGGCGTGGTCTTTAAAGCCCAGCATAAAAAGAGTAAAAAGATTGTGGCCATCAAAAAAATAATCGATGCCTTCCAAAATTTAATCGACGCCAAAAGAACATACAGATAGTTGAATTATCTTCTCCAAATCGAACATCCGGCTATAGTGCGTCTAGAGTATGTCCTTTCCAAGACAAGGAAAGGAGGACTCAACCAACCTTCAACTACTCGCTTGGCCCCACACCCTCACGAATATAGAGGATGCAATACTGACAAACTAGCAGAACCCTTGAATAACCTCCAGAAGCATGTATATGCAGTATTCGAGTATGCAGAGACAGATCTAAGACAGGTGCTCAAAAGATGTTCTTAGTTGCAACCCATCCAACGAAAATTTATCGGTTATCAGCTACTCCAAGGAATAGCTTATCTTCATCGGTCAGGGCTTGTCCACAGGGATATAAAACCTTAAAATCTATTGCTTAATTGCAACAAACTCGAGCTTAAGATATGTGACTTCGGGATGACCCGATTAAAAGCATCTATTAATGGCAATGAAGGGGTATTGACTGAGTATGTTGCTTCTCGCTGGTATCGACCTCCTTAAGCCTTGCTAGGAATAAGCACTTGCCAGCCTGCTATTGATCTTTGGAGCGCTGGATGTGTTTTGGCTGAATTAGCTCTGAATGGTCCTCTCTTTCAAGGAAAAAGTACTCTCGATCAGCTTTAATGCATCTTCAAAGCTATTGGTATGCCTACAGCCTCCCAAATTTAGAAATTGCAATCTGAATAATCCAGATATGTCCTGAAGAATTTTTCTTTTAGTAGAAAGGCTAAACTGAGACCCTTGCAGGATATTTTGAACGGGTGTTCAAACACATAGATTGATCTTATCATGAATCTTTTGAAATTTGATCCCAACGACAGGAGTTGTGCTGAAAAGGCCTTGAAACATGAATATTTTGATGAAGTCAGAGGAATCAGCTAGTAGCTGGAAGCATATTCCAATTCAAGAGCTCAAATAAAGGATTTTTCAGAAAAGACTATCAATGAGAAAGGGCAAAAGATTAGTCTATCTGTTGAAGATTATCGAAATATGGTGGAGTAATTTGAGAAGCTGGGTGAAAAATCCACCAACAGAAGTGGAATGTTTCGACAAGGCCCTTTCAAATAAATATATAACGCTTTTAGTCAGCAAGGGAGTGACAAAGAAGTTGACATCAAATCAACAAAAGAAAGTAATTTTGTAATTGAGCACAAACATCATTTCTTAGCCAAAACATAAGAAGCTCTGTTCAAGAAAAAAGAAGGTCCAAAAAATTCAATTTCAAAAATGAATCAGACCAAGAATAGTAAAAATAACCGTTCTAGCTCCAAAAATGGCCATGGCAAGCCAAAACACGGTTCTTCTCATAATATTTTGAGCCCTGATCCCAAGGCAGTTCTTTCCAAGCCAAAAGGAGAAAAATAGTTTTTGATACTTAAGTCGAGGAATGATCTAACAAAGAAAGTAAACAGGAAAGAAAAATAAATTTAGATAACAGAATCATCTCTTTTTTTCAAGCCAAATATGAACAAGGCTTAATCAAAAATGGATAGAAAAAGTAAAGGGCAATCGGAACACAATATTACTCAATATAAATCAGCCTCCAAAATGACAGATAATGCCTCAATGATTTCCAATATTTCAAAGGCATCTTCTAATAAAAGCAAGTCTAAAGAAAGGTCCCAATCGAAGGTCAAGAACTCTTCCAAACTATTGACCCTGGTGTCAAAGGACCAATTGATCAAGAAAGTGGCAAAGCCGTCTCTTCACCTTAACAAATCAGGGCTTATTAAGTGCAAATCAGCCAACCATGCTCAGTATTTTAAAAAATGAGGAGAGGGAGGTTTGACATTGATGAACTTTTCTCAAGAATTATTATTCTCATTTTTAATATTATTATTTATAACCATGCAAATTTTCGTGAAGACCCTCACTGGCAAGACCATCACTCTTGATGTCGAGCCCTCTGACTCCATCGAAACTGTCAAGGGAAAAATCCAAGACAAAGAAGGCATCCCTCCTGACCAGCAAAGACTCATCTTCGCCGGAAAGCAACTTGAAGGTAACTCTAATTTCATTCAGACGGCAGAAGTCTTTCTGATTACAACATCCAAAAAGAGTCAACCCTCCACCTCGTCCTCAGACTTAGAGGAGGTGTCATGGATCCTACAATCGCTGCCATCGCCAAGAAATACAATTGCGACAAGAAGGTTTGCAGAAAATGCTACGCCACTCTTCCCCTCAAAGCCACCAACTGCCGTAAGAGAAAATGCGGTCACAGCAACCAGCTCAGACTCAAGAAGAAGCCCAAAGATTGATCAATACGCTATTATTTAAATCCCTATTAATCCATCTATTGATTATATTTTTTTCTGACGAAAGATGATTGGTACTTCCTAATAAAGGTTCGGATGACTATAAATGCTTGTTCTTGGTGAGCATTTGATATAATTATTTTTTCCTGATCGAAAATGGTAAGCATTTTCAAGTTGGGTCTTCTAGCACTATTAATACCAGCTCTATTATGTGAAGATCATATAATCTTTCCTGATCCTATCAGTACAATGGCTTCTGTTTTTGTAACTCACGGAGGAGGACCCTACCCTATTCTTCAGAAAGCAGCTCACAAGCTCATGTTTGATTCACTGAACTCAATCCAAAAAAGGTTTCCCAACCCGAAAGGAATTATTGTTTTCTCTGCCCATTGGGAAGAATCAACCTGGACAATCCTAGACCACGATAACCCTTCCTTGCTTTACGATTACTATGGATTCCCTCCTGAAAGCTACAATCTCTCGTACTCGATGAGTAGTCCAGCCTCACTTCGCAATCATGTGAAATAACATTTGAAGAAAAACGGTGTGGATCTCAAGTCGGACACCAAGAGAGGCTATGACCATGGAGTTTTCATTCCGATGATGGGAATGTATCCTGAAGGGAAGGTGCCAGTCATTCAGATTTCCATTTTGAGCAGTCTTAATCCTGAAGCTCATTTTAGAATGGGACAAGCTGTCAGATAACTAAAGCGAGAAGGGTTTCTTATTCTAGGCTCTGGGTCCTCTGTCCACGGAGGCTTCTTTGATGAAAGCAGCACCAAACCAAGCTAGCAATTTGAGAATGAACTTTAAAATAGAATCACGAAAGCTGAGTCAGATGGAGAGCTTTTAAGTATATGCCACAACTGGAGAACACTACCTCACGCCAAGCTTTTCCATTCAAGAGAAGAGCATTTAGTGCCTTTGTTCATCAATATGGGAGCTTCAGAGAACAAAAAGAAAGAAAGAATGCAAATGTTCATTTACAACCTCCACATGAGCAACTACCTGTTCGAATGATTTTACATCATATGATTCTAAGTTCTTCTTATCATTTTTAATTTCACATTACACTTTCGGTTGCTTTATTCATCTCGACAGCTTCCTCCAAGCATCTTTGGAGTCTTCGAATACCTGACTGAATTTGCTCGTCTTCAGAATCAACATCGTTGTCGATTCTCTGGTTGATGATCTTG
>Ga0100380_10003363_pt1 | contig 16970 bp, 12 predicted proteins | sample CryGeymeta201504_FD_80417 | JGI IMG/M metagenome (GOLD analysis project Ga0100380, IMG submission 80417) | Groundwater microbial communities from Crystal Geyser aquifers in Utah, USA - Crystal Geyser metaG 2015-04 | ecosystem: Environmental > Aquatic > Deep subsurface > Groundwater | place... | reverse complement strand
TTTTATAAGCGAGTGGCTTTTTATGGGAACGAAAAAAGTGTTGGTTAAGGATAGGGTAGAGGGTCTCGTTGATTAAGCTCGATTTACCACCACCCGAAACGCCGGTCACGCAAATCATAACGCCCAAGGGAAATGTGACTGAAATATTCTTGAGGTTATTACCTGTGCAGCCCTGCAAAATAAGCTCGTTTCCAGTGCCTTTACGACGCTCATTAGGCACAGCAATTTCTTTTCTTCCACTGAGAAAGTCTCCCGTGATGGTTGGGGCTTTTAATATGTCGGCAAGTTTTCCTTCCGCAACAATTTGTCCGCCATGAATACCTGCACGCGGTCCCACATCAATCACATAATCTGCCTCTTCCATCATTTCCTTATCATGCTCTACCACAATGACAGAATTGCCTAAATCGCGAAGGTTTTTTAAGGATTGTATGAGTTTATGGTTATCACGTTGGTGCAAACCAATACTAGGTTCATCCAAAATATACATGACACCCACCAACTGAGAGCCAATTTGAGTGGCAAGCCGGATGCGTTGAGCTTCTCCACCAGATAATATTTTTGATGGACTATTTACGGTCAGGTAATCCAGACCTACATCGCGTAAAAATCCAAGGCGGTTATTGATTTCCTTGAGAATCTCAATGGCAATAATATTTTGACGGTCAGTTAGCCGTGAGGGAAGGTCTTTTAACCAATCATGCAAGTTAGAAATACTCATTTGACTGAGTTCAGCAATGTTCTTTCCATCGATTAAAAAATAGAGGGATTCTTTTTTCAATCGTCCACCATGGCATTCCGGACAGGCTGTTTCGCTCATAAATTCCTCGGCCCAACGATAGATGCTGTCGTATGACTTTTCATGAAAGGAGCGTTCAATCATGGGGATGATTCCCTCAAAATTGCTGGAATACATCTGCTGGCGCCCAGTACTATAGGTGTATTTTACCTGGAAAGTTTCGTCACTTCCATACAAAATAACTTGCATGGCCTCTTCTGGAATCTGTTCAATTGGGTCAGCCAGACTGAACTTATATTCTTTGGCGATGGCCCTTAGTTGCTGGAAAGTCCAGTTTTCTTTGATATCACCAAGTGGGGTTAGTCCTCCACGATTAATGCTCAACTTTGGGTTTGGAATGAGATTCGAAATTTCTACTTCACTCACTGTTCCGATACCATGGCATTTCGGACAATGTCCGTATGGAGAGTTAAATGAAAAGCTATTTGGTTGCGGCTCATCATAGGAAATGCCAGAATCTGGATCCATTAAAAAGCGGCTGTACTGGAGGTATTGGTCGCTTTCTTCCTCTAATACACCTACTAGGCCTTTGCCAAGTTTCATGGCAGTTTGTACAGATTGAGAAAGGCGTACACGAGATTTCTCGCCGAGTTCAATGCGGTCTATCAATACTTCAATATCATGCAGTTTATAGCGGTCAACCTGCATTTTGGCCTTCATATCTTGAAGCTCGCCATCTATACGAACCTTTTGATAACCCTGTTTACGGAGTTGTTCGAAAAGTTCGCGGTAATGACCTTTTCGTCCTTTAATTACAGGAGCAAGGAGGCTAATTTTCTTTCCTTCAAATTGTTCCAGCAAGGTGGATTTAATTTGGTCCTCAGAAAAACGCACCATTTTAGCGCCACTTTCATAGGAAAATGCTTCACCAACACGAGCAAATAACAAACGCAGAAAATCATAAATTTCGGTAATTGTGCCGACTGTGGAACGCGGATTCCGGCTCACCGTTTTTTGTTCGATGGAGATAACAGGGCTTAGTCCGTTTATTTTATCTACATCTGGCCGTTCCATATTGCCCATAAACTGACGCGCATATGCCGAGAAGCTTTCCATGTATCGGCGTTGGCCTTCTGCATGGATGGTGTCGAAAGCCAATGAAGACTTTCCACTCCCACTCATGCCCGTAATCACAACGAGCTGATTCCTAGGGAATGAAACGTCAATATTTTTGAGGTTGTGTTCACGTGCGCCGAACACTTCCACCATGCCTTCTTCTACTTCTGGAGCTACCGTTTTCTGACTCATTTTTAAAAAGAGCAACAAAAGTACGCAGAAATAGATTGACCTATTGCAATCGATGGTAAATCACTGCCAAAGCTCGAACGAATCTATTACCTTTGCGCCCGTTAAAATGATGGATAGAAATTCGGTTATTGGTCTCACCCTGATATTTTTAATACTGATTGGGACCATCTTTATTAACCAACCTACCGTAGAGGAGGCTCAGCGACTTAAGAGAGAACAAGACAGCATTGCTGCGCTCGTTCAAGTAAAACAGCAAGATTCGATTGCTCATGTTCAGGCTGCTATAGAAGCACGACCAGACAGTATCCGACAGAAGGAAGACTCCATCATGGCGGGTTCACGTTTTGGCTCATTTGCTTCTTTGGCGATGGGTGAAGATGGAACTGCCATTTTAGAAAACGACAAGATTCAGGTGCAACTGAGTCATAAAGGAGGCTTTCCAAAGAAAGTTTGGCTCAAACCATATTTGCGAGCGAAAAAGGAAGGCATTGAAACTCAGGAGCCATTGGTACTCTTTGAAGGAGATGACAACCATCTGAACTATACTTTTGTAAGCAATGATGGAAGGCAAATTCGCACCGACGAACTTTATTTTACGCCAAGCGAGAGCAGTGTAAGCGTTAGTGGCGATTCTGCTACCCTTACCATGACTGCGGCCCTGAATGCGGAGGTGTCGATTAGTCAGGTTTATACCCTGAAAAAAGACGGGTTCATGATGAACTACGACTTGGTAACCAAGGGTTTTGATAAAGTACAATCGCTAAGTAATAATGATTTTCAGGTAGAGTGGGCACTCGAACTTCCACTCCAGGAGCAATCTTTGGAGAACGAGAAAAACATGTCGTCGATATTCTACCAGTTTAAAAATGGCGATCACGATTATATCACTGAAACCAAATATGAAGAAGTGAAAGCAGAAGGAGGGAGTCTAGAGTGGATTTCCTTTAAGCAGCAGTTCTTCAATTCCACCTTGCTTAGTCGAGGCGAAAAGGGTTTTGAAGATGCGGAAATGGCTACTATTGAGCTTCAATCGAGCAATTCAGTTCAAGGCATGAAAGCCACCTGGTTTTTAGATATGGATGGATCGGCAAGTGAGACTGTTCCGATGGCCTTTTATTTTGGTCCAAACCACTATCAAATACTAAAAGCACAAGGCCATGAGTTGCAAAGACTCGTACCATTGGGCTGGGGGATTTTTGGCTGGGTAAACCGCTTTTTGGTAATTCCAGTATTTAACTTCCTGAACCAATATATCAGCAGCTTCGGGTTAATCATCCTGCTGCTTACCTTAATTATCAAAGCAGGTTTGTTCCCGCTCGTATATAAGTCACATTTGTCGACAGCTAAGATGCGTATTCTGAAGCCAGAAGTAGATGAGCTAAAGGAAAAATTTGGCAAAGACCCAGCGAAAATGCAATCGGAAAGCATGAAGCTCTACCGAAAGGCTGGAGTGAATCCATTGGGCGGATGTATTCCAATGCTGCTTCAAATGCCAATCTTATTTGCCTTGTTCCGTTTCTTCCCGGTATCTTTTGAGTTACGTCAACAGAGCTTCCTATGGGCAACGGATCTTTCAACCTATGATTCCATCTGGACCTTCGGTCATATTCCCGTAATCGACTATATCTATGGAGATCACGTGAGTTTGTTTACCCTACTCATGACGGTTTCCACCATTATCTATACCCGCTTGAATAACCAGATTTCGGGAATGAGTGGACAGATGAAGTATATTGGCTACTTGATGCCTATCATCTTCTTGGGCTTCTTCAACAAGTATGCTGCTGGATTGAGCTACTACTATTTCCTATCGAACATGATCACTTTTGGTCAACAATGGGCGATTCGAAAATTTGTGGACGACGATAAAATCCATGCTAGAATTCAGGAGAACAAGAAAAAACCAACGAAAAAATCACGTTTTGCAGAGCGTTTAGAGACGATGGCAAAACAACAACAGCAACAACAGCGTAAACGCAAATAATTATGTTTCCACAACTCATTCTTAAACCTAAAAAAGAGCGTGCCTTCGTGCACCGTCACCCTTGGATATTTTCAGGGGCGGTTGCGAAAGCTCCGCAGGCGGGGAATGGGGAAATCATAGAAGTGGTTTCGAACGAAGGCAAACTTTTGGGCTACGGGTTTTTTAGTCCATTCAACCAAATCGTTTGTCGCGTTTTTGAATTTGATCCAAAAGACAAGGTGATTGATGCCGCCTATTGGAAAGAGAAAATTCGTCGAGCGCTGGAAATCAGAAAAGAACTGATTGACTTTAGTAGAACGGACTGTTATCGTCTACTGCATGCCGAGGGTGATTTCTTTCCGGGAATAATTGCCGATGCATATGGCAAAAGCATGGTGGTCCAATTGCTGATCAAAGGCACGGAAGGCCTCGTTCAAGAATTGAAAAGTGCTTTTATGGAACTTGGCTTTGAGCATATCTATCTCAAGACCAAGCAAAGCTCACAAATAATAGAGAAGATAAACGAAGAGATAACTTGGTTGACCGAGCCAATTGAGCTTCCTGTAGTCGTTCAAGAAAATGGCGTGAAGCTGAAGGTCGATTTTGAAAAAGGCCAAAAAACAGGTTTTTTTCTCGATCAACGGGTGAACCGCGAATTGGCAGGTAGCTACAGTAAGGGCAAGAAAGTACTCAATACATTTTGCTATACTGGCGGATTTAGTGTTTATGCCTTGCAAGGTGGAGCAGAGATTGTACATTCCGTGGATAGTTCTAAAGATGCTATAGCCATGTGTGAGGAGAATGTGGCATTGAATGAGTTGGGCGACCGCCACGAATCCTTTGTAGCAGATTGCTTCGACTATTTGAAGGCCGCTGAGCCTTACTATTATGATATGATAATACTCGACCCTCCCGCATTTGCAAAAAGCGCAAGGAAGGTGGAGAATGCAACAAGAGGGTATAAGGAATTGAATATGCTGGGATTCAAGCGTATTAAACCAGGAGGCTTAATCTTAACCTTCTCATGTTCTCAGAATATTGATAAGCTGCTCTTCCAAAAGATTGTATTTGGGGCAGCCGCGGATGTGGGACGTAATGTGCGTATTCTACAGCAATTAGGTCAGCCACTTGATCACCCAGTAAATATCTTTCATCCGGAAGGAGAATACCTGAAAGGGCTCCTTCTCTATGTAGAATAGAATGCGATTTAAGGGCTTTTGGCGCGCATACAGATCGCACTTCAAGGCGACCTTAAAATTGGCGTGGCCGATTGTAGTTGGCCAAGTAGGTCAGGTGATGATGGGCGTGGTGGATACGGCTATGGTCGGTAAGATTGGTGAAGAGCCAGTGGCCGCGGCAGGGGTAGCCTCTTCAGTTTTCTTTCTTATTACTGTATTTGGGTTTGGTCTTTCTACTGCCGTTTCTCCGCTGGTATCCATGGCTGCGGCAAAAAAAGACTATGCGGAAACTGCTGGAATTCTCCGTGGCTCATACCGTGCTTCAATACTCGTTTCCATCATCATACAAGCTCTGGTGCTGCTTTTGAGCATGCAATTTCACCTTTTTGGGCAAGACCCATTGGTGGCAGACTTAGCGGTAAGCTATCTGCAAATTATTAGTTTTTCTGTTTTGCCCATGATTCTTTTCTTGAGTGCTAAGCAGTTTGCTGATGGATTGTCTTTCACCTGGTCGTCGATGGTAATTACCCTCTTAGCGGTACCATTAAACGCCTTATTAAATTGGGTATTGATTTATGGAAACTTGGGTATTGAAGAATTGGGTTTAGATGGGGCGGGTTACGCTACCTTAATTACGCGTACCTTAATGATGCTGGCTATGTTAGTCTATTTGCATAATTCAAAGGCACTAAATCCATTCGTTGAGCAAAAGCCTAAATTGGCAAAAGTGTTTTCTGAGAAGGTGATGAAGATGGGCATTCCATCAGGATTTCAGTATTTTTTTGAGATTGCTGCCTTTGGTGGAGCGATGATTATGGCCGGATGGATAGGCGTGGCTGAACAGGCGGCACATCAAATTGCAATCAATACCGCAGCGTTAACCTATATGGCTGTAACCGGCTTTGCAGCAGCTGGGGGAATCAGAGTAGGAGCAGCCTTTGGGGCTTACTCTCAAGTACAAGTTCGTGTTGCAGGTAAAGCAGCCCTGTTATTGGGTGCCGTGTGGATGATCTTTTGCGGCGCACTCTTGGCCATTTTTCGTCAGGAGATTGTTGCTATGTTTATTGATAATAAAGAAGTCGAGGATTGGGCGTCACAGCTATTGCTCATTGCCGCATTGTTTCAGCTTTCGGATGGCATTCAGGCTATTGGCCTTGGAATCCTTCGTGGTATTGGAGACGTGAAGCGGCCAATGCTTATCACCTTATTTGCCTATTGGGTAATTGGTATTCCCGTTGGGTATTATTTGGGCTTTAATACCGCATTGAGCGTAGAAGGTATTTGGGTTGGACTTTTACTCGGACTCAGTGTTTCTGCTATTCTACTTTATTGGCGCTTTAATCGCCTGAGTAAACTAAAAATGGAATAGGGATAGGATATCAGCACGAACGCCATCATTTACTCCCATGGCAATTAATACCGATACAATTAACCCGAAACTAGCATAGAGAATATCTTTTCCAGCCAAGCGAATGGCTTTGAATGTATGGGCATTACCTTCTTTTCTGCGCATAAAGTTCATGGCAATCTCTCTTCCACCTAATAGTCCCAGAAATACCCACGTGGTACTCATTGGAATTGTGCTAACCGTAAGTTTATAAAGCATGATAAGCGAGTAAACCAAGTTTACCAAGGTAGCCGCACGCATATCGGTGATTTGAGTTTTCTCCGTTACGATTCCTTGGATCTTGTCTCCTCTGAGGTAGAACAAAAGCCCGAGTCCGAAGAAGATACATAGAGAAAATCCGAGAAATTGATAGATGTCTAATTGACGGGGAAGGTATACGGCAATATTGGCCGCATCCTGCATTACCCAAATTGACCAAAGAGCGCCAGAGGTGAGCCATTGGGCAACTACCCAACCTTTTGCTGGCTTTCTGCTGCTAAAATGTTTGCGAACTAGATTGTTGAGGACGAGATAAACAACGATAGACAAGGCAAAGGCAATGGCATAACCCCCTAAACTTTTGCTTATCATTTGTGATATTCCACCAGCACTGATCGTGAACGCACTCAAAAGCAAGAATGTGGTAGATACTGGCATCTTCAACCGTGTTATAAGAAGAAGAATAAGCGGAGCTGCAATTTGTAGAAAGTTGAAACTAGACGGGTGAGGATAAAGAAGCTCACCGCTAACCTTATCGGTCGACAACAAGCGTTGAAAAGAAACATCGCCATCAAATACAATCCAGCTATAGGTGACTGTTGCTAAAAAGATTAAACCAATGAACAGCCAAAGTACCCACCATTTTTTATCGCCATTGGAGCCTATAAATGTACCAATGGTTTGAATGCTGTCATTAGCAATGGCAGAATAGGCAGCAAAACCGAACCCTAACCACATGGCTATTTGCGGTGTTTGGTAGAACAATATGGTCGCGGCAAACCCTAAAACCATCAGAATCAGGAATCCTTTTTCCTTCTGAATAACTTGAAGTGGCATATTCGTGCGACTTGACTTGGAATCTGATTTGGAATCTGATTGAGAAAGATTTGTATGAATGGATGTTTGATTTGCTACTTCCATAATTCAACTACAAAATTGCAGTCTAAATTTTCTTTCTTTATTAAGCCAATGTTAAATAAATGTTACTTCATCATTTATTGTACTGCGCTAATGTTGTTCGTTTAGCGGATTTTTTTAAAAGATTGTCTAGAAGGAGTGTCGATGAGCGACAATTGGCTAAATTTGTCGCGCACAATAGAAAGACTATTCATGAAAAGAATTTTTACAACGCTCATTGCGTTTTTGACCTTACTTAGTTCGTATGCTGGTTCCTTCGACGAAGGGATGTGGTTGCCAATTTTGTTGAAAGGTCAAAATTACGCCGAAATGCAACGTTTGGGATTGAAACTTACTCCCAAGCAAATTTATGATGCGAATCAAGCGTCGATGAAAGACGCCATCGTATGGTTTGGTGGATTCTGCACGGGAGAGATTATTTCCGATAAAGGATTGGTCCTAACAAATCATCACTGCGGATATGATGCCATTGCCGACTTGAGCAATACTCAGGATAATATTCTTGATAACGGCTTTTTTGCTAAAAGTAACGCTCAAGAACGTCCAGTAAAAGGACTTTGGGCTGCCGTATTGGTAAGAATGGAAGACGTGAGCGCACGTATCCTACCTGAGATAAAAGGCTTGGGTGATACGGAACGCAAAGCGAAAATCCGTGAATTGAGTGCCCAGATTGAAGAAGAAATTACTTCTGCTGGCCATTATACCGCAAGTGTAAAAGGAATCTTTAACGACAATCAATTTATCCTTTTTGTAATGGAGCGCTATTCGGATGTACGATTGGTAGGCGCACCACCACAAAACATCGGGAAATTCGGTGGAGATACCGATAACTGGATGTGGCCAAGACATACGGGTGATTTCTCCATGTTCCGCATCTATGCTGGCCCAGATAATATGCCTGCTGAGTTTAATGAGGCAAATAAACCTTATACACCAAAACATTCTCTACCTGTATCCATCAAAGGAGTCAAAGAAGGTGATTTCTCTATGGTATTTGGATACCCAGGAAGAACCAACCGATACGCTACTTCTTTTGAATTGGAAATTGCCATTGATAAAGTAAATCCTTCTATCGTTGAATTGCGCGATGCTCGCTTAAAGTTGATGATGGAAGAAATGAGAAAAGACGATAGCCTTCGCATATTGATGTCTTCTCGCTATGCCCAAATTGCCAATTACTGGAAATACTATATCGGACAAACCGAGCAGTTAAAACGTTTGAACGTGGTAGGTGAAAAGCAGGCTATCGAAGCGAAATTTGAGGCATGGGCACAAGGGAAACCAGAGTATGCGGATGTATTGAATAACTTACGTCAGGCACATAATAACTACAGCTCGGTTGCGCTTCAGCCTACTTACTTGAATGAAGGTGTTTTTGGAAGCGGAACAGCAATTAATGCATATCGCTTTTTTGCACTTGAACCACTACTTGGTGACAAGGAAAAGAAAGAAGAGTTGGAAACTTCTCTCACAAAATACAAGGGGGCCGTTCCTTTTTTCTTTGATGCGTACAATGCGGTGGTTGACCAAAACATCATGGCTGCAACTCTATACCTCTACTATAAGAATATCCCAAAAGAACAGCATCCTGCAATAATTCAGACCATTCTTAAGAAGTATAGAAAGCTTGAACCAGAAGAAGCATTTAAAGCATACGCAGCCGATGCTTTCAAAAAGACCATGTTCAGTTCTCCTGAGAAAATGCAGGAATTCCTTGAAAAACCTTCTTTGAAAAAATTGACCAAAGATCCAGTTTATGAGTATGCCCATGCTTTCTATCAGCATTATATCGCCAACTTTAAAACGCAAGTGGATGCCTATAATGGAACAAAGTCGCTTCAAATGCGTACTTACTTAAAAGGATTGATGGAGATGGACCCGAAAATGGTGCGCTACCCAGATGCAAACTCAACATTGCGTTTGACATACGGTTCTGTACAAGCGTATCAACCAAAAGACGGGGTGAACTATTCTTTCTATACCACCATCGAAGGTGTTATGGAGAAATATGTGCCAGGCGACTATGAGTTTGACCTTCCGAGTGGCTTGATCGACTTGTATAATAAGAAGGACTACGGTCAGTATGCAAATGCTGCCGGTGAATTGCCTGTTGGATTTATTACCAATAACGATATCACCGGAGGAAACTCAGGTTCACCAGTAATCAATGCAAATGGCGAATTGATAGGATTGGCTTTTGATGGAAACTGGGAAGCCATGAGTGGCGATATCGTATTCGACCCGAAATACAAACGTTGTATCAATGTGGATATCCGCTACGTGCTCTTTATCGTTGATAAATACTTCGGAGCAAGCAATATTATTGACGAATTAAACCTTGTAAAATGATGAAAAAATTCGCACTCATCGCACTAGGACTCGTATTTCTAGCTGCATGTAAAGAAACTCCTAAATCAGGAAATTTCGGAGAAACAATCACCGCAGACGGAGCCGTTGCCATTACCGAAATGGTCGCCAAAATGGAAGGCCAAGACGAAATGACGGGCAAGGTCATTGGGAAAGTAGAAGAAGTATGTCAAGCAGAAGGCTGCTGGTATACCTACGACCTCGGTGAAGGAAAAAGCATGATGGTTATGACCAAAGACCATGCATTCCAATTGCCTAAAGATTGCTCTGGCAAAACCGCCATCGCTGAAGGACGTATCTACTGGAAAACAACTTCGGTAGATGATCTCAAGCATTATGCAGTGGATGCTAAAAAAACGCAGGAGGAAATTGATGCCATCACAGAGCCAAAACGTGAATTGCGTTTTGAAGCCACGGGTATCATTCTTCAGTAATTGATTATTTATCTATAAAAAAAGCATCCTCGATTGGGGATGCTTTTTTTTTTGGCCTCAACCTCGTCATCCTCAGCGTAGCCGAAGGGCTCAAATGCCCCTTACAAAATCCTTAAACACCTGCTTATGGCGCTCCAAATCCATATTTGCAGACAGTGCTACTCTAGCGATATAATCCTTATCGCCCTCTTTGGTGGTGCCCTGTGTAGAGGTTGCAGGTATCGTCCAATAACAGCCTTTTAACTGGCCATAGCTCACGCAGTATTTGCTTTCGTTTGGGATTTCAGTAATCATCATCGAAATGAGCTTATGATTTAATGCCCTTTTGTAATTTTCTCGTTCCTCATCACTATTCCCCTTAGTGGGAAGGTCTAATGAGAATACAGAAGGGGTAAATCCTTGGGCAGCCAGTTCTTCTGACACAAAATTGATTTTAGCGGTTGGCAATACTTCTTTGATGAAGTTAACAAATTCACGAGTATTCTTGTAGGCGCCTTCAATCCGCTGATTCATAGAAGGCAATTGCTCCGACAAGTACGCCATTTGAAGCTCGGTCGCCTCGTTATCGCAAATCTGCATATGTAAAGCGATTTTATCCATCAATGAAGCTGCCTTTTTATTGGCAACGGCATATCCCGCGGTGCATTTTCCTCCGCTTGGGAATTTCGAACCACTTACATATGAAATGACTTTCACTCCAGCGAGTACTTCATCATCCCCAAGGAAGTTGACATTAGGACAAAAGGTTTGGTCCAAGATAAAGACTGGTTCGATGGCCTTTTCACCACTTGGCGTTTGACGTGATTTGCTTAGTGCCTCGTTTAATTTTTTCAGATCAGGAACCTCAACACGCGGGTTGGTTGGAATTTCAGCAATGATAAAGGGAATTGCATCGAGTCGTGCTACTTCATCCAATACAGAATTCGTGCTTTGAACCATGTCGTTATCGCCATCTACAAAAAGGTCCATTACTTCCACTTGATCGAGACAAGCGGCCACGCGTCGAGCTTGGTCGTTGGTGCCGCCATAGCAGTTGGGTGGAACGAGGAACTTGATCGCTTTTTCAGGATATTTATCCATCGCCTCATGAATCAACCCCATCATAATGGAATACTGAACAGAGAGTCCACTAGAACCAATTACTGCCAAAGAATCAGAATGCGTAATTTCTTTAATGGATGTATGGACTTGTTTTTTATCCGAAGCAATATTCTTTTGATCATGATAAATGGCTGGTTGTCCGCAAAGCAGTTGTAATGCAGTCAAACAATTGGCCGGTGTCATCGCTATAGTCTCTCTTCTGCGCACATGCTGAATCGCCGAGATATAGCTTTTGTTTTTCTCCCCATTGACAAGCAGAATGCTTCCTAGTTGAGGATGGATTTGGATATAGAAGTCGATGGCTGGATGGAGGTCGAGGCTGCCAATTTGAGCGGAATGGGAAAGTAAAACAGTGCTGCCATCATAGTCAGATACTTCTGCACTTTGTTCAATCTGCTCCAGATCGAAGTGGTATCCATAAACACGTTTGATGAGTTCAGCATCGAAATTGGCTGAGAGTTCACCAGAATATAGAATTCGGGTGTTTTTGTTGTCGAGCAGGTTCTTTCTCAAAACCGCCATCAAAGGCGTCATATTCGAGGAAAAACTAATAATCTGATCAGGATTCAAGGTATTAATCTGAGCAATTCCCCATTCAAGTATAGAGGATAGTGGGTGTCCCAAACGGATATAGTCATACGCTGTCGGTAAAGCTGCCAGTGCAGATGAATCAGTGATTTGACTATGAAATAAGGTTTCAAATCCATCGAGGAACTGGGTTTTGGCTTGACTTTCATCATAGATATCGAGTCGATGAGTTGTTAGCTTCAACCAATCTGTTGGCATCGTAGCTAAAACCTCATTGATATAGGAAAGTGCGGGGTGATTTGTATTTGTATTTGACATTGGGAGGGCAAAAATAGAGATGTATTCGGGTTATAGCAAAAGAGTTGCGGAGAGCTCTTGTATTAAAAATGCAATACACACGATTATTTTTTCTAGCCTGGGTTCAATCCATTTTTGTCTTTCGTGGATGAACATTGCCGTTTTCCATATAGTACTTCAGCTCTTCGGCAATTTCTCTTGCTGATTTTGCTATTTTGAGTTTGATTAGTGGTGATAATAAATAACCTATTGCGTTTTTTACCTCCATATCAAATTCTAATATAACTTCTGTTTGATTGCTATTTATTGGCCTTAACGACCAAACGGCACTGGCACTTTTTGCAATAGTGGGTATGCCTTTGGTGATATGATAAGCCAAGCGGTAATTTTCAGAATCAAACGTATCTAAAACTTGAATGGTTTCTCCTCTATCTGTTTGAGTAGCGCGAAAAGAATAATCAATTCCACTAAATTTTTCAGTCCCACCCGGCTTAGACGCTTTAAAATTGCTCGACCAAAGATGTACATCACTAAATTGTTTACCCATAATTGCCCACACATCAGCACTGCTGCAATTAATGATTAAGGCAGTTCTGGTTTGGGGTTTTCGTTGTCCAGATAGACTGAGAAGGAGAATTAGTGAGGCGATGATAAATACGGTTGTTAGCATAATCTTTTTTGTTTTTGAATGTGAACGCATGTGCTCAATTTTACATTAGATACAAGAAGCATTCACGTGTTACAAAACAGAATAATGGAACTAAGCCGCATTTTCTAGAAATCAATTTCTCATTTAGTCATTCGAAGTACTTGTGTAAGTCATTGTCGTTCACAATTTCATTGACAACCGTCTGCGTGTCAAAATCCTCCTTTGTAGGGTGCTTTTGAAAGAACGCGATATATTTTCTATCCACAAGGTCGGCTACCTCATCCGCAATGCCTTTCGCATATGTTTCAATGGTAGCTGTGTATTTTGGATCAAACATTTTTTTATCTGTTAGCATTTTACCGGCGGCCTCCATGGCTTTGGCTTTCTTAGAACATCGGCATGGGTTGTCGGTATTTATTAAACCACATTGCTGGTTCATAAAAGCATGAAACTCTTTTCTTGTGCGCGATAATTTTACACGATAATTTTGTTGTGATAGGCCAAATATTTCTGCGCCAATGTGATGATTCAGGTTAAAAACATCGCCGAGAATGTAGAGTAATCGCTGTTCGCGGGTTAGGCACATCAGCATGCCCGACATGCACCGTGTACGTGCTGTTTTTGTTCTTAATTCTTGTTCAATTTCTTCCTCAAGTGACACGTCTGGACTTGGAATAGTATTTAGTTCTTTGGAAAAGACATCAAAGCTTTCCCAACGGTCTTCCATGGGTCTTCTTTTGGCTTGTAAAAATTGATTCACCACAATACGGTAGAGCCATGTTTTGAAAGCACTTTTCCCATTAAAAGTGGAAAGTTTGGTTATGACCTTTATCAATACCTCCTGAGTTAAGTCTCTGGCATCTTCCGAGTTATTTGTGTATTTCCAAGCTACATTATAGATAAAGGGCTCATGTAACATAATAAGCTGGTTGAGCGCTTTTTTGTCTCCGTCTAATGACTTTTGAACCAAATTAATACTCTCGGTATCTGGAAAGGTTGATGAAGTTGAGCTTAGCATAGTTCTATTTTTTTTGGAGCCTTTCCCAATATTTTACCCAGCTAGTCTAAATTGTTTTCTGTGCAGGGCTGCTCTTCTAAAATAAGTAAGCAGCGCATACAATTCTTAACCTGGGATTATTCTTTGGTAAAAGTGAATTTCCCGCCAACTTGTTTCAAGAGCATCGTATTTTCCTCCGGGTTAAATTCTATAATAACACCTGCCTGTTCAAATTTAAACTTGTCCTTTGCGGTTGCTTCCAATGAAAAGGCAGATTGGCCGGTCGCCTGTGCAATCAGTGTTGTTTTGTCCTTAGTGATGGTGATTTTAATCGGGAGTTCACTGGAAACATAAACGCCTAGATATTTGTCCAAGTCTTGCGATGTCACTTGGAAATTAGTAAACTCTGGAATCGAATAAGCTTGGTTATATACAGCACTTAATACGGCGATTGAGATGTCGTTATTTTTAAAATTTGCTCCGTTTGAGGTTAAGGCGTAAGAAATGTTGCCGTCTGAAAAATGGTAGAAAACAGAGCTAAAACCATCGATGCCGCCTGTATGTCCGTATCCTTTTTTATCATTAAATGGAACCTGAAATAGCCCCATGCCATAGCCGTCATTTAAGGTTTTCATGAGTTCCAGACTGCTGGCCTTAAGAATTTGCCCACCGAACAAGGCATCACTGAATTGGGTTAAATCGCTCGGAGTAGAAATAATACTGCCTGCACCAAGTGGGATAGACATATCCGTTTCTGGCTGGATTTTCCAAGCACCTAAATAGGTATAGGATTTACATTCATTCTCCTTTGAATTGATGGTGCCTCCTAATGATGTGTATTTTAGCTCTAATGGTTGAATGATAGATTCCTGCAAAATGTCGGCATAAGGTTTTTTATAGGTCTTTTCCAGAATATAACTCAGCAAGACAAAGTTAGAGTTACTGTATTCGGCCTTAGAATCTGGTTCAAAGTCACTACCTCCTTTTGCAATAATTTCGAGCATTTCTTTTTCTGTCTTGGCTTCTGTATTATAGGTTAGATAGCTTTCATCATCCGTGAAGTTGTGTATTCCACTTCGATGACTAAGAAGGTGCTCGACAGTAATAGACTGACAATTCTTGATGCTGGGGAAATAGTTGTCAATCGTTTGATTGATATCCAATATATTTTCTTCTACCGCTTTCAATACCATTACAGTGGTAAAGGTTTTGGAAATAGAGCCAATTCGGTACTTGGAGTTTTCGTTTGCCTTGAGCTTGTTTTCAATATCTGCATAGCCAATGGTTTTGGAATAAATCACTTTGCCATCCTTTGAAACAGCCACACTACCCATGAATTTGTTATTCGTTTCGAGGGCATCAAAATATTGATCCAACTTGGTTTTGTCGAAGGTCTGAGCAAAACTGAGTTGACTTAAGAAGGCAATCAATAAGGTACTTAAAAACGTATTTTTCATAATAAATATTTTAAACCAACAGCATGTATTGATGCTGAAGGCGCAATGCTCCTCATCCGGACTGTCTCGACCTATAACCCAAAACCTTTTTAGTACCATAAGATAGCCTCCATGGTCCATGGTCTATGGACCGATTACAAACGCTCAAAAATAGCTGCCAATCCCTGACCCACTCCAATACACATCGTAGCTAGTCCATATTTAGCGTCTTCTCTTTTCTGCATCTCATGGAGCAGGGTTGTGGAGATCCGGGCTCCCGATGCTCCTAATGGATGACCAATGGCAATCGAGCCTCCATTTACGTTCACTCTGTTTGGGTCGAGATCGAGGTCTCTTCGGCAGGCGATACTTTGTGATGCGAATGCCTCATTGAGTTCAATCAATCCCAAATCATTGGCGGTGAGACCTGCACGTTTCATGGCTTTCTGACTGGCTGGAATTGGTCCCACACCCATAATCGCTGGATCAACACCGGCAGCGCCAAAGGACACAAATCGTGCGATTGGTTTGAGATTGTATTTTTTTACTGCTTCTTCTGAGGCCAAGATAAGGGCAGAAGCGCCATCATTGATCCCTGAAGAGTTCGCGGCTGTTACACTTCCGTCTTTTTTGAATGCTGGTTTTAGTCCGGCGAGCGTTTCTATGCTCGACAGGCGAGGATGCTCGTCTTTGTCAAATATGATTGGGTCGCCTTTGCGTTGTTTGATGGAATAGGCGGCAATTTCGTTAGCGAATTTTCCTGCTTGATGGGCTTCGTCATAGCGACGTTGCGATTCCACGGCAAAAGCATCTTGTTCTTCGCGGCTGATTTTCCAACGCTCGGCCACGTTTTCAGCAGTCTCACCCATGGCATATGGATAGTAAAGTTCTGAAAGTTTTGGATTGGTAAAACGCCAACCGATGGTCGTATCATACACTTCCGGAACGCGACCAAAAGCCGCATAAGATTTAGCCATAACAAAAGGAGCACGGCTCATGCTTTCCACACCACCTGTGATATAGATTTCACCAGCGCCAGTCTGAATACCTTGAGCACCTTGAATAATAGCTTGCATGCCACTAGCACAAAGGCGGTTTACGGTAATTCCTGGAATAGAAACAGGCAAGCCAGCAAGCAACGCGGCCATACGGGCCACATTTCTATTGTCTTCTCCCGATTGGTTGGCCGCGCCCATAATCACATCTTCTACTTCATTATAGTCGATGCTTGGGTTACGTTCCATTAATGATTTTATCACGAAACCAGCGAGGTCATCTGGTCTTTCTGTTGAAAGTGTACCTCCGTATTTTCCTATCGCTGTACGAACAGCGTCAATGACATAGACAGTTTTCATCGCTGCAAATTTACGTGGGAAGATTGGAAAGGCAAGGGATGGGTTTTGGCTCTTCTGCTACGTGGTTCCATCGCTTCTCCCGCTTAGTTATCGG